>Ga0247734_1000821_pt1 | contig 25593 bp, 19 predicted proteins | sample UWRJL103311B2_FD_180933 | JGI IMG/M metagenome (GOLD analysis project Ga0247734, IMG submission 180933) | Plant litter microbial communities from Arlington Agricultural Research Station in Wisconsin, United States - UWRJ-L103-311B-2 | ecosystem: Environmental > Terrestrial > Plant litter >...
TGAGTATCCTGATATACATATTGAATGTTTGAATGGGTTAGGATTCAGGAGGGGAACGCATACAGATGCTGGACTGGCGCAAGGGGTTTGGGAAGGAACCTTTTTGGATATGTGAGGTGGCTAGTCTATAACTAACACGAGATCAACAATTTGTCGTTCCTATGAAGCGCGTTTGACCAAATTCATATCGAAGTTTTACGGCTCAGCTATTCTCATCGTATTCTCTGACTTGTACTATTTATTCTACAAAATGTAACACTCACAGACATGAAATTTCATTTTTCTTTCTATGCATTGATCTCCCGTATCATACGCAAAGATAACTCCTTATCACAGATCATCAAGAAATATATCTACAGACAATCAGAAATGGCTCCGGGATTTTTAAAAACTGCACAACTCCAACATCAGTACTGCACCACAGCCGAGAGAAGCATAATGCTGTTAATTGAGGGCCTGTAATTAAACTTCCACAGCCGGGGATTACTTGTTCGCTAGTCTGCTAGACTTGGGTTTGAAAGTATAACCGACATCTTGAAAATTCCGAATAAAAGCAAATACAGTCCGGACAGCAAAGCAAGCTCTCTCATTATTTGCCTTGCCATATGGCTCGACTCAGCTAAGAAAGCGCATTCTCGGAGATCCTGCGATCCCTCCGCCTCTTTTCTGTTTATGTTTTGCAATGAGAGATCCCGCTGATGACATAAATGAAATAAAGCGAATGTGTGTAGAAAAAATTAACGACGAATATAATAATATGGTAGTGATTGATAGATATGGTTACCCCTTTTTCCATCCTCGCTTAAAATGTCTTTCTTTCATGATAGACCACCAAAACAATTCATACTTAATCTGAGTTGGAGAATCGAAAATAGAAAAGAGAAATGTATGTAGCGAGGGAATATATTCGGTCTAACATATACAAAGTTGAGCTCTTTACATATTTTGGTGAAGACCACCCTTTTTTTTTTTAACTATATTGAGATCCATCTGTTTGATAATAAGGTGAAATTTTTGGGGGATATTGAATTAGCTTGATTTCTAGATTATGATTAGATGGGCTAAGATAAACTCAAAATCTCAATAATACCTTACGTGTCTCATTCTGAGAAGCGTAATGTAGACTGGAGGCAGAGCTGGCAGAATAGTTATAATAAACATGGTCACGTGTGCCCAAGCACCATTGCGATCCGGCCGGCTAATTGATCACCCTCAAATTCCCGAACCCTCGGGAAAGGAACTGGACCAGAACTAAAAGAAAATTGGAGAGAGTGAAAGATCTAAAAACTTCGTTTTGTTTATTACTTCAAACAAGTATATACGTACAACTCTCCCAGAAAACCCATGTCTATACCCTAAGGTTTCATTATCAAGGAAATATGGAATGGTTCAATGCCTTCTTGGAACTCCCCTCCCTATTACACCCCTATCTCTTTTCAACCATCCCCATGTCTATTCACTTTTCCCTAGAACCCTCTCGGCTCTTTATTCTCTAGAAACATCACGGCCGAAAGCTTTCGATTTCAGCCAATCGATCACGACGAGGACGCGATTGCGTGCTAAATGAAATGATTAGTTCAAGTTCTTGCGGGAAGAGAAGGATGGGGGCACATACTGCTAAAACACATGCTCAAATAAGCACTTCTCCAAAACAAATATGTAAGTCCACCACCCGTAGCAAAGTTGCCATTCAGCCAACTAACATCCGCAACTGCCCTCTCACTTCCAATATAAGCCATCGAACCCTGATGGGTATAATGGAAAGGCTTGATGTCCTTAATTCTCCTCAATTGCCTTTCATGAGCCTCAATTTCTTTAGCCACTGCTGCTGCATCGCCAGGCTTGACGTTTAGGTTGGAGCTTAGATCATAGATCTGTGATTCGATGGCTTCAGATTTAGCCATTGTGTTGAAAAGACGGGCTAGGAAAGCTCCTTCTTGAGATGCGACTTGTGCTGTTGGTGCATATCCTGCTACAGCGCAGTCTCCGGTTGCCCAGATATCCTTAGTGCCTTGGACAACGAGATATTCATTGACGGCGAGACCTCTCCGTGAATCTTTCTGGGCTGGGATTTTGGACATGAGGTCTCTGACGACGGGACGGACTGCATTTCCAGTGGCCCAGACTAGAAGACCGTAGGGCATTACTTGCGTGGTCTTCTTGCCATCTGGTCCGGTTGCTTCAGCTTCGACTGTTGTCTCGGTAACTTTCTTTACTGCAGTCTTAGTCATGATTGTGATCTTCTCTTCTTTGAACGTCGACTCGGTATACTCGATCAATTGTTTCGAGAACATGGGAAGCACATTGGGTAGAGCTTCGATAAGAGTTACCTTGAACTTGTCGCTGATCTCGGGAATCCACTTCTTGATATCCTGGTCGAAAAAGTCTTGTAGTTCACCAGCAAACTCAACACCAGTCGGTCCACCACCAACAACCACCATGTGCAGGAGTCTTTCGACTTCCTCTGGGGATTGATCCTTGAAGGTAGCTGTCTCCACACAATCCATGATTCTCTTGCGAATATTCTGGGCATCACCGATTTCCTTTAGGAAGCACGAATGTTCCTTGACACCTGGGATACCAAAAGTCGCATTCTCAGCACCAACACTAACCACAAGCATATCATATGGAACCTCCGTCTTGCTGGTAGCCCCCTTGATGACTGAGTTGTCATCAATCAAAATCACCTTCTTCTCAGGATCGATATTGGTAGCCTCTGCTTCGTAGAACTTGACAGCAGCTCTCTTATGTCTGGTTATACTCCGAATAGGTTCCATGATCGACCGATGCTCGACAGTTCCGGTTGTGCATGATGGGAGGAGGGGTGTAAAGAGGAAGTAGTTTCGGGGGGAGATGACGATGACATTGTAATTTTCGGTGTCAAGCTTTTTGAGGAGAGATACAGCACCCCATCCAGTTCCTGAGATGAGTTAGCAGGTTTGTATAAAGCAGATGAGTTGGCGATTGAAATCCTATGCCAAAGCATGCAGGGCTAGAAACAAGCTCCCCCGGAATGTTGCGCAGAAGACTGATTTCCGACGTAACCCCAATTTTACACCATATCTAGGCATAGGGAGGGTCGAAGTTTCTATGTCTCGCAAGCTTTGCATACATCCAATTCGGTCCCAATTCCTCAGGAAAATAGTGTCTCTTACCCAAGATAACCAGATTCTTCTTCGTTGGGTCGGACTCAAACTGATCATCTGGGTGTCTCAGCTCATAAACGCCATAAGCAAGATAACCTGAGCCAGCAATGATAGAGAGATAGGTCAGCCTCCAGAGATATGTAAAGTAACGGAATCGTCTAGGCTTCTTCGCCGGTGCCAAATCCGCATAGGTGCGACGGAAGTGTTGATGTAATTGCGTCCTATCCGTAAGTATCTGCGAGCTTGGTCGAGTTTTGGTAAGAAACGACTGGGAGGAGGTCGCAAAGGAGCGGCGCGTGAAGCCAATAGAGGCGGTAGAAAGCCTTATTGCTGCTCTTGACGTCGCCATTGTCGTGACGATGGGGAATTGTGGAATTGGAGAGGAGAGGGGGGGTTAAGGGGGATTGGGGGGGAGTAGAGCTTCGGTTATGCTTGAGGTGATTCAAAATAATTTTACGGACCTGAGGAAGCTCAGCCCCATAAAAGTCTCGCCGCGAGCGAGAGACGGGAACCACCGGGCATGATACGATGGAGCCGCTAAGATAAGCAATTAACCAGTCAGAGCTCGGCGATGGCAAGAATAAGCAATGCGTCACTCGCTTAAAGGCGTGGGATTGCAAAATTTCGCATCGCGGCCCAAGGGATGCTCTCTAGATCTTTAAAATACCTCAATGGAAAATTACTGGGAGAGGTTGGTGTGCGGGATGAATACATAGATTCCTAGGTATAGAGGTAGGAAAGTTTGAATACTTGTAGAACCTCGGCATCTCCGGGGTCTCTCAAGGCCTTTATATTGTCCTTTCCTCTCTCTTGGCTTGTGATACAAGCACTTCTCGGGGATTGGCATTCTCCGTTGATTCACATTATATCCCGTCCCGTTGTCCCGCCAATTATCGTGCTTAAATCATGTATGTTCTATGGTATTATATTCTCCACTTCGAATTGGATATATCCAATTTTGTAGAAGCATTAAGCAAGCTACTGCTTCAATACTAGAGGAGCCATTTGAGACATTGTCTTGTCTAGACTTATTAATAGTCTTCGGTGAGCAATTGTGAATCGGGAAAATGTGCCAGGTCTCTCTAAAGTCTGTTCTTGACGTATATTCACTTTTCCATCTTTACTTCTCCTTTCAGATAGGTAAAATTAAGTCAGTAGCCTTCTAAATCTTCCCAAGGGTGCCCTTCCCTGATTACATATATATATCAGAGGAAGTGATCCCTTTCCTCCAAGCAATACCTTCTAGCGATACCTTTTTCGATAACTCAAGAGAAATACAATGCTTCTTTAGCATTCCAAGATATACTGTGACTCCTGATTTCTGAATAGAATCATAGAGATTTGAGGCGAGGAAGTAATATCACAAGAGGTATGTGGCATGCAACAGTGTCATTCTTACGCAGCGCAGTCCGTACGTGAACCATATTACAGTTATCTTGATTCCAACGAGTTTTTTTTTTATAGCTTGCACGCTTCGGCCTTTATTGCGTAAGAGCTGACAACCTTAAGGTCCTAGTGCTCAAATTCGATGCTAAATAGAAAGCTTTTGTTTGAGGAAGTGCTTCTAATGCTGATTACTCAACCTTGAGCAACAAGCTGCTGGTCCTATAGCTTCATGCTGAGAACTTTTGCGGAATTGAAAGCTTGTTTGGTCAGTTATATTATATGCTGGTTCATCAAGTTTTCACATGTTCTGATATAAGCTTATTGAAAGTAGTGCCGGCGTTGGGAGGTAGAGGGTGAAGCCGTGTCTACTAGAGGCTTGTGAGGGTGGTTGTATTTCCTTTGCTTATTGCTAACAAAATTACAGCAGCCATGGGTTTCAACACATATGGATTCTTCATATTGTCTGGGTAGTATACATATCATAACTAGGTTTCGAGATGATTTGCCGATGATTCGCGATGTATGAACGACACATCATGTGATAAGCACATGTGCGAATATTTCACGCACTCTGCTTTGGATCTCGAACCATACAGAAAAGTGGGCAAACTTCTCCATTGTCATCGCAATCCATCTGTTTAACAAAGTGGAAGCCGAAGCTCTCATAGATCTTCATGTTGGGTACGTCTCGGCTAGATTCCAAATAGCATTTTCGTCCTTCCGCATCCGCTATCTTGGTGGTTTCCTGTGCTAGAGCTCGTCCGATGCCTTTTCCTTCTGTAGATTGAAAGTCAGTAATGAAATCCTATGATGGAAGTGTTAAGCTGTGTGCAAAATCGGCTTGATTATACTAAACAGGTTCCGAGAATCAACTCCTTCTGAGAGTCTAGAGTCAGGATTGGGGGATCTGAGCAGGACTTACGTTGACCTGGAAGGACGACCATGATATTTAGAAAATAATATCCCTTTTCATCGGTCCATATTTCTGACTGAGCTTCGGCTTGCTTGGTTTTCCAGATATAATATCGCTAGTATGGGTAAGCACTTGTCTTTGGGTTCAAGACTCTATGTCGTAAGCGTCATCTAACTAATATAAAGGAGGATCGCTATACTTATCGGCTTGAGAGCTCCCGAAGGCGGATCACGTACCTTGACGTTCAAGCCGCCTCTACCATACCAGAGATTCATGCTGACCTGCTGGAAGTACAATCTCCAGTTGTCAAACCATTCCGACCAGCCTTCCTTCTGGCCTGCTGGTCTGGGTGGCATCCACATGGCAACTCCAAGGACCTTCTCTTTATCTTCACCGTCGATATCTTTGGCTACGTAAAAGAGGCCATTTCGCATACCCCATCGACATCTATTACCCAACGAGACCTGGAATATATGTGTATTAGTTGAAATGAAGAGCAGATTTGAGAGAAGGAACGAACGCGATTCCGGTTCAATGATAACTAGTATATACGTCAGTAAGCTCATCTCTGTGCATCAAAACCGCAAGACACCGTGGAACAGTCATACGAAACAGACATGCAGAAAACCTTGAACAAAACATATAAATATAATGGAACGACTATGTTCCAGCAAGCAATCAGGCTGGAAGACTCTACAAAACATTACTTCTTCTGGCTCTTCAATCTAACCAAAAGACCAAAGTTCTGCTGGAACGCATTGCGGAGAATTTAAATACCCGGCCGTCAATGCCATCCGATGACATATTGTATCTGAGGATGATCGACTACGGAGAGCAGTGCTGGAAGAACCGTAGCCGGAAGGGATTAACTATTATCATGAATCGCTCACATTGGCTCTGTCACTATAAACCCACAGGGCATAGGGATCTTCTTTGAATGCCTCCTGGATGGCACTTATCGCCCCTGGGATGTCCGACTCCGTAATGCGGGAGACACGGATAGACATCTTCTTCAAGGTTTATGCCATGTAAAAGTCTGGGGAAGTGACTCAAGCTTGTTGGGGTTTGGGGGTTTGAGGGTTGGAGGGTTCACGGAGGGTTTTCTGGACGGCAGTGGGCCGCGCCGCTTGACTGGATGAGTGTGGGGGTGAGAAAGGACGAAAGTTGAGATCAACCACGAGAATTGAGGGTGTGTGTCTATCATCGGATAACGTGCCAGAACATCCCGCAATGCACCGACTGGTGTACGAATATACATAGGAGGGGGTGCGCCTATGCCGGCTGATCAAAGCTCCCCAACTTCTTGGCATGGGGCTTCTTTCGACAGAAACAACTCCCACGCATACCTAGTAGCAGCAATGGTGGCTCAATCGACATCAGACTGCATCTAATACCGAAGATGTTGAGAGTTGGTCCAGGCTTTGCCTGAGTCTGGTAGCGAAAACGCCGTATCAGCGGCGTCTGTGTTGAAGACGCAGCACAAAAGGTGTAGCGAGTGGGTGGCTCGTCCCAGATGGCTATCTCCAATTGCCTGCTCTCTATCCATAACTTCAGCTCCAGCTCCAGCTCATGGAAAGAAGTGAAGCCCGCTGGATAAGGCTGAAGGGGGCGCTGCGGCCATGCAATTATATGGCATCTCTGGACAAAGATCATTAATTCATAACTCCTAGCTTAACTCGAGTCTGTCAATGTTAAGGCTGGGAGGACACATTGGTTACAGCATTCGCTCACAAAAGTTATATATCTGATTCCCGACTCAGCCACATAACGATTGCTTCATCGATATCATCGAATTGAATATGTACGAGTCTTATTATGCTATTCCAACAAAAGTCAAGAGATGTGACAGCGGCAGAATGTACTACCCCTGCCAGGTCGCACGGAGTTATTGGTGATGTGAAACTCAGGAGACGCACGAAACACCATTCTCGTCAGATTTCATTGCCAACCGGCTCGTGACAATGCAAAAGCTTCGAGAGGCCCTGCAAATCGTGTCCTCTCATCTATGCGGCCCTGGGGATCTGACGCATGGGAGTGCTGGCTTGTCCGTTTGCGGCCACTTTGTTGCTCTGCCAGTCTTCTGCAAGTCTCAGATCAAGGGTAACGAAGTGCAGCCAAGACATCTGCTCTGCCATCTGCTCTGCCATCTCAACTAACGGCTCCACTACCAGGCTGGTCTTCTTGTTCTCCCAGTGTCGCATGTCCATGCTTTGCAGCGGGATGTTGACTTGCCATATCATGACCTACTGATCCTTCGGTGCGCTTGTACTGCTCAGCTCTGTTTACCGCAGCTCCGTTCACATATACCCTCCTCTCCCCAGTCATGATCTTGACTCCACTTACTGCCTCTCAGTAATCGACAATGAGAGATTGTTGGGTCTAATACATTCTTTTGTTCCTTTTTCTTTCTTACCAGGTTGACTTTTAATCTTCACACGACTGGCTCGTGATCCCTTTACAACGACCTTTTTAATTCACAACTATTACTCCTAACGTGATTTCCTCTCTTGCGCCGATGGTAATTGGCGTCTCCCAAGTTCAAGACTTTTCCGCCACACAGGAGTTGGCGGCCATAGCTGCCAAAGGATGAACACGACAATGGCTCCTAGGAATCAAATAAAAGCTTGCTCAATGGACATAAGGCGGCGGCAGAATTGTTTTAACAACTCCATAATACGGAAAAGACAAAAAGAAGATGGTAACGGGAAAGGAGATGGCAACGGGAACGGGAATGGGAACGGGAATGGGAATGGTAGAGGAGATGGTCGAAATAGAGGACCCTTTGGGAATGGTGGACGTGGACGAGGCTTCGGATTTGGTAGAGGAAGAAATGGTAAAGGTGGTGATAATAACAACGATGATAATGACGACAAGAACAATGACAAAGATGGGAATGGTAGAGGCAATGGAAGAGGTAGAGGAGGACGAGGAGGATCCAACTCAACTACTCCCACATTACCAGAAGGAGGAGCAGCGCCCACACTACCAGAGGGAGGATCTACATCCATTGTTATGGCAACTTCAGTTGTATTGATAACCTCGACCGCAGAACTATCAGGCTCCTCAACTACTTCAGTTAGTTACAAATTATAATATGAAATGGAGCATGCTAACAACTTCCATTAGCTTTTGGAGCCACCGTCTATGACGAGTACAGCTGAATTATCTGATCCATCTAGCCAGCCGAGCAATGGTGTTGATGGGAGTTCGGATTCCGCTACTCTATCTGCTTCTGCATCTGAGCCTACTCCCACTCCATTGGAATCTGAGCTATCCATCCAGCCTTCCGTTACATCACAACCTACAATCGGTCTGCCAGAAACAGTACTGGGCCTGGGAGTTGACCCGACGTCGACACCAGCACCAATATCACTTCCATCAACTCAATCATCGGGAGTAACCATGCACCCTATGACGCAGCACCTCCTCATCGCTGCGGGAACAATAGGTAAGCACTACACCTGCGTTTGCCCACCAATACTAATTGCTTGCTAGGAGCATTAATCATCGTTCTTACTGGGATCTATATCTTGGCAAGAATCAAGAAAGTCGACTTATTTGCGGTCTTCCGAGGTCGCGAACTGCGCAAAGGCGGAGACGGTAAATGGTATGCATGGCGCAAGAAGGATTTTGTCAGCCAATCTCCCAAATATTCAAATGATGAATCATTTGCATCTTTTGTGTTCACATCCGACGAAAAGAAGCCCTATTTCCAACAATCCTCTCAAGAAGCATTCCCACGACAAGAAGTACCCGAATATGCAGCCCATCGAGACACACCGCAACAACTGCCTGCCCTCTCACCTGTGTCCCCCGTTTCCCCAATGTCGGTAGTATTTCCACCGCTCCATGTTGCCAACCCAGATAGACATTTTTCTCAGGCTACCACTCCTGGATATCAGACAACCACTGCCCATTTAGCAGCTGGCTCATCCTCAGCACAATATAACCAAACTGGGTCTCAGAACTATTCCGACTCAAATTTGAATTATGGAAACAAAATGGATGAATCTCTCTACGCAAACGATTACAGCAATACAATCAATACAAACACAACTGTCATTTCCAGCAATACGATAAATGATGCCTACGACCCCGCTCAGCGAGAAGTCAACCATTTGAGCTACCTGTCTTCCCTTTCATCAGGCTTTGGTGATCAGATTCTTATTCCTAGGGTCCCACCTACAAAACTGAGTGCACCAACACCTCGGAAAAGTACTACCTCTAGCAAATACTCTTGGGCCCAATCCGCCAACAACCGCGATACCCAATACACGAACGTGTCAGTTGAATCAGCTCCACACTACAGGACGGTCAACTCATGGGTATCACATCAAGCGGGACGAACTGTAATGCAACCATCACAAGAGGATGGTGTTCCCAAGGTACCCGCCATGCCCTTTCCATTGCAAGTGCATCAACGCAATAAGAGCTCAAATCCTGCCTTCAGACATCACCCTGGGAACGAGATAGAGTTTCAGAACAGGTCAAGGATACCCAGTCACATATTAGATAGGAAAACTGGTATGAATTAGGGTTCATTTCTTGGGAGGGGCAGTTTTCGACACCTTTTGCCGTTTGTATATATATTTATCTGTTTATTGAAGCCTGGTGCTTGTTTAGTTTTGAGAGGAAGGAACGCGTTGAGACAACTGATGAGTTGACGGCCGCAGAATACAATAATACATGGCAACATTCTAAGGATATTGCAAGGAAGGTCTAGAGCTCAGCTTTTATTGAGCTTCAAATACATAATTAGCCCAACAAGTTATCCTACAGAAGTCTATGAATACATAGGTGATACACATTTGTGTAGGCTTATTAATATTTTTCTGTTCTCAGCATATGCCGGGTTTGTTCTTTAGCCTATGAACTAGCTTGACATCACTCTCTTCGCAGTTCAGGATGCTAAAATATGCTAAAGAATCTCGCTTAAGTAAAGGATTTAGACACGTGATGATTAGAATAAGCTTTTAGAACTTATGCTTACCTAAGCCAAATACAAAACCTGGTGAACTGTATGATGATTCAAACGCTACTCAGCCTCACCTTGTCGTCAGTCAGCCCCACGATTGCTGCGCAAAGCCTCATCAACTACATCGAAAGTATAAAACAACCAACCCCTCCCCACCCCCCCCAAAGGAAAACCAGAGCTCTCCCATAACTTGAGGCTGGATACTTCTATTTTTACTGAGTTCAGCTTTTCAAAACAATAAAACCAACTAATATGTTGGACGAGAACCTACCGACTTTCTTTACGAAGCCATCATCAGATAATCCGCTATCAAGTACCCTGTTCTTAAGTCAGAATGGGGAAGAGCTTCAGCCTGAATACACACTGTGCGTACTTATAAAATATACCAATCTGCAGCAACCTCCGAGTTTCTTCAGAGCTATTTTTGCCAAAAGCGAAGACTAACTAGATCGTAGACGTCGTCCAGATCCTAAACTCCCAGCCTCCCAAAACTGCTATGGTTTAGCAATTTTTGACTCCTACAACCCAGAAGTACTATATGCAGAAGTCTGTGTTCAGCCTGAATGGACTCAGCCAACCCTTTCACAAGCCGAAATACGGTCACAGAATGGAGTACCAGTCCCTCCTGTTCCCGTTGTACCAGAGAAATTCACAATCCAACTATACAATCCCGAAGTCCAAGTCTTAGTACGACAGATCCCAGGAACATGGAAAGACTCTGCATTTTGGGAGTTCGAGATGCCTCAGAACAGTTTTCGTTTACCCTCGGCTTCGGAATTAGATAGACATCAAAGCAACCCCGCGGCTTCTGATACTACTCCAAAGGTTGCCTTCAAGTGGAAAAGAGATGGAAAGTTGTCAAAGGATATATCTTGTTACTTGTCTGGAGAGACAGTGCCGGGGAAGAAGAGTAAGGAGCCTGATATACCGGTTGCAATGTACAAGGATGGGAAGATGCTCACAATTTACCAACCAAATATGGGTAGAGTGGAAGTAGAAGATACGAAGGGGCTAGAAGTGGTGTTCCTACTAAGTGCAGCTGTCATCAAGGATATTTTCTTCAATCCCAACAGAGAAATGTTCAATATCAACTCTCCAAATACGGCCAGCGCCTCTAAGAGGAAAAATAGTGGGCCTGTAATCAACACTGGGAAGGCTAGTGTTCCCGTCATGTCTGGAGCAGTCATGTCCCCAGTTACTTCTGCAGGCAGAGCACCAACATCCAGAATTCCATCATCACAAGCCGCCCCTCAGAAAATGTACGCGGCCTCCAATCAACAACAATCTCGTCCACCACCACCGCCCACTCAAAATCAACAGCAGATAGACGCTGAAACCGCGCGCTTAAAGGTGCTCGTAGAACGAGAAGCCAAAGAACGCGAGCGTGCCGATCGGGAGGAACAAAAGCGCATCAAGAAAATGCTTGAAGCGGAAGAAAAAGAGCGAAAAAGACGAGAGGCTGAAGTCGCCAAAGAAACGGAACGTTTACGCAAACAGTACGGCGTTACTAGTCAAGAACCGCCTAGGGTTAATGTTAATCCTCCAATGCCACCACGTCCTCAACAACAGCCTGGTTATCAACCGCAACAATATCCCCAGTTTCACAATGTACAGAGGCCAACTCCCGCGCCGAGACCGTTGAGTACACCGTCCGGACCACCGCCAGGCTCGAGTAGCCCACCGAACGCGAGCCTGAATACATGGCTCCAGAGACCGCATAAGTCAAGTGGTTCTAGTGGAGGGTTTTTGGGTTTGGGAGGGAAAAAGCTGGAGAAAAAGAGGAGTGTTTTCTTCTAATTTTATAATGGCATGAATGCATGATGCGATGGTGTTTAGGTTACGGCTTCTGAGTAGAGGGAAAGACGGATGTTCGGTGACGTGCAGTTTAACGATACCAATAATGAACCCAATTGAAACGACAATTGCTGTACCGAGATCAGTTTTAAAACTGATCAGTCTCCTTCATATTTTTCATTAATTCCAAATGGGTGAACTCTTGTCCAATCATTAACTTAGAATGTTTTCCTTTAAAGGCACACTGACCTGCTTCTCTACTAGTATCTTTACGTCCCCTGACACACTTTATAGGAAATTACGAAAGAGAAAGTATCCGGAATGTTGCACGGGTCCTATTAGCAATACAATCATAAGTAGGGCCTCTGTGGGTTTCCAGAGTACATGCCATAGAATCAAGGGGCAGGGAAAAAAAAATCGAAGGCATCTCGGTCAGTGGCTGTAAAAAAAACAAAAAGGTATAATTATCCCGTGTAAATATTGCTTATTTACACTATGGATTTTATCGGAAAGGAAAGAAGGAATATCGTAATAGAAGATACACCTATGTCTTTCGTCTTTCTCGTGTTATTTGTAAAGAGATCTGATTAATACGGGCTTTTAAGGCTGCCGAGATCTGGAATGGGGCTGCACGGGAAGATAATCCGTTCGGAACCCCCCCCCCCCCCAAAGAATAAATGCGTACAGTAGCAACTTACGTTGAAATATAAATGTTTCCAAGCCGTCATGTCCCATGAAAGGGCTGGGAAAAGCATAGTGATTAACATTATAATCCTCCAGAATTGCAGCGAGCAGAGCAATATTGAGGTCGAACCGGTCTTCCAAGGAATACCTCCTATACAAATGATATCACTTCCATTTCCGATGAGCCTGACTATCAAGATCTAAGTATAATAATTGAACCTTCATTTCATGTTAACGCAGCGCCTTCCTTGCAATCTCCCCTTTCGCCGCATAGCTCAACGAGGCGGGATACTTCATGTAATGAATTTGCTCGATTGTGAATGAAGGTATTTAGAACACTGTGACATGAATTAAAGGTGTTTGCTATAGCTCTAAAACAGCAGTGAAAGTTATTTTTAATTTGGCGCCATCGTCGCTCTTCATCCTACCCATAAGCATCGTATACTGCTTTATAGCGAGATTCTGATACAATGACCACAATGTAGAGAGGAGCCGCTGCAACTAATGGAGGGCGGTCATGATAGAAATTTCTGGGTGATTACACTACAATGATGGCAGCAAGGCCCTTTCTTAAGAAAAGTAACTATAGCACACATTCCTAAAGTGTACATAAACCTCGCTTTTCGCCACCTCGAGTGCTAATACAGTGGAGCTGAAGGAATTACGATCGAGAGAAATGTCCCACCATAGTTCCAACTTGATTAACTGTTTGCTGGGATGAGAGTTGAATCGTTTGTTTCAAAGCGTACATTTTTAACAGATGTGACAAGCTCAGTCATCGTGACAAATCACATATGATGACTCAGAGAATAGCGATAGAATCCCTGTTTTCCAAAGTTACAGTAAATAGGAAGTGTTGAATGGATGATTCCCCCCAATCAATCAAAAGAAGCTCGACTTGTGCGTAACCTTCAATTCGAAACGAACATGTCTCATTCAGGATAATAAATCGAATGTTAGTAGTTTTAAGGTGTAATTTGTTGGCTTCTGAAAGGAACTGGTTTATCTCATACAGTATGATATATTGGGTTTGCTGGCTGGTAGTTCGAATTCGACTGTCTTGAAAGCGTCACGTAGTATACAGTAAATTTAGAGAAGAAAGTAGGTCAAAATTCTCTAGCTATTATTCACCTTGTGAAATACATCCTCTCAAAACCGAGCTGAGGCTCCTACCCATACCGCACCAAATCAAATCCCTGCTCAAATTCATCTTCCACACATGCCCGTAAACTCAATAGCGCTGGCATCGTGATTAACCGTCTCCTCCCGAGAGGTAGAAACTCGCTTGTTGCGTCGCCAACGTTTAACCAGTTGGCACGCGTAAGAGGTTCCGAAACCAAGAATGATGATGAAGCCAATGGCAAGCAGAGCGAGATGTGTGTTGGTTAGGGGACCTTTTCCAATGCCTGTTCCTTCTTTATTTTCGTTCAGGTTCATGGTGTTATTGTGATTGCTAATGACTTGGCGGGAGAAAAGTCGATAGATCGGAGAAATTGGGTTGCAAATGCTTCGACTGCCAGCCGAGGACTTCACAGTGGCACTTGAGGATGAGGTTGGGATTTGGACATTACATGGTGTGAGTATATCACTATAGTCAATGTTAGTGTGTGATGATTTGAACACTGTAAGAATAAGCAGATTGAACCATGATTGATAAACCTAAGAATACGTACTTTTTAGCAAAGAAGCAAAGTCCTCTAGAAGCTGTCGGCGTGAACGATGTTGATGCATGAGTGGATGCAGAGTTTGTGGCGGTAGATCGAGTGGTTCTGATTGAATTGACAGTTACTGTGGACGTGTAGATTAGTATAGGATTTCAAAGGCTTAGAGCTGCTGATTGTGGGAGTTATTTGAGCTGCTAAGACCTTGGGCAGTTCTCACAGCCCCCGTGTCGTTCCCATAACTATGAGTTAATGCTTACCCGTAGTCGTCAACGTTCCAGCTGTGGTGGTAGTAGTAGTCGTTGTGAGAAGAATCTGGTTGAATTAGCCAAATTTGTGTCAGTTTGAGACGAGTGGCGCTTACTAAGTCAGCTTTTTGCGTGCGAGTGGAGATTGAAAGAGATTGGACAGTTCCAAAGCATCCAATGCGACTATCACCAAGAACACTGCACTGATATAGGTCTATGTATGATTAGCGATGTCTTGGAGAAAACTCTCAAGTATGATGGCCTGTCGATGAGAGGTAAAAGATGAAGTAACGCTTACTCGTAAGCTCGGTGGCCGTACCATTCAATTGGACAGGCAAGTGTGCCGCAACTAAGATTTATTACTCAATGTGCCCTTCAGAGAATTTGACTACACCGTACCAGAAAGCATGAGGAAGGCGAGCGCGAAGAAGAAGATCTTTGTCTCCTTTGGCCACATCTTCGCGGTGTAGTATGTATCTGTGGTATAATATCAGCGTTATGTCAACCTCAATAGCAAGTTATTTTGATGATAGTTCAAGATATGCTGTTATTAGGTACTGGTGCTGAAGCACAGTCTCACAGATCCCTATGGGTTGATAAAAAGCTCGGCCTTGTTTTAAGAGAAGATTAGGTATTTGACAGAGTCTGAAACACCAAAAGCAGAGCGAGACTCAACATACCTATTTGTGATTCTTGCAAAAATAGCTGAAAGTTCGCCAGGATGTCTTGAGAAGCAGAAAGTAGTGAGGTGCTTTGGCTGAGTTGTAAGAAAAATGAAGTGGGCCAAGTGACGCGTTGTGTTGTTCTTGAAGCATTGAGCTTCGCTTCAAGAGTGTCATGGTTTTGATCTTTACCGAAGGCACTCTAAGGTCGTAGCGCTGTCTTAAAGCCTTTTGCCGAACAACAAAACCTCTTGACAACAGCTACTGTACAACAACATTGCACCCAAGGCAGTCAAACTGCCATGCGTTCTGTGGCCTGTAAGCAATATCAGCAAGTTTGTTAGAGTCTATTGAACTAACACTGGAGCAGTTCACGAAAGTTGGGAGCTTAAAATGTAATGCTAAGTATCAATCAATATTAGTGCCTGAAGCTCAACTCGATGACTAGTCCACTTCATCAGCAAGTTTGTCATTGAATAAAGCCTCGGACGATGTTTGTCCCTGAATTGCATGAATCTATTACTGGGAAATAAATCTTTATATCCAAAAACTATTCCAATATTAACTAGCGTGCCATTAGAATATCAGAGAAATGAAACCAACCTATTGCGATGTTGACTGCATTGGAGGCTGCAGAACCATCGAAAAACGGCAACATACCAGGGAGGTGTTAAACCAAGCAACGGCAAACTATTAGAAAATCTAATGGGCAGCAGACACTGGAAGAATCCAACAGCATACTGCTGCTGAAAGAAATGCAGCAAGAACCACAGACTTTACGGAAATCCTGATGGGCCGGAAGCAGATTTCTATCAACTATCTGGGAATTCGCCGATTGGAAGCCATACATCTGTAGAGGAAGTATTCAATGTCAACGTATAAAACAAGCCTGTGTACCGCTTTCCCCAGGCCAGAGCTTCAGAGTAAGCAGAACCAAGGTACCAGAGGTGTGAAACGGGTTCTCCAGATAGGAAGAGATCGATATCGAGAAGGTTGCGGGAGGTTGATTATTATTCCATCTGTGCATAACAGTATACTTCTCGACATTCTCTCCTGTTGGTGCCTGTTGGTTTCATATAAGAACTCTCTTGCCGACTACTTACTGCTCAGAGGTGGATGTTGACATTGCCTTTACAGTCAACCCGACTGATGTTGTGGTCATTCTTCTTTTACAAAGGTTGGTCTATCCTCAGCTTTCAATCTTTCAGCCTTAGATAGATGATTACTTACAAAAATATAGATGAAGTCAAACTTGTGCCCATAGAACTGGAACAATACAAGTGAGACGTGCAAAAGATACCGAAAAATACGGGCGAGCAAACTTGGGACCAGCGAGTGCAAGAGAAAGGAGGATGATATTCTAAATGTGTGAACAAGACTTGGCCCATGTTCATTTTATTATGCCGTTGTCCCGATCCCATTAACTGAGAACTAGATTTATCTCCTGTTGAATATCATCCAGTGCTCTGTGTGCCTGTGAATCACACAAGAGATGATTCAAGCTTCCGTGGAGGTTAACAAGAAATAAAGATTCACCTAGTCCTCCAAATTAGTAACATTGTAATTTTTGATACTTTTAGAGGATCATGCCTATCGTAAGATAGGGCTAGCAAGTTTTGGACTACATAGCAATTTATTCTCTTGGCTAGTTAAAGAAAGAAGCTCCAGCTAATATGGGATCAAATAGCATGGCAACAAACTATTGAAAGAAATAATACGCATAGAACAACAGAGAAAGGAGACTTCTCAAAAGCAAGTTATGGCGATACTTGTCAAAGAAGTTGCTTGCTAATTTGTAAAAAAGACCAAAAAAAAAACACAGTTGACATAAACATGCCATATCTTATTCTGCTCGGGACTTTTGGTTTTACCTTGACTATCTAGAGCATTCGACTTGTGTGGTATTCAATGTCGTTAGAATTAAGGATGCGGCTGAAAGTAGTGTGGGGTGACATGCCAAGGAGACATGGGCACTGATGATGATGACCCACAAAGTCAAGGACCTCTCTTGAAGTTTCTGAACATACATCCTCAGTAGAATAGTACGGTACACACCTCTGGACTTGAAATAGAAGGCATGGCGTGGCCTTATCCGTGAGAGGTCTCCTCGCTTCGCCTTCAGGTTCGCCTGCTTCTTCTGTTCTGATCTGGAAGGCAATATCTAAGACTCCTCAATCAGATACCTGAACTTTACTATAGCAGTTGCATACGGCTTGACATTGCAGTTGCCGTAAAATCATAGCGCTCCTCTGCAGAAGAATCTTAGACAAAATGCCTCCGGCCGCCACTAAACCTAGAGAAAAGCCGCGCCTCGGCCGAGCTGCTCCAGTTGCCCCAGATTTACTTACAGTTCCGATACCTACAAAGTCCACAGTTGTCATCGATGGCGTCTCCTATGATCTGATCGAAATTCGAGGTACTGGGGATGTTCTTCTCGAAGTCTCCTTCGAAAACACATCAGCGTGCAATAGGTCGATTCCTTCAGACACTATTAAGGAACTCCGACTGAAAAAGTCAGAGTTCCCATCTAGCAAAGTCTTTTACAGAGTCGACCTTGGAACGCTGAAGAAGCACTCGAATTTTTTTGCAAACTTGCTAGGATCGGAGGTTTTTGGAGAAGGTCAGGCCGTAAAAGATGCATTTTCGCGTCTAAAACTTGAGAATCTGAAGCCGTCCGAAGTAGAAGCCCAGAAGCTGCCACGCGTGACTATGGTCGATGATGAGTTTGGTACGAGGACGTTGGGTAGAGAGGCCGTTTTTCTCGATTTGCTGCGCGTCTTACACGGCGATAACCATATGACAAAACCTATCAGTATCTTGTATTTGACAGTGTTAGTAAGTAACTCCTGCATACGCAGCGGGCTGGCTAACGAAATTACCCATAAAAGTGCAATTACTGACTACAGTTTTAGGTTATCATGGCTGACAGATATGACTGTATTTCTACCGTCTCTAAGTACATGTCTACCGTATTCACCAAGTTCAAATACCCCCAGATATTTCCAAATAAACCCGACAAAGACTTAAACAACATGTCGGACATTAAAAGCGCGGAAGAAAAGCTGCGCCAAAAATGCTTAATTTTCTATCACACAAATCAAGCCCAAAAGTTCACTGAAGCCAGCAAGGAGTTAGTTCTGAGAGGCTCTGTTTTATGGAATAGCTATGAAGAAACCCGAGGACTCCCCGCTGCTTGGTGGGATCTTCCTGATGGAATAGAAGGTAGTTCAGCACCCTTCTGTTAACTAGGCTGAACTAACCGACAGCAGCTGAGCTTGTACAACGCCGTAAATGCATACTTCAAACGATCTCTAGTCTTCAAATGCACTTTGTCGGGCTCTATGCTGCTCGTGGCTCACGCCTTTGCAAACTTGGCTACAACAGCAGTGAATCATGCGATCAGTTCCAATTAGGCGAAATGATCAGGTTTTTGACTAGAAAAGGTCTTTTAAACCTCGTTCCTTTCCAAGCAGTTTCACCAGATGACCCAGATTTTATTTGGCCGCAAGCTTACAGCGGTGATATTGCTGATCTAATTGCGGACCTCAGAGCCTGGCCAGAATACCAAATTGATGGTAACCATCGCCACTGCGGTGCCCGAGTTAAGATGATTCCTTCCCTCAAGTATGTCCAAGATTGTATCCAGCAGGGCGCAGGCATTAGAATCAGCCTCTGGAGGGCCGATCGAGCAGCTCACACTTGGAATATTTCTCAATCAACTCCTGGCAGCAAGGAGCCGTTCGTGGTTGGCGGTGAGATAGTTGGAGAGAAGATAAGAGTGTTTGACTTTACTGCCTCATTTTCCGAAGTGGCTGCTGGTAGCTGGGACAGGTCTCATACCGATGAAGCTGCAAAACGGCTCTTTACGGCCGAGAAGTGGGTTTGGACTCCGGAGAAGGAGGAGGAAAGCGATAGATTGAGACCTAGTGGTCTTGCGTTCAAATTCTAAAGCCTTCAGTCTGGCTGGGCAACTCATGTAGATAATATCTGGGAGGTTTATAGTCAAAATTCCAGGCTATCACTAAGTTTTAGACATCAATTCATGATCTCAAACAGCCCTGTCATGTTAAGTCATCTATTAATCGTGAATCTATTGAGACAGATTGACAAACCAAAGATCGAATAGCATATTATTTATTATGTCAGACATCATCGTTTCGCATGCGCCCACATATTGTGATAAAAAAGAACACGGTGCCTATGGAATTTCTCACGCTCGTCATGATATCACCCAAATTGACACTGTGTTCCCATGTCATTGTTCAGAAAGCCAGTCCTATGGGGTTTTAGTTGCTTATATCAACTCCTCGGTCTGCTGATGGCCATTTCATTGGAATCTTAAAAAGGTCGTGGATAAGCTTTGGACCTGTTAAATCACTAAGCATCATATAATACAGTGGAACCAGTAGTCAATATTTTCAGAAAGTGAGAGAAAACCAGTAATTTATGTTTCGCAATATTAGGATTAAGTAGATCTAACTCTCAGTAACTAGGAAGATCAATGTATCAGCAAGACTTCATAGTTGACAATGAAAATATACACGAATAGACCATAGCAAATACAAACCCGAATCAACGTAGCCAAGAATAACTGTTCATTTTACCTCCTAGGAAAGCAAAGTACGCCAAAGCGCCTGTATAAATCCTACATGATACATGCACACAAAAGCATCCCACCCAGACCTACGACCTCAGCAAAGATGTTTCCTCGTCCTCACTGCCAGAGCGGCGCCGTTACCTCTACTGCCCGCTCCACCACCGCTCTAACCCTATCCCCAAAAACTCGATTCGCACACTCAACCTCCAGATCCTCCAGCCAAACCCTCGCCACCATCTTATCAACCTTGATCTCCACTCCTGGAACTGGAATGCCTACTTTATGTAGCCGTTCGATTTCTGCCCGTTGGAGGGCTTCGAGTTCGCGCTCATCGTCTTCCTCATCCGATTCCTCTTTCGTCGTTGCAGGGGAGCCTGGCGCTAAAATTGCTGGCTGGCTACTTAACTTAGGGGTTTCAATTGGTGTAATGTTATCAGCGCCAAATTGAGCTTCAAGGAACATAAAAAGACGCTCAAGTCGTTCGGTTGGTGAGAGATTAGTGTGTGGGTTGCGGGTTGGGAGGGTATGGGAGTGTGAGTGTTTGCTTGATGATTCTTTGAAAAAGGTGTCAGTGATATATATATATATAAAGGTTTTGTGAGCTGGGACCAGCTTACGTTTGACGGCAGCAGGACTGCTTTCGACGGAAAATAGAACGGCCATGATGGCGTCTGCTATCCCATCATTCAGCATATTGCCCTCCCATTCGAGTTCAACTTCTCCATTGTTGCAGTATCGGACGGTGACACAGCCCATGACTAGGTATGCTGTGGTTTGGCTGGATATCTCTTCATCTGCATCTTCAGCACTACCGTTCATGGGCGTGTCCCCATTAAGGTTGTTCTTGCTCTCAGGTAATTCTTCGATGTTGCCAAACGTGCCTTCCAGTGCCCATTTGATGAGATCGATACCTGCAGCGCTTAATGTCATTCGTTGCTTGCATGTTATAGTTGTCGTTGTTAGCCCTGCATACTCTCGTAAATCCTCAGGGGCCATTAGTGACATTTTAAAATCGTTCTGTACTAGTACACCAGTGAGAAGCTGGGCTTGCCCCTCTTCAGTATTCAGAGGAGGGGGGATAGATGCGAGCTTTCCGACAACCTTTGCGGTTTTGTCCGCTTTGAACGGGATTTTGAGTTCTTCACAGTTGCGGGGGCTATATACTTTGACTTTTGTGGTCTTGTTGGCGTTGAGGGAGAGGAGCTTGGATTTTAGACGACCCATATTGTGGAGCTCGCCATGAACCAGAATCTGTTGGATATTAATAACTGTCGATAGTAGGCAGGGGATTTAACTTACCACCACTGGTGCAGCAATGCTTTCAATGAACTCCTGGTTCTCTACTCCATCCACATGTGCAGCAAAAGAGAATTCTTGAACACTACATCTTCTTGGAATCATAGCCCTTTCCGCTTCTAGTCTTCCTTGTGCTCCACCTTTATTGCTCTTATCCATGATGGCAGGAATCTGGTCTGGTTCTTGCATAATTTGTTTTGCCATGGTACCTTGCACACTATAACCTGTTATAATGACTCCATTTTTATCGCTGGGTGCCCATCGCTCAAGTAATTGTCGACTAACGCCATTCTGCAGCATACCGGGACTTGCAAGCACAACGCAGCTTCCTACATCATCGAATCGATCAAGATTCTTGAGGGACCGAATATATTTAAAATCCCACGGACCTCCTCTGCCTTTACCGTCAGCCGAATTTTCAGCTTCCTTTGATCTTTCTTTGAACAGCTGCCGGATGTTGTCGTTCATAGCTCCGACATAAGTCTGGTAAACAAGCATACATTTTCGAGCAAGATTACTAGCATAATAGATTGGGATCTTCTGGAACTCTTTATGTCGACCCCAGTATTCATCCAAGATCAAAAGGAGTTCTTGGGCTCGCCCAAGAGCAAACACAGGTAATAATGCTCGGCCACCTCGGTTCATTATCCCAGTGATCGACTTCATCAATGCCTGCTCCCGTTCAAGACGAGGAACATGTGATGCTACACCATACGTTGACTCCGTGATTAAGACGTCGATTTTAACACCTTTCGGTATCTCAGCGGACACCAAATGCCGATCATCTTCCCGAGAATAATCACCAGTGAAGAAGATTTTGAGGCCTGCAATTTCAATAAGAAACATAGCAGCTCCAAGGACGTGTCCGGCTGGGTAAGGAGTTACTCGTATCGATGAAATAGTATGTGTGGTATGATAGTCAATCGCCTCGATTTTTGGAAACGTTGATAGATGGTCGGCTTCAGTATAGACAGGCTGATTCATAGGTTCCGAGGAAGCTCCCCCAACACGAACACTGTCAGAAATGAGCCACTTGTAGATGGCCTTTGTGGGATGTGTCATAAAAACCCGTCCTTGGAAATTGGTTTTAGAAAGAACATATGGAAGGGATGCAGCATGATCGATGTGGAAACTTGAAGATGTCAGTTATTGCTCAACAAGTATTGCTATCAAACGTCTGCGCCGAGGAGGGGGGCGCTCTATGTACAGTACAGATTGCAGAGGGAAGTCACAAAATCAAGACAAGCATCTTCTGTATGTAAAGTATTGTATTGTTTCTTGTGTACATAATGTTGTGCTGGAACACATGAAGTGATGCCTGGCTAGGACCAAAGAATGAAATAAGACCGCCGAAGAATATCCCCCTTGCAGACCAGTATATAAAAAGGAAACGTCAGAGAAGCTTACTGGCTTATCAAGAGCAGGTCGACAGTACTCAAGTCGAACTCGTCGTAATAGGGCAAAGCGGCCAGACCATCTAATCCAGGGTGCATACCAGCATCAAGCTATTGCAGAAGTCAGCACTTGCCTAAATGATGCGGCAGATAACTCACCATGACAGTTTTGCCTTTGTATTGGATAATGTGACAAGATCGTCCAACTTCCATCCCTCCACCAAGGCAGAGGAACATTAGCTCATCAGCTGGATCGACTGGTTCTTCAACCACCGGAGCCATGGCTGAAGCCTTGCGCTTCGATGCCATGATGGAGTTGGGGGGGATATAAGCTCGCAATCTCTATAATCAGGCAGGACACGGTCCTGTGCTTGGATGTTGGCTGGCACGGCGTTTTTAGAAATGGAAGCTGTCCTTTGTGCTGGTGTGCTCGACGTCGGACTTTGTGCCTGGTGGTCCTAGGGATGGCCCTTGCCTTCGTAACAGCGATCGTAAATTCAATGCGAAACGACTGTTACCTGTGATTCTGTAGATACGAGATATTAGTATGGTAAGACTGTTTTAATAAAACCGTAGCCTTTGATGTTGTAGTTTCGGAGTGAATAAAGTTGAGGTTGAAATTGAAAGCAGGACGCGCTATTTAGTGCGGCAAACTCCGTCACTCCACAACGCGACAACCGATCTCAAATACTTCCAACGAACAACGGACTTACTTTCAAAGCAAATCCAGCTACGACAACGATATACGACCTATTTTATCGGCAGAAGCACCTACGAGCGCACCCGATACGCATCTACGATACAACATTTAGGAATTAGCTTATGGGCGGACATTCTGAGAGAGCTGTTGGCGCAAAGCCTGCCCCCTTGTGAAGGCAAAGGATAGCAAAGGAAAGGAAACTGCGCAGGGCAACGAGGATCACCAAGCACCTTCACCACAGAGGAAGGAACCGAGATGGCTCAACCATCGCATCAATTCCCGGTGCAGACGGTTTCCCAGCCATTCTCACCTCAAGCTGCGCAGTCGCCAGGCTCAGAGCAACCATATCCACCAGCGAAACGGCAACATTTATCGCCAAATCCACCACAGCAGCAGCAACCACCACCACCACCACCAACACAGCAACAGCAACAACCGCAACCGCAGCCGCAACCGCAGCAGCAGCAGCAGCAGCAACAACAAGCCCCTCCACGGCAGAACATCCCGCAGCAAGGCCATTCTCAACCAGGTATGCTGGCGTCGGCGTTTTGCAGGGCATCCGCTTTTAGATTTGTGACAGTAATTGCTAACAGGAAGATGCACAGGCTCTCCGTACACTCAGGGACCACCACACCACCAGTCTCCATATAGCGGAAGTCCTGGAGCAGCTCCTCAATCAACAAACACTCCTCACTTTCAGACTAACCAGCTTCCGCAATCTTACTCCTCCTCTCCATACAGTAATTCGCCGTACCCCAACGGCAATGGAAACGGCAATGGCAATACGACTCCTTCACACTTGCCGCCAAATCATAACCAGCACATGCCCCATAGCCAATCTCTGCCACAGAGTCCGATAGGATTTCCAGGGCAGAACCTCGGACACCCACAGCATTATAATAATGGAATGATGACTCCAGGCGCAGGAACGATGGGGCCACCATCTAAGCCTGCAGACAAATCCAAAGAGGACGCAATTGATCCCATGGATGTGCTTGGCGGTACTGGGGTCAATCTACAGGAAGAAGAGCAGTACCAGTTCACGACGTTTAGAGAGTCCTTTGATACGCAGCAAACGGGTTCTTTTGCAGGCTATATAACCCCCAATCACAGTTTCACTCAATTTCCACCTGGGAGCGCAGATTCTTTCTATGGAGCTGGTCCAGCTAATGCAAGAGCTGCGGATACGAACGGGACTACCCAAGAAGAATTTGAGAAGAAAGCGGCACTACGAGCGTGGAATGACGCGGCTCGCGAGCTTGCAACCTCAAGAAAAAATGAATTGAAGAACCCGTTCCTGAATATTTCAAGATTACATACTCAGTTGCAGAAGCATACCCAGAAAGCGAATATCGGAATAAACACCGAGAAAGGCGGAGGTATGGGCATGTTTAAATTACCAGATGACTATCCCAACCCTAGGGTCAATGTTCAGACGGCTATGGGACCAAATGGTGGGCTCGTTGCTACTAGTGGCAATTTCATTCCGGCAGACTCACTACTGTGTGATCAAATTGCGCTTTTGTCTATTGCGGCCAAACATCGTATTCGATCACTACTTGAAGAAGCGGTTAAGCTTTCAAAGGCACGTCAGGATGGCTCTCACGGTCTTGTTCCCTCGGAGTGGACCGATGCGGCGGCAGCTGTTACTATAGATGCACCTGCTGTTCCAGAAGGTGCTATACGGGCTGGCTGGGAGAGTGCGGTCAGCCCTCTCACTATATCACGTAAACGTATGGGTCAATTTGTTGCACTGTGTCGATGACGCTAACAAATAATAGGCTCTTTGGATCAGGCAATCATGGAAAGCGCACCCACCCCTGCGCAGCCTGTCAAGTTCAAGAACGCTGTAGTGACTACTCTTCGAGCATCCGCACAGAGGGAACGAGACTTTGAAGAAGCACGTATTCGAAAGAGAAACGAGCGAACTGCTCGCGCGTCAGGAGATACATCTCGCCAGGGTTCTATCGTTCCCGGCACCCCTGGCTCTGTTGCACCCGAGTCCAGTGAAAAGGCACCTACCAAGAAAGAGGCGCGAAAGAAAGCCGAAGCCAAGATGAATGAAGTGGCCAGTCATGCCGCTGCTAACGTTACAACAGCTCAATTCTTGGGTGGCGGCAGTGGCAGGAGTTTATTC
>Ga0247734_1000822_pt1 | contig 25505 bp, 21 predicted proteins | sample UWRJL103311B2_FD_180933 | JGI IMG/M metagenome (GOLD analysis project Ga0247734, IMG submission 180933) | Plant litter microbial communities from Arlington Agricultural Research Station in Wisconsin, United States - UWRJ-L103-311B-2 | ecosystem: Environmental > Terrestrial > Plant litter >...
AGATGGTATTCGTGTTTCAATACTAGGAGTCCCCCCCCCCCAATCTCTGTCCGAGTGATGTTGAATGAATATAACGTCTCAGGCTGGCTCACGTGCTAGCTACCTGCACATAGGAAAGTTAAATTGGTAAAATTTGACTTACTACCACTTGTACATCGAGCATATTGCCTCTTGGAGCTCGGCACTACTGGTTTTGTCAATACAACAAGTATCGACCCACAGGTATTTGAAACCGTCTCGCGATGCCTGTTCGCAGCAGCCCATAATCTTATGGTACCCTCTTCTTCCTGGAGCTTTCCCCACAAGAATATCTTGGAACGAGACTTCATTGGTGCTCCATGTATGAGATAAGATAGCGTATTCCGGCTCATCTTCTTGGTGGACAAATGTTTCAATCGTGAGTGGTTTTGACCCTACGACTAGTAAACGCAAACCGCTACTTTGATTTGTGAGACTCATGATTTCCTTTTGGAGCCGTTGAAAAGCACTGTCACCTCCTTCTCCATAAAGAACTGGCAGACTGATATCAAATAATCCCATCAAGCAATACGCACGATCTTCAGGCCGGGTGGTCTGGCGTTTTGAAGCCCAGGACATCCTTTCAGGCACACTATATTCATTTGGCCGTTTCAAAAATCTGAGGACATCGGCAGGTATTCCAGTAATCTCTGATATTTCGGCAGCCAATTCTGATTTGCTCCCAATTAAGCTCCCATCTGCAGCGTAGAAATTGACGAGACGTGGAGCAATAAGCTCCTGGACAACGTGGAATCAGAGAATATCTTCATTTGGCAAATCTCAGATGTTGTGTTTATAACTTATAAACTGCCCATTTGCTCTCAAGATATGAAAGGCCAGACTGGAGAGCATCCGCCTTCCATCTTAGTAGCAAAAAAGGCTCGGAATGAGAGGGGAAGGGAACTTGTGCCACGAGATTCTTACTTGAAGTGTCCAGCCGCGAGTGAACCATATACTCTTTTTGAACTGTTCCATTTGCTTTATACTGTCCACACTATCTACGTCTGAAAGATAAACATAGCATATAGCCGCCTCGGACTGTTTGTTACAGCTCCCAATTAGGTTACTTATCATTGCAATATAGGTGGTTTGGTCAGAGAGCGTGACTTACCAACCAGCGAAATATAGAGTTGATAGCTTCGGAAAGCTCTGAACTGTTACTTCTGTCGATGCAACATGTATATAGCCAGATGTACTGCAGGTGGTCCCTCGCAGCTTCTCTGGCACAAAGTCGGACTTTTGCATACGTAGGTTTATCTTGGCCGGTGTTTTCCGTCATGTCTTTAAAGGACACCTCATCAGTAGCCCAGGTGTGTGATAGTACTGCATATGGGGGAGGATTCTCTCCATAGAATTTCTGTAAGCTCAAGTTGCCGTTTAGCAACTCAAACAGATACATGTTGATGAATTAAAGCGAGGCTATGAGCAATCATAAAGTAGATTAGGGGGTGATAATATAGAAGCTTAATTGCCACATCTGCCTAAAATAAATCGTGAGGAAGTACTCTAATCAAAATATGATTTGTGAATAGGGTGTGGAGCTAAAGTGGAATGGTTGTGCGACTTCTTCACACTTAATTAGATGACTAAGCAGCGCATGATGACCACGTGAAGGTTAATCATTGGGCAACCCGCATACAGCTACTACTAGCATCTTGATATGGGATCATATTATTGCCTATATTATTGTCCAAATTAAAGGAAAAATTATGCCACTAACTCTATTTAATAAATTTCCAATTCTTAAGAGTCCAAATCATCAAGATCCAAGATCAAGTCACCTTAGAGTTGCCCTTAAAATATCATTCCTGTCTTATGTACTGTACTACTGTACAGCCAATCAAACGAATATCCAAACCACGATTTAAGCTCAACGAGCGGCAAATTTGTCCTAGTTATTGGTTTCCAATTCCCAGCTGTAGGTATTTCTCTATCAGATACGCGGATTTTAAATAATCAAGTTTTTAATAATTCATAATCATTCTTCATATTTGGGTCATAATATTTGTCTAATGAACTCAGGTTCTGATGAACTCAGGTGGCGTATTCCAGATGGAAAACAAGAAGAAGTTTAAGCTAAAAATTGTCTAAATTGGCACCGTAGATCTTAAATCTATGTCTCGCTTCAAAAGTGTCTAGTAAGTTAGTTCCATGATCAGATAGCGATGTAGAATCAAGTTGGGACCAGATTATCAATTTTGCCTATCAATCCGATCATTATATTATCTACCTTAGAAAAGAGGCTAGGATCTAAAACCACGCCTAGCATCGTTGACTAAAAATTTGACGTGACCAGTTTAGCATTCTTCTCACCAATTAGGTCTAATATCTTCTTAGCTAGAGGCATTTTGACTGCAGATCCCAATGCCACACAAAGGTCAGACGGTTTGATATCTACGTTGCCTTATATATCGCTGTTAGCGTATATCATAACTTCTAAAAGGAACCCCAGTATGTAAAGAACTTAGAAGAAAGAAGCAAAAGATGCCAACGTCAAATCATGTTAAGAAATTCAAGCTTCGGCAAATTAGTCGCCTCGGGTTCGGCATGCCAACACTCGGCCTAAAGTACTTCATTCCTAGCACCAGCCACCAATATTCGACTTCATTCCTTGTTTTAAGGAATATTTACTCAACTAATATCGTTCAGATTATTCTTCAGTTTGAGACCTGCCCCCGCCAGATATAGCCTTTCTCGATGATCGGAGCATCTAACAAAACAAAATGGCCTTTTTTCTAAGACTACGATTCTTAATACGAGTCTAAAATGAAGGGAGCAGAACTTATTCATTATGTTCGGTCTTTTTCCATATCCAATTAGAGTGAACTATTTAGTGAACGCATTAGTAAGTCCGCAAGCAGATAAACTCGAAATCATGACACCGACGCCGAAGCCAGATACACGGTCGACGATGGCCGCATAACCGCGACAATATTTTATGTGTCCTGGATGCGTACAACTGCTCATATAACAAGTAGAAAAAATGACCGCTTTCGCATTAACGAATGAGTAAGATATCCTTCCAACACATGTGTCGTCTTTGTTTGTCACCGAGTTGAGTTATCATAACTGCGAGCAGCTACATTACCGCTTTCGTAAATCCCAAATTATACTCTGCTTTCAAAGAAGCCACCCACCAGTGTCATGAGATATCATATATCACCATCAACTATCGTTCTTATTTTCCTTCTGGACTTCATTATCCATTAACTCTTGCTATCTTAATCACACTCGTTGTATCATAGACTCTGTCCTAACAACTGGCAACTACCAAATAAAATGCTCTCCAAAGTAGTCCTCATCCTCCTCGCAGCCGTGGTTCCCCGCGGGCTCGCCCAAGGTGATGGCGGTGCATCAGGAGTCACCACCACAACTTCAACCTCAACTACTACAAGCGGTAGCATCATCTCACCGCCTCCGTTGACACCTAGTAGCTCTTCTTCACGAAATGTAACGAGTGTTACTACGCTAACATCAAATAGCACTATCGGTATAGTCTTCCATATCCTTGTTCTCCCACCCGTCTCACACCATCCCATGGGGACAGATAGAGCTCATTGAAAAGGAAGGAAAGAAAATGCTAACGTGCCCCAAAAAGTGACCACGAGCACCCAGTCTCGCAACGGCACTACAACCTCCCGAGACAGCACTGCCACTTCTCCAACCACAATCACCAGAGCCAGCACCACGCCCTCGATCATCATCGTGATTCCCGGGACCGAAACCGAGGTTAGTGTTGCCAGCACTGGTACTGAGACACCGGTCCAAATCACCGGCGCTGCTGCCCCAAATGTTGCCAGAGATGGGTTGAGTATGCTTGGGTTGCTAGGATTTGTTGTCGGTGGTCTTATTTTGTAATGGAGGGTAGTGCTGCTTATTGCTTTTTGGGAATGTGGAAAGGCTTGCTGCTGAACTAGAATGCCGAGAAATATGACAGGCAGGGTTAGTCGGATTGATTTGACTTTTGGAGTTTAGAGCACAAGAACAAGGGACTTTAGCATAGTAATGTTGTAATTCGATGACAAGTAATTCATTCATTTCTTAATTTATAACTAGTTTTTTCCCTCAACTTCCTCTGCCGGGCCAACTCTTTGCAATGAACAGAATTCAATACTTTCGCCGTCGGCTTACAAAATTATTGATGTCATGGAAGTGTATAAAGAAGGGAAAGAACCTTGAGTGGATTATGGATCAGGAGCACTACCCCTCAAAACTTTATTGAAATTATAACCCGTAATCAGGAGGCAATAATGTGAAAAGGATAAGACGGGAGAACTTGAGATAAGAATTGGCCAATGACTCCACAACAAGGGATGACAAAAATTCAATATGTGACTCGTAACCGACCGGGCTTCTGGAAAAGAGGCCAAGTAGTGGTTTGAAACATCACTTTCTAAAAGTTGTCCTGAAAGCTGTTCGTGTTTACCTATATAGTTGGCGGATCTAATAGTTGCGTTAGCAGTGATTCATTTGATCAATTCAATTAAAATAAGGGACATTTGGATTGGTTATCAGACAGCAGTTGGTAACTTTTGGAGTCCACATGAAATTCAGAACAGGTCTGTGAATAAGTTTTATCATCAGGTAACGGGGAAGGAAAGTAAGAAGATATTGGCTTACTCAGGATATATAAAGGAAGGCAGATGGTTGAGATTCATTCCAAGTCAACACCATCCGGTGATCCACTAGGAATATAGACGGCACGATAGTGACTTCATCTCCAACCACTGCGCTAGCCCCATGTGCCGAAATTATGTGAATGATCCTTCACCCAATCTTTTGCCTCTTGAAGAAACTGTCTACCCTCTGCTGCTTGTCGTCATGTTTGGCACTTCCAATACCACCTCGAGTTTTCTTCAGCCCTTTCAGATGCTCCAAAGTATTGACAGACTTAATCGCAAGCTGTAGGTCTTGAAAGTCGCTCGACAGCGAACTAGTAGTGGTAGCATCAGAATGAATGACGCCGGTAGGGGTAGATTGTGTGGGATCTAAGTCAACTGGAATGGACGAAGCCAGTTTAGACATAGGTTCTGTAGAAACTTTTTCCTCCACACAAGTAGAACCAGCTGGAACCACAACGTTACTGGAATCAGCCTGTAAACAGGCAGTGGGTTCAGAAAGCCTGTGCTTGATCTCCAGATCCAAATATCCGGTGTTCGACCAACCGCCCATGTATTCAAGTCCTCGATCACCCAGAATAACTCCGGGGTGGACAGTGACGCTCTGTGCGTTGAATCGCTTCAGCAGTGTACGCCAAAGATATGACAGAATGATCCCATGCGCAACTACAGCGACAGTATCACCATCTCCTGCAGTAAGTATGTGCGGTGAGAGATAGGTGGTAATGAACGTTTCCATTCGTTCCTTCTGTGATGCTTTCGACTCAATATCTTTGAAGCCGTCATAAAGACAATGCGCCAATCGCTGTGTATCTCTTCCACCCTTCACAATGGCCTTGCCTTCCCACCACCCAAAGTCTTGTTCGCGAAGCATCTGCAGCTTAACGGTCTCGGGAGGAGTAGGAATCTGGGCCAACCGGATAGCTTGTGCAGTTTTAACTGCTCGCTGCAGGTCGGAGGAGTAAACATGAGAGATCTTCACGCCGATCGAAGCAAGATGAGCACCCAAGCGTACGGTTTGAAGAACACCATGGGTAGTAAGTGCAGAGTCACGCACGCCGGCATAAATGCCTGCGACGTTATCGACCGTCTCGCCGTGACGAATTAGAAGAAGCCTCATCCCAGAGGAGAGTTGGTGGTTATCCTCAAGGAGGCATTTGGTTTTGATGAGGAATGGAAGAAGTTTGGAAGAAAAAATAATTGGGTTCCATATTTGAGCTGGTTAGCTCGCTCGCTTCGCTTAGCGTCCCTCATTAACGACACGACAGCTGGTAGGGGAGGGGAGAGGACTTCCCCACACGCTTAGCAACCCAAATCGTAATAACAATACATCTGTTATCGATTTCTAGCCTCAAATTAATTTCTGGTGGATATGAACGATGCATGGGGTCCGCCTGGATCCGCTGATAAAAGCTGTTTCCACGCCTTCAAACCAAAGAGTCAAGAACGAACCCATATATGACTGTAGAGGTAATGCATTTACAATAAGATCAAAGCAAATATAAGGGCAATTGGTGAAGAAGGTGACAATTTTATGACATAGTATACTCCACCAGAATTTTGTCCCTTTTGTCAACATAGAAGTCTATGGTTGGTTGGGCATGTTGGACAACGATATTTTCGCCTTGGTGGTGTTCCTTGCATACGACTATCTAATAATCTCCTCAATCATAAAAAGACTTTCCACTGCACATTAATAAAGTCATCTCTATGATTATTATGTGCTGTCATTTCTGGAAGTGTGTTTTTTCTTGGGCTAAAAGGATACTGGACATACGCGAGAGCATTTGATAAACCCCAAGGCCCATACAATCAACCACCAGTCAGGTTACTTGGAGTTTTGGAATATAAATATCCAGTAAGCTTCGAAGCAAGCCAATTAGGAGCTATTCCAAAAGCCTGATACTCTGGAGCCTGTCATTCCCCAAGCTGTGATTTTGTCCTTCTAACTATTTTTTGATCTGCAAGTTGAGACTATTTATTTGAAATCCGATAAACCACTTGCTCCCAAGTGCCAAAGTCATCATGTCGATGACTTTCGGTTTCTGATCTCATATTCCCAATTGTGATCAGAGGTTGTAGATAAAGCTCCCTTGCCTTTCGATTTTCATTTCTGGATTGAGATCGCAAAAGTTACGATTGCGATAATTCGCCCATATTCCTTCCTTTCTAGTAACCGATTCTGTTATGGGTTGGTAAAATCCTGGGATCGTTTCTGTTAAGCGACATCTCTTTAATAGGTATTCACCAAACACTTAGCATGGACTATCGCGCATTTCAAAGTACCTGAATACGAAGACCATGATTGAGACCAGCTCCATTGCCAGTGCAAACCCAGCATTCTCTTTAGCCAGTGAATTTGTTGGCTCTGGTGAAGACGATGAATAATCTTTCCACCCCTTTCATACAGTCTTGTCTACGTAAGTAGGTGAATTTGGGCAACATCCAAGTCGTTGCAAACTCTTAGTTTTATTACCATCTAAACTTTACAGACTTTCTCAAGGAACATCAATCGCTCAGAAAACATTTCATGAGGCTTACCACTCATTCTGCCCTGTCAATTTGGGAGCATCATTGAACTTACTCGGTTATACATCACAGTTCTCGAACATCGCTACGCGATATCCGTTTACCAACCCTCTTCTTCGGTACTCTCTTGCCTTTCGACCATCAAACAATAGATGCCATCGAGTCTGCCTTGAAGTCGACGCCCTGAATTTATGATCATTAATCACGTACAACTGATCATTTAGTGAAAGTCAAATCAATCAAACAGAAACCCAGAATATATCATCTGACTTCCAACATTATTTTCAACTTTTCGAGCACAACATTAACAACCAACATTCAACAAGCCCAACTACGTTTTCGATCACGCCTTCGTCAAAATGGACCTATCCAATATTGGAAATGTGCACAATATCAACACTCTGGGTTCTGGTCCCAATTCTAGCATACCTACACTGCCCCCACGTCCCAAGATATTAAAATTCTCTGACCTCAATAGCCATGCCGTTGAAAATCCAAATTCCGGTTCAAGTAACATGGTGCCTGCCATGCCTCCACGTCCCCATATACTGGGGCTTCGAGAGCTCGGTATCATGATGAACACTAAACGGCAGGCGGCTCTAAAACCAATGAGGGGAGCTGCTTCAGGCAGGTTTGATCTTGATGACAGTGGAACATATGATCCTCAGGAAGATGTTACTCGCCGCGCGACACGCACCAGAAATTCCAAGAAAGTCCGACTGCAAGATGACGAGGATGGGAACCAAAGATCCCGAAGAAACAACTCGTCTAAGGGCACTGGTAACATCAAGCACCAGGTTTTTACATCCACTAATGAGCTCGGATTGGACGCTTCTGATCCAGTACCACATTCACATAAAAGTATTCTGTCAGGGGCCATGAATATAGATGCTAGCTCCGAATCATCCATGGATTCCGAAGAGGAACCCATTGCGGATCCTCGGCACGATGCACGCAGAGTAACCCGAAGACAGAAAAAACCTACTCTGAGAACAGTCAGGTATTTTAAAGTTCCGACAAAGTAAATGAACACTCTTACTTACTGTAAATAGGAATGATGGTTTAGTAATCGAGCAGCTGACGTCCGGTCATCCACAGATTTGGGGTTGCAAAGCGTGCTTTGATGCTGGAGATGACGAGTGCTCTCTCATAGAAGACCGTCATGATTATCCTTGTGTCGCTTGTTACGATGCAAATATTGACTGCGTATTTATAGAACCTCCAGAGTTCAAAAAAGTCTGCGAACGTTGCAAGCGTAAACGAGTGGCATGCTCGTACGGCAAAGATGGCGGCAAAGGTGTTGGAAGATGTGAAACATGCGAGGAAATTGACGTTCCATGCTGTGCTGGTCCCCTAAGAGGGCGATTCCAATCTCGAAAACCAAAAGACCGGACCAAAAAGAGCAAAGAATCTATCACAGCATCGAATCTTATTCTTACTCGCAAATTTGTGTCATGCAATCAGTGCCGTTTTGGAAAACTTAAATGCAGTCTTCGAAGAGGCGAATCAGGACCTTGCAGAAAGTGTCACACAAACGGTGAGGACTGTGAATTTGAACAGCTTCCCGCCAAGTTCACAAACCACGATATCAAAGCACGCGCCACATCAAGCACTAATAGAAAAGACACATTACCTGGCAACTTTTCATCGCCACTCTCTTTCGAGGAGAATTTAGTCGAGGAAGCATATCTGATTGGTGCTAGTAAAAAAAGATCAGGCCTCAATAACCCTTCGGCGGGATTTAGGAAAAACCAAGTAAGATTCTTAAGAAAGTGTAACCGGATCAATCAACGCAACTCTAAATCGCCGGAACTTATTGGCACAACTGGTGGTATCACACATATCAAAATTAAAACCGCATTCAGTCATCCAATATCCTTCTTCCACAATCCAGCTCCAAATGGGAGTGAGTCTTGTGACTGGTGTAAGACGCCGTTCTATGGGCTCGAGGGTTATGGCGAGATCACTGTTGAGGTAATTCCGGCCAACAACGGTCACGGGTATGAAGAGATTGGAGATGGTGAGCATGCTGGATGGGGTCAGAAAGGCCGTCCACCAAGCCGGATGTGTGAAGCCTGCACATTATCTCGCTTCGACATAATAAGCTGCGAACAACACAGCATGAAACTTATGGAAGATAAGAACCCACTAATACGAAATGCTCAAGCTTGGAACAGAGCCATTGATGCCCTCGTTCGCGAAGATGAAGTTGGTGGCCAGCTTATCCTCACTGCGAAATTTTGTGCAATATGTTCAGCGCTGGCAGACTATCAATGTTGCAACGACGGAGAGCATCTCCATGGATCTGGAGATGATGTTGGTTGTGGCTTGTCTTTATGTGAGACATGCAATGATCTTATGAGCAAGATGGAAATTGGCAAAACCGACCGGGAAATCAACGAGGGACGCAGGATAAACGTCCTCGATGACGTGATCAGGGAAGCGAAGGCAGGATGGGCTGGTTACTACGGAGGAGAAAGCGATCAGCATGTCCGAGCAGATGTTTCCTTTCTAACAACTTCGGGCGAACTCTATACACGACTCTTGCAAGGCATGGGTGGCTACGTCGACGTCTCGGACCAGAAATCTCTTGGCAAGACTCTGGATCTTGCGAACGAAAGCAGCAGTGATGACGGCGAGTCTGCCGACCAAGAAACAGGACAAGGAATAGAGCGAGCCATGAAGGAGGAATCATACCAGAAAGATATATCAAGGGTCCTGGCTCCAAGATTGAAAGCTCAAAAACCACAAAGCACATTTTTCAATGCTAATTGGTTTGGAAAACCGCTCCATGAACCTTTCATCACACCCAAAGCTAAACCTACTCTCAATTCCAAGACTAAACACGGTGAAGGCTCGAAATCTTCAGGCAAAGCAAAATATAGTGACTGGATGGAAACCCGCCCGGTCACTTCTAAGAACTCGTGGGCTAATAGTGGAGGTAGTGGCGATCGAACAACTGCTTACATTGACTCAGCCAACTCAGCACCGAAGCGGAAACGAAACTTATCATCCACTGGTAAGGATCTGAAAGAAACAATTATCATTAGCGATGATGATGACGATGAATATGGACCGATTCTACGTGGTTACTGATCTTTGAAAGATTGCATATTACGGGGGATTCGATCTTGATTATTTATGGGGTTGCAACGATATAGAGCGAAATACCTTGAAGACGTTATAGGAAATTAATATACGGTTATCATTTCGATTGGCTATATGTGTGATTGTATCTATTGTGGTCCCTAGCAAAAATGGCGAATGAGTCACTTCATTCCTTGATCGGATATCATGCTCAAAACTAATTATTATCCTGCCAGTAAAGTTGAATTACGGTGGCACAACTAGCTTTCGGTCGTCTCACTATGTATTTCTTTTGATCGTCTCAGAATCAACAAAGAACACTGCACACAACACCAAGCAAGAATTACAAGTCAATGGTTATATGTATTATCGATACTCATAGACAAAGAGACTAACACAAGCTCATATTGTTCAACTAACGTGGATCGTGTGCAAGTAGAGGAAGCAGTATCTTATCACTTCCATCCGCAACAAGACTACCGTTATGAATTTAGCTAAAGATCCGTATCTTGCAGCGTCTTCCACTGTTTGACCAACTTTCTTTTCATCAGCTTTTACATAATCTTTGAAAACTTCAATGAGCCTCGAATTGCATGTAATATAGATTGAATTCTTGATAGATATTCCAACTAAAAATAGGTGATGATAGATTGTTCATAAGTCGTATCACGGTTGGCCTTTTCTAGGCGGCACTCATGCTGCATAATTCCCAGGAACTCTGTTGATTTTTATTCCTTCAAACTTCAACTTCCTGTAAACCTTTTGACGCTTGTTAGGTATTATAAGGTAAAAGCCATTTTCATCTAATTCAAAGCCGTCCGGTATTTCGTGACAAAAGATTCCACAACTTGGACGAACTTTTCAATATGCGCTTCCGTCAACTCGATATTCAAGGCTATGAATCCTCTCTGCGCCATAAAAATATCCTGTTCAAGCATATGATGCCAGAATAACGGCTTCAGACTCTTCTCACTTCCTCCCAAGAAATGTATACAGAACATGCTTCCTTGCCCAGTTATCCACATTTCCGTTTTCCTTTCCGTGCTGTCGGAGATTGACAGTGACTCGACGCTAACGCTGTTGAAACGGTCCTCTTCGTTGATCCCTGTAAATGGCGATTCCAGTTCGTTCTTCTCTGCATCTCTAGGGGTCTTCGACATTCTTCTGATGCCGTTATTTTCCAAGACCCTCTCAACCCCAGCTTTCAAACTGTCACCTAATCCATTGAGCCGACTGACTTGATCCATGTTATAGATATCTAAGCCCGCACAACCAGCTGACATCGTGACCACATTATTATTGAACGTGCCAGAGTGAGCCAAATCACCGTTCCTCGGATCAAACATGTTCATTGGTCCATCTCTTCTTCCACCAAAGGCACCAAATGTCATCCCACCACCAATCCACTTCCCAAGCGTCACAAAATCCGGTTTCAGACCTAATGATGCGGAAAGTCCGTTGTACGCTAGTCGGGACGTCATGACTTCATCAACTATGAACAAAGCACCACGCTCATGAGCTACTTTCTCTAGAAAGAGAAGAAAGTCCTTTGCTCCCACTATACAGCCTCCGCTCCCTTGGATTGGTTCGACTAAAATAGCTGCCAATGAGTCTTTCGGCAAAGATTGAATGATCGCCTCGGTGCCCGCAATGTCATTATACGGGGCCACTACAAACTCATGAGGTAAATTAACATTGGCCTGCCCAACAGCCGTATGAAACAAGAGCGTCCCCCCATGATATCCATTTTCAAACACTACGATTTTCTTGCGCTTCGTATACGCAACGGCTGCTGCCAAAGCCATGGTATTCGCTTCAGTTCCCGAGTTAGTGAAGCGAACAAGCTCCACGCCGGACGGGGAAAAGCGAGCTGTAACTTTGGCGGCCAACTTTTTCTCATAGAGATTTGGACCGCCGAAATTCCAACCGTTAGACAAGGTCTCGATGATGGCGAGATGGATGGCTTCATTTGAGTGGCCGTAGATACCGGCTGTAAACTCGCTTAAGAAATCGATGTAGCCATGCCCATCCACGCTGGTCAATGCACATCCTTTACCTTTCTCTATACAGGTGTGAGTCTACTATTCTATATTTTAGAGCATCAATTTCAGCGTGTCGAGAGAGTAAATGAAATGTTGTACCAACCAAAAGTTATGGGAAAGGGACTGGCATGTAGCACAGTCCTCGTGTTCCCGCCGGGGAAATCATTACAGGCGGAATTGTGTAAACTCAGACTCTTCTCGTTCGCTAAAGTATAACTTGATTGCGCAGTTGTTAATGCAGCAGCCAAAGGATCAAAAGGCGATGCCGAGGTGCGAGGAGATTTGATGGAAGAGTGGGATGCGCTTCTAGAATGAGATGTTGAAATTTTAGAGGGGATTTGGCGAGTAGCAAAGGACATATTGAAATGGGTATAGACCGATTCCAATGATTGAATATCTGATAATATGGAGATGTAAACAATGAAAAGGGGTAGCGAGTTTATGTATTCTCTTCCTATTTAAGGCTTGATAGCATTTGTCTGTGACGTCGATCGGAAATAAGGTTCAGCACGCTAGAAAGTGCTCCATCCCAGCCGAGTTGCAGGCTCACTCGGAGTAATCGTAGCTAGAATAGCCGAGGACCCACAAAAATTGTTGATATACCTCTCTTGTTGGTTCTGTTGGTTCAGTTGGTTCAAGTTGGTTCTCCCAACCTCTCCTCCTCTTCTCCTCTGCTGCCATTCCCAACGCATTCTCGCCTTTTTGCAATACAGCGCAGAATAAGAGCATCTCTAAGAATACCTGCGCAAGATGGCAGACTCCGAAGCTACCAAGGATGCAGCAGCAAAAGCCCGTATAATCAAGCACCTCAACGCCGACCACCAGCGGTCCCTCTCCTATTACCTCCAACACTACAACTCCCTCTCCTCCTTTGAGGCGCGCTCCCCAATCCTCACCGATATCACATTCGATGTGCTCACATTCCGTACATCAGGCGGCAATACATCCACCATCCCCCTCTACCCGCCTATGAAATCATGGTCTGAAGCCCGTACCCGGACGGTGGAAATGGATCGTGTATCCCGCGCCGCACTGCGGATCTCACCAATCGCCATCACCGAGTACGAATGGCCGCGAAGCATATTCCACGTCACCGTCTTTGGGCTGTGCATGTTGACTATGGTGGTGTTCCTTACGAAGCAATGGGTTATTCCGGGGACATTCGTGTATGATACGGTATTGCCATGGTGGCCTGGTGGCCCGGAATGGTTCTTGTGGATTAGCAAGACTATCGCAATACCGGTGTTGTTGATACATGTGACAGAGGCGGTGTGGTTGGATCAGACGCGGCTGTGGAAGTACGGGGTAGAGAGGGGAAGTGGGTTGTGGTGGAAGTGGATGGCGAGTGCACTGGTGGAGGGTTTCGGGACTTTTGCTAGAATTGATGCTACGGTCAAGAGAAAGGAATTGGAGGCACAAAAGCAAAGTCATTGAGCTAGTCTTACCAGTGTGTGGTGCAGGACGTACACGACTTTTTGCTAGATCTACGGTACATATTTGAAGAAAGTCTTCTTTCAGTGTGGATAGGATTTTCCCCTCGGGATAAGAACCAAGATTGATATTCCTACAATCGGTGTGCAGGAGATACACATGCCCTGTATTTTAGCTAGGTCATATGTATCGACTCCCTCGATCTAAATCATAGTGGACTAACTAGGCTCAATAATATGGTGAAAGATATAAGCTGATTGCCCGATGGTTCTGTTAATCCGCAAATATTAGCTGTAATAGAACGCTTTAGCAACTTGAACCAATTATTGAATTTGTCCGAAGGATAACCACCAATGAAGCCTTAGCTAGTCAGACGAGGGGATATTCTCTACCAAAATATTCATCCGTTATCATGCGAATTATCCCTAGTTGAATTAGTTCCAGGTCTTATAGGACCCCTCTTCGACCACTTTTTCTAAATTTTGCCCTTTTTGCAACTACTTGGACTTCTTCACCGCGTTCGGGCATGGTAGCAGGAGCCATCAGCACAATTGTCAACTCCATCCTTGGATTAAAAGTTATAACTACTAGATCCTGTAAATCACTCGCTTCGCTAGTGCTATACCCAGCTCCTTTTACTTATAGTACACACTTGCCTCTTTGAAAAGCGCCTGTTGTAAGTAGTGTACACAAATAAGACTCAGCACTCCAAAGTCACCACCCCTACGAGGCTCAGGCTGATGCTGCACCACACGCTCACTTGCTTGAGAAAGTTTGCCCTTGATACCTTAATGGGAATCCTCGTAGGTCGCTTTGGAATTGCCGAAGATTGTTTCACCGATGTTTTCATTGATGTCTGTTGCCGCTCTGCCGCAGTTCGATGGCACCTTGCCACGTCCTGGCGGGACCCTGCATTCTAAAGCCTCCCTCATCTTGAGCCTCAGACACGGAATTGTCCCTTCATTGGAGGTTCAGCAGCCATGTGCCTTACGGAGTCAATTCTGAAATTCCAAGGATATATTAATGAATATGGTTCCAACACTTCTACCGTAAAGCCACCGGTGGACATGAAAACAGCACGGGACCTATACTATCTTAGCCTTTAATGTTCCAATCTGCCGTTCGTTTTTCAATCTACTAGAGTACTATCCTTAAAGGCTGTGGAAGGGTGAATTATAAGCCGTCCACCATTTACTGATAGGAATATTGAATACTTGCGATCAAAGCAGTGTACAGACTTGTTAGTGATCCAGCAGTTTCATAGCCTAGACCGCGAGGAGATCACGTGGTGATGCCAAGCATGCCAAGGTCCCCCCTTAAACCTTAATCTTATTTTTAACATCCACCCAGCTCCATCACTTATTGACACAAGAACTTACCAATAAATTCGTACGCAGATATCAAATACTTTTTCCTATTTTTATAAAAGCTCCAGATCTCTAAAGCTTTATCTCAAAAAGAAACTACATCTATCCGCCAGCTAACCGCCCACAAAGCATGATACACCTTGCTATTCCGTCGTCTTCAAGTCACGGTCGTACCACCCACCAAACCAGACCACCATGGTGGCACTAGTATGTATAAATATATACACAAATACCAGTTTATGACATGGGTTGAAATCTCCGATTGGACAAGAATCTCCAGATCAAGATCTTGTAACAATGATGTTTCTTCTAGCACAGCGAATGCCAAGCTGGCGGTTTTTGGAGTTTCATCTCTGTGCACGGCTCGCTTAATGAAGCAGCTGGCCCCTGTTGTCAATTTGAAGCGTCTCTCCTCTTGCCTGAATATCCTCGTTGCATCGCGGTTTTCAAACGTTATTTTCAACTGCATTTCTTCATCCATTCTTTTTCCTCTCCATTATCTCTTTGAAATTTCCAACGTGAAAGTGACGTTGACTCGGAAGCTGTTTAGAAAAGTGTTGCATCCTGGGGTTTCTCCGATATCTTGTCCCCTGAAACGGAGCCAAGCACATAAACATGGTAAGCGAAAGACATCATGTTTGAAGTTTGGGAGAGGATCTCTGAATGGCACAAGCGTGCGGCCAAGATTCTTCTCTCGTATATCTCACACAGTTATACAAAACTCACACTGCTCCCCTTCATTCCCCACACACGTAGCCAAAAAAAGTCATCAACGCTGACGTGCTGGCGAAAGTAGGACTGTTGAGATACCCTGGTGGTCTTTCTGACGTTCACCCATTCTTTTCTCAAGGCATTGATTGCCATTAATCTTTATTTTCTTCATCATGGCCACTTGGGGCTCTTATTTTTTCAAAGGAAAGGCAGAGCCAGAGCCAGAGATCATACCCAAGGACATCACGCCGGTGGATATCACGCCAAAGTTTGTGATCAAGCCCATTACCTCCTCGCCATTAACTGGGTCATCGCTGTCACCGACGAAGAATGCCGCCCCAGGGCCCTTTCCAAAACCCGTCGTGGCGGTACTGGCGACGACTCACCAAAGGACGCAGTCAGATGCTATACCTATAAAAACAGCCAACACTGATGTGCCTCCAATAAGAATAAGATCTCAGTCCACAACTACGAAGAAAGTTGGATTGTTTGGCTTTCGCACCGCTATTGAGCCTGTTGCTGAGGATGAACAAGTCTTAATTACACCAGGAAATGGCACTAAAGCGACGATTTATGACGACTCTGTAAAATATGCGACGCCTCTCGAGCCAACGGATGTAGGACAGATACCGACACGGAAAGGGTCTAATGCAACTAAACTAGCAACATTATTTAGCAACGGTCCAGTCCCGGCCCTAACCCAAGCACCGAAAATAGAATCAACAATAGTTCCCAAGATGCCTAAATTCAGCAAAGCTGCAGATATCGAAAAGGGTGCATCTTCAGAACGTGAAGTCTTCAAAGCGCCCAAAATGTTACCTCCGCCGAGCCCCGGTCTCCAACGGCCCCTAAATCTGCGGGATGCTGTGAAAGCAGTTGTGTCGCAGCCTAAAATTCTTAGAGTCGTGGATGATGCCATCACAGCCGAGGAAGAAAGACGGATGGCAGAGTTCGAGAGACGGCATGAGCAAATAAAGGAGGAAAAGCAGAGGCTAGACTTGGTACGGGATGCGATGCAAATCGAGGAGGCTAAGATGCAAGCGGAGATAGACAGATGGGCGTCTGAGGAGGCAGAGATGTTAGAATATATGACGGCTGTCGGTATCAAAGTCAGCTCTGTATTACCGAAGGCTTCGATCGTGGAGGTAGAGATTCAAGGGAAGCATGACCTGGCAGACAAGTCACTTAAGAAGAAGGAAAGAGAGATGGCTGAAGACAACTCACGACTGCATCAAGAACAGCAACGCATAAAAGACGATACTCAGAGGAAACGAGATCTGGAAGAAAAGTCACAGAAAGAAACCGAAAGAAAGATGGCGGAAGAGAATCTGAAATTCCTGCAGAAGCAAAAGCAAGGCGAGGATGAAAAGACCAAACGACGTAATGCGAGGAGTGCTGCAGATGATGCATTACGTGAGGAGGAAGAACGCTATACTAGAGAACAGGCTCGTCGTAATAGACTTTCCTCCAATCCTAGCAACTATGAATCTACGCGCTCCTCTGCGGTGGTTGACGAAACACCAGATCTCGAATCCGATCTAAGCGATTACGAAGATGATCTCTATGACGATATTCTACTTGGTTACGACTCCGCTGACACAAATAAGCCGTTGCCATCCAAGAATGGATACGGCATTAGCATTGATGTCGCATCAGATGATGAGGCCGAACGGGTGCGAGCCAAGGCCGAATATGATGCTGAGCGACTGAGACACGAACAACAGGAACAGGAAGAGAATCTGAGATATCAAATGGAGGAAGCTAACCGAAAGATGGAAGAGGCCAATCGAATGCTGGAAGAGTCAAAAGAGTATGACCGCCGTCGAAGAGAAGAGAAGGCAAGAATTGAAAAAGAGCGGACCCTGTACGCGGAAGAGCAACGACGCCAGGAGGAGAAAAAGGCCTTTGATGCCGCAGAAAAAGTTAAGCAGGAGTTGTTGCGGCGCGAGGAGGATCAGAGACGGATGGTAGAAGAAGAACAGCGCGAGGCCGACGCAAGAAGGGAACAAAGAATCCAAGGCGAGAAGATGGCTGAACAACGACGTCGCGAAGAAGAGGCTCGGTTTTCTGAGCAGCGTCGACAGCAGGAACTTCGAGCAGATGAAGAAGAGCGACGAGAACGTGCGGCCCAAGAACAATATGAGGAGGAACAGCGACGTGCATCAACTCAGGTTAGGCAATTTGTTGCGGAGGAGGACAGATTCTTTGCAGAGGACCAGCGACGTATGCAGGAAGAGGACATGAAAAAACAAGCGCAATTTTGGCAACAGCGTAAAATCGATGCCGAAGCTGCGAAACGTGAAAGGGAAAATGGCTCGAGGTCAAAATCTCCGGTAGTAAACACTCCTGTGATGATGGCGGGACCTGAAATTACTATGAGCGGAGGTCCTTCAGATGGGAATCGACCAATGATGGGGGATTATCAGAATGGAATGAGGATGGGTCCTTCAATGGGCAATGCTCCCATCGATAACAATCCTATGGGTAATGGTCCTATGATGGGTGGTCGTCCTCCAATGGGGAATAGACCACCAATGAGAATGCCGGATAATGCTATGAGAAACGGGCCTCCGATGAACAACAATCCTCCTATGGGCAATGGCAGGATGGGTGATAATTATATGAGAAACGGTCCTTCGATGAACAACAACGCTCCAATGAGTAATGGTCCTCCCATGAGAATGCCGGGTAATGCTATGAGAAACGGTCCTCCGATGAACAATCCTCCTATGAATAATGGACCTCCAATGAGGATGGATGACAACTTTATGAGAAACGGTCCTCCAATGAATAACAATGGTCAAATGGGAAATCGTCCCCCAATGGGCAATGGTTCCATGATGAGACCACCTCCACCCAACAAGGATAACATGATGAGACCACCTCCAACTGGTAACAACTCTTTACCAAGGCCACCTCCACCACCTAGCAACTATAACATGATGCAGCCTCCTCCTGTGAACAACAATCCCCCTCGCCCACCTCCACCACCTAGCAGCTATGGCATGATGCAGTCTCTTCCAAACAGCAATCCACCACCCAGACCATTCGAGCCAGTTGACGACGAAGCCTTAGACAAAGAAGAAGAAATGAGGAAAGCAGAAGAAAAGATCAAGAAAGCTTTTGCAGCCATGGCCGGAGGCGCACCACCAACCACCACATCCTCTCCGCCCGCACCTACATCCCAATATAACTCCAACCCTCCAGCACAAAACATGCAACCACGACCATCCGTCCGAGGTCAATCTCCCTTCCCAGCACGAGCTGAGAAGAATGGAAGCATTTCATCTCAGAAGTCTGTGCTAAGAATGAAAACACCACCGCCTCCATCCGAAGAGGAGCCAACATCTCCAGCAAGGAGCGATGTCTCATCACGGCCATCGATCAAAGGAGGTTTGCCAATGGGTCAACGAGGGAAGATGGGTGCTTTCCCTACCGCGCCTAAGATATCGAGACCTGCCCCGCCTCCTAAGGAGGATTATCCCGCCCCGCAAAAGCGGGAGGAAAGACCAGCTCCTCCACCTAAACAGCAGAAGGTGGAAAATGTAGCTGATGGGGAGGTGAATAGACAAAATACCAGCACGCGGAGAATGCCACCGCCTCGGGGAGGATTACCGAGCGGTCCAAGGATCGGGTTGCCGAGTGGTCCTAAGATGCGACGATGAGAATTACCGGGTAGTGAAGAGTAGTAGCGGTATAGAAGATGGAGAATTAGAATGAGGACGAGGATTGGGCTTTTATATAATATTTTTTAATTATGATGGGGATCCGAGAGAATCCTATTACCTTTTCACACTCCACTTCTCGTGTTATACAAGCTATTCCTTCTAGTTTTACAAAGTGACAAGCTGTGGTTTACAACGTGCTTCTTATTACACACCTCAAAAGCCTTCAGCTCATTCATATTCCCCAATGACTTTGACCTCTCACCATAAATCGCGCATCACAGCTTAAGCTACTGATTTTGATCTGGATTGGGCAGCAAATTATGAAGCTTGGGCAGAGTGGAGCCTTGCGCCCGCGTTACACTTCCTGAGGGCCTTTTACCTTTAGTACTATTACACTGTCTAATTTACAATGTCATATTGATGATACTATGTACGGATTCACCAAAGACTCAATCACTTGTGACGGGATCAAACTGCGCCGATGTTCCTATCTCAGCCATTTAGTCTCCTTAACCCTTGAAATCATTAGAGAATCATCGTGAGTCGTCTCATCGTCCAGAAAAGATACTGATTTTATCTAGTTCCTGAAGTTCGCAACATGTATAGCAATGAGCCTGGAGTGGATGCCTACCATTGCGAGTCTCACGCGCTACGCCCGCAATCTTAGATGCTTCATGCATGTCAGACGCCTCAACTGTCTTAGAACCATCACCGTATAACTTGATTTATTATGCTGTGAAGAAGACAGACAAACAGACTTTCGCAATGAACTTAACAAGCTTCTATCAACGCGACATCTTCGAAATTGGGCCGCGAGTATGACAACATTAAGAAATACCATTCATAATTGTTCTGGAATAGAAACTTTGAACTGGAGCAAGGGTTTGTAAAAGAAGTCCATAATGTAATACTAGATACTGAGATTTTCCTAGGGGATGATAGATGGAAAACCTCTCGGATTCGACATTCCAGCCGTCAAGACCACTGTCAGTCCTCCTTTGAGACAGAAACAGAAAAGAGTGCCGATGTAACTATCTTGTATGGCTTCCTTTTGAGCTCTCTGTTGCTTGAATTGCAAGGGCGAGATTAATTTGGAATTTGCAGTGTGGTCCAACATGAAAATGTAGCGTTGAGTTGTCGCCATTGCTTCGAGCACTTAGACAGCTCTTTTTCCCACTTCTCAAAGTGGAGGAAACCTATGTGGCGTTATATCAATGGGTATTTTGGGTACCATGATGAAATTGATACCGATGGTGTGGCTTTAGCAGTTGGTACGTACTCTAATTGTCGAACGATCCACATGTACAAAATTGGGAGGCTTTATCCTTCTGACGGTTTCTGGAGCAGATACATGGTTCAAAGGCATAATCCATCATTTCGATCTGACTCAAAACTTCCGGGATATTCATCGTTGGGCAGATGATCTTCTCTTCACCCGCTGGGAGCGGGCATCCAACAAGACCCAAATTCTGTTTATCGCAAGCGATGCCCCCAGCGTACAGCGAATCATTGCTGATATATTATGTAACATACGAAAAGGTCTGCCAAATGATCCGTTGTGGCCATATATCATGGTTCTTGATGACTACCTCAATATCCAGCATGAAGCAACGATGGTGATTTGCCATCTGGCAGAGTTGGAAGAGGGGAGAGCAGAGCATCCCAGACAACTCAAACCAGAAACCGACTACGCACGATTGCACAAAATAGCCAGACACGCCGGCACGCTGGTAGAGCTGCTAGATGTCAACGTCATGACCGTTGATTACATGGTGCGATACCACAACGATTTCATGAAGAAATGTCCCGGTTCTGAGACCGATGTTACCTTGCGGATGCATCACGAACAGTTCATTGATTTCACGGCGTTCATTTATGGGATCCGCTGTCGCTGTGTGTCGTATAAAGACAGAATCAGGAACGAAATCCAACTGGCGTTCAATATCGTATCGCAGGACGACGCTCGCGCCTCGGTGGCGATTGCAAAGGCAACCAAGTCAGATAGCCAAGCTATGAAAGCTATTTCATTTATTGCTTTGGTGTTTCTACCGCCGACTTACATAGCTGCGGTGTTTAGTACAACTTTTTTTCAGTTTGGGACGGACTCAAAGTCTTGGGAGGTGTCGGAAAAGGTATGGGTTTACTGGGCTTTTGTTATTCCGGTGACTTTGGCTAGTGTGATGCTTTGGTATACTCGAATTCTCAGAGATCGATGACATATTGTGAAATATCTGGATTGAGGGTAATCACATGCATTGTTTTATTTCAAATTGCTTTAGCTTGTTTGTAGTAGTTTACTTTATGGGATATATGTTAGTCGTGATCGTGTGTCTAAAAGAAATGTCCTAACCAATTTATACTTGCCTCACGTTATATCGAATAGTGGGGTATGTGACTGGTCCTTTTTCAGTGATAACTATAATATTAAGGAAATTGGACATCCCCATTTACTGCCACTCATTGATCGTCTTCGTGGACAGCGAAATAAAGTGACTACACAAAATATTCTCCCCTTTCTCTTAATAAATTACTCAAAAGAAACTATATGATTTACCAAGGCAAATCCTGTCCATCATACTGCACAAAGTGTCCGGAAGTCTTCTCTCTCGTTGCTCCATCAATCTAAATTCCAATCTGTAAGCCACTGCACATTCAGAAGCAGAGAAAGATAAACATACCACACTGAGCAATCCCGGCAAGGCTTCGTCCATCGTAAGAATCGCCCTATCTCCAAACCCCAACAACACCGCCGCAGAATTGCCTCCTTCCGTCTGAACCCAGCTATTGATAAATTAGCTACTTCTTTAATAGAAACTTCGTGATTTTTAACTTCCGACCTGCTATCGTAGGAAGACTTACCCAGGATGCACGGAAAAGATAATCAACCCATCATTCTCAAAATGCGCTTTTCGTGTGATATAGTTCAACGCAGCCTTGCTCGTTCCGTATGCAGCATTGGGGACAGGGACACCTTCCATACCTGCGATACTGCCTGCGGAACTGCCCATGCTGACAAATTTGCCGGGCTTGGTGGAGGAATTGAGGAGCGTAATTGTGGCTTGGAAGAGATACAGAGGGCCGAGGACGTTGATGGAGATGTGGTTCTGGAGATCTGAGGACTTGAGAGTGGATACGAGAGGGAAGCATGCCATGGCACCCGCGTTGGCGATTACGACCTAGTTGATGTGAATAAGTAAAGTTACAAATTGGTGGATTGGTAAGAAAGCTGGAGTGTATGAGTTGTATGGAATGGGGTAGGGTGATATATCTCAATGTTTTGGGAGAAATACAGACGTACATCGAGAGCGGTAATGCCGTGTTTGGACTTCAAAAGCTCAACGGCAGCTGAGGCATCGGTCTCCGAGGTGTTCTCAATCTTGACGATAATCAACTTGCTATCTTTTCCTTTTGGAAGTTGAAGTAGAGCCTGTGATGTTTTGCTGTTGGGATCACGAACACCCCCGATCACGATGTTGTTGGGTCGTGCGAGGTAGTCTGTGAGTAGTGCCAGTCCGAGACCTGGGAAACAAAAGTGTTAGATTATCATCTGGTGAAAGTAAAAGTAGGACAAAAGGAGAAGAGATGGAAAGATAAGCCAAACAGCAAGCAATAGAAACTTACCTCGGTTGGCTCCAGTGATCAGGTATGTTGTTGACATTTTTGCTTGAGCTTGAGCTTAGTCTATTCAGTGTAGATGAGTGTTGAAGATGAGATGAGGTTTGTTATGGGGAACAGCGAGCCTTTTATCTTCCATTTCTGTCTCGAATTTATAAGCCACATTTAAACTAAAAATAAAGATTTGGTATCTGATATCATAAGCTAAACAGATAGCTGTGATATTTGCAGCTATAGAGTCCTACACGATCTCGACAATCCTCCTGTAGGGGGCAGGCAAAGTTAAGCGAGTGTCAACAACCCCACTCTTTTGTCAGAAAGTGGAGACTTTCTGACATGAATTCTGACATGCTGAGCATTTCAGCATTGCACACACCCAAATGTGAATGGAATGGGAGATGAATTAAGAACAAGTCAACTAGATACTTCGATCATTGGTAAATGATTAGCAACCTAACTTATTAGGCATCGCTAAACGCGATAACTAGTTGATTAAAGTGGCACCAAAATTTCAGGTTAATCTATTGTATACACTTAAGAAAAGAGAACATAACCTGTGTAAGCTGATGAAGGAGGAATCAGTTTGATGCTTAAACCTAGACGAGACAAATAACGAAGAGAAGTGGAAAGTACGTCAAATCACTACTGACTATTTGTTCTCCGGCGTGGTTCCAAGCGCTGCAAGGTCTTGGTTGTGCGAGCATTGAGAAATATGTGGTGGTAGAATTGCAACAACATTGTACATTGCGGTTTGAGGCTTACATCATTTCAAGACGGGACATGTCTCGAAAGGTAGTTGTTGCTACTATGTCATATGGAAAGGGCATGGAGAGGTTGGTGATTAGAATAATTGGGAACGACGGGGTTTGATTGAAGATGTTCAACAGCGTATTTACTTTCACATACTGGTGCAAGGCACAAACACAAAGCAAGATAGATAGAAACCGGGTCATTCCACGACCCACAAATGGGTATTACTTTTATGAACGCCTAGCAGTATGCTACGGAACCACCATCCACAAGGTGCCATGTTCCAAACAAGCAGAACAAAGCTCCAGATCCTCATATTCCGTCGCTAAATATTTCCAGCAACGTACTAGCAAGAGATCTACCTGTATGATGCAAAATCCCAAACCCTCATGTCATCATGTGGAGAGAAAATAAGAGAGCGAATCCCCTACTTGTGGTGGAGGGAAGATGCGCGGCGCTTGCGGAGGTCGGCCTTAGCAGACTTGGCCTCGGTGACACGCTTAGCGAGGAGAGCAGCATACTCGTTCTGCAGATTTCGTTAGCATTGGCAAGTTGAGAGGGAATGAGATCACATACAGCAGCATCCTTGGTCTTCTCAGAGTTGCGGCGCTTGAGGGCGATGCGGTGACGCTTGTGTTGAAGACGTTGTGGGGTGATCAAACGTTGGATCTTAGGAGCCTTGGTGTATGACTTCTTGCCCTCACCCTTTGGCTGAACCTCACGACGAATGACGAACTTGCGAACCTAAAACACGAAGAAAAAAACTGTCAGCATTTCTGGGGGTTTTGTATAGCTTTGCTCACGCTGCCATCGAATCTGCTGCCCGAAGGCTGCAGAACGAGAGGGCAGACACTCTGCCAGGCAGACTACAGAGTTTAATCTGCAGAGTGCACTGGCAGGCGAGATGAAGGAGAATAAACTCACATCATCATCCTTGGTGAGACCGAAGAATTTTCTAATCTTTGTGGCACGCTTGGGGCCGAGACGCTTGGGGTGGACGACGTCGGTGACACCTGGGATGTCGGAATCTCCCTGCTTGACGATGGAGAGAGCGAGGACGGAGAGATCCATGGCGACGATGCATCCGCGGACGGACTTGCGCTTGCGCTCACCGGTTCGGCGAGGACGGTAGCAAGAGTGGCCCTCAGAAAGCAAAAGGCGAACACGGGTTGGGTGCATGACTCCCTGCTTCATTGGGAAACCTTGCTTGTCGTTACCGCCGGTGATCTTGAAGATGTAGCCCTTGAACTCATCTCCGACAGAGTCACCTGGGACTTCAGCGCCCATACTATGCACAAGTCAGTATTTCGGTTCTATCCTGTGTGTATTTGAGGTACGATGTGCGATGCGAGATGGGCGACAGTGCGATGTATCGATATGCAAAAGTTTGCAGTCCCAATACATTGTACAATTCCAGTCCCCAACCCTCATCGTCCCCGTCCCCAAATGTGTTTGCAAAATCGTACCGCTTGTCCATGAAGACACGGAGCTTTCGCTCGTCTTCAATCTCAATCAGCTTCTGACTGCCATTGGCAGGGAAAGAAATGTTGAGCTTCATTGTCGCTGGTCCTCGAGGTCGATGGCGGAGGAGGTTGTTGCGATTGTCGATTGACTGATGTTTCTTCTTCTTCTGCGCGGGCGGGCGAAAGGTCAAGCAGAGTTCTCCGT
>Ga0247734_1000824_pt1 | contig 25495 bp, 21 predicted proteins | sample UWRJL103311B2_FD_180933 | JGI IMG/M metagenome (GOLD analysis project Ga0247734, IMG submission 180933) | Plant litter microbial communities from Arlington Agricultural Research Station in Wisconsin, United States - UWRJ-L103-311B-2 | ecosystem: Environmental > Terrestrial > Plant litter >...
TATGCAAAAAAATGAGTGTTGTTATCTGATTATCAGTACTTAATGTCCAGATTATTTCCGTACCCTCCCACTCTGCCTTGTTTTTCAACGAAGCCATGTCAATATAAGCTTTAACACATTTCCATATAATTTTCTTATTAGATATTGCTTCCACAATCTCAAATGTCTTGCGGGTTTCGCCAAAAGCGATATTAAAATTATCACCAACAAAGGCCGCAGATCCGGTCAGGTCGTTACTCCACCAATCCGAAATATTTTCAGTAATAGCAGTGTAAACTTTGTTGATTGGTTGGTTTACAATAATGGTATTTTGATAATCATTCATAGGATCCCGAATTTAATGTTTCTTGACGAGCTCGCCCCGATTTGCGATCGGGGTATTAGCGGAGTAACTTTTCGTGTTCCGTTCTTGGTTTTTCACTGCTATTGGGCTGACCTTCGCCTGTGGTGATCAGGTTAAACAGACTTTCTTCTATATACTGGGTCCATGCATTTTTGCAGATTTCAAAGCATTCATATTCAGGAACCAAACCTTGATGTGTAAACCGAACCAGCGTTTTGTTATCGGTTCTAGTTATCTCAAAAACAATATTGGTGCCCTTCCATTCACTTTTATCTTTGGTAAAATTAAAATAGTTGTCCATTACATACCATACAACTTTTTGGTTAGGAATGACTTCAGTTAATTTCATTTGGCAGCGATGAACATCTTTATAATGGTATTTAAATTCATTATGAAGTTTGTCTGTACTACCCTCAATTTCTTCTGACCACCATCCACGAACATTGTTGATGGCATCGAATGCTTCTTTTGGAGTTTGATCTACCAAAATAGTAGTAGTAAAATCTGATTCAGTCATTGTTAAGATTTTTTAGTTTGGAATATACAAACAAATGTATTGTCTAAATATCAATATGTTAAGGTGTAAATTGGACTTCCTAACGGGTTGATCTGGACAAACTGAATTTCTATCTTTACTAAAAAAATATAAATGAAACAAATTACCATCATCGTCCCAAATGGCTATGCTAACCTTAGCAGCATAGCTGGTTCGTTTCAAATCCTGACCCGTGCAAATGAATACTGGCAAAATATGGGACACAAACCCATGATACAAATCCGAATAGCCGGCTTTGTAACAGAACTCAAACTGGATGGTGGTTTCTTTTCAATAAATCCTGTAAATATTACGGAAATAAAGAAAACCGATCTGGTGATTATACCTTCTGTTTCTCACGAGTACGACCGGGTAATCAGAGAGAACAAGGAATTAATCAGCTGGATCAGAGAGCAATATAAAAGTGGTGCTGAAATTGCCAGTATCTGTACAGGCGCATTTTTGCTGGCTGCTACTGGTTTGTTAGAAGGAAAAAACTGCTCCACACATTGGAATGCGGCAACCGATTTCAAGCGGCTTTTTCCAAACGTTAATCTTCATGTTGACAAACTGGTTACTTCCGGACAAGGAATATATACCAACGGCGGCGCATACTCATTTTTGAATCTGATACTTTTTCTGGTTGAAAAATATTTTGACAGACAAACCGCTATTTACTGCTCAAAAGTTTTTCAAATTGATATTGAAAGGACATCACAATCACCTTTTTTCATCTTTCAAACACAGAAAAATCATGGTGACGAAATGGTTTGTGAAGCACAAACTTATATTGAAGAAAATTTAAGTGAAAGAATTTCCTTTGAGCAACTGGCTTCAAAACTTGCGACCAGCAGGCGAAATTTTGACCGGCGTTTTATAAGAGCGACCGGTAATACCCCAGTCGAATATTTACAACGTGTAAAAGTGGAAGTTGCGAAAAAAACTTTGGAAAAAGGAAGAAAAAGCATTTTTGAAGTAATGAATGAAGTCGGCTATTCAGATGATAAAGCTTTCAGGGAAGTTTTTAGAAAAATAACAGGTTTATCTCCTCTGGATTATAAAGCAAAGTATAATAAAGAAGCTATTTTGATTTAAAGTCTGATTATACTAAAAAAACTTGTGGATCCTGAATAAAATTAAGATACATAAACAAGCTTATCACCTGTTTCTGAGCGCTTCATTTTTTGCTTCTTCCAGCTCCTCAAAATAGTTTACCACCGACATAAGTGGAAGCGTTGTGCGGTCTGCTGCGTTGGAAAGTTGTATGATAGCCCGGTCAATTGAGATTTTATCAAAACCAATAAAATTCCCGTTGATCATTTCGCCTGGTGCCATTTGAAAATCAATCCTCCGGTTAATATATTTTTCAGCCCGTTTTTGCAAACCGGTAAGTTGTGATTCAGCCATTCTTCAATACGTTTAAAATGGAATTTGTATGATGCGTCCTTCAAAGATTAAATTACTTTTTGATAGTATAATCAAGTTACTAAGAAAACTTAAAGCAACGTATTATTTGTCATAAAAATGATGTCAAAAAACTAAACCCAGCCCGATCATCCGGCCTGGGTTTAGTATATATGTTATGCGTTGAGCTCTGTATTTTATTTAACTCGATGATTTGCAGCTTCTTCAATCACTTTCTGTACTTCTTTTGGGTGAGAGATCATCACTACATGGCTGGCTTCTATTTCAGTTGTTTTGGCATTAATTCTTTTAGCCATAATGCGTTCCAATTCAGGATTTATTGCTTTGTCACTTTTGGCCACAATATACCAGCTTGGTTTCTGTTTCCATGCAGGTGCTCCACTTTTATCTTCAAATAATGATTTTGGTGCAGGTCCTTGTACAGCATATACCAAGTCTTTTTGTTTCGGTGAAAGGTCTTGTGCAAACTGGGTAGAAATGCCTTCCTTAGACAAATAGACATCATTTCCTGATAAAACAAAGTATTTAGACAGCTCAACCGGAGGAACACTTGCAGACAACGAAGCCAGACTTTCACCGGCATCTGGCGCAATCGCAGCTACATATACTAACCCAACAACCTTAGGATCATTACCAGCCTGCGTAATCACAAAACCACCCCAGGAATGGCCAACCAAAATCACTTTACCTTTAACAAGATCGATCGCATTTTGTGTTGCTGCTACGTCGTCCGTTAAGGATGTCAAAGGATTTTGCACTGAAACTACATCGTATCCTTTCGCTTGTAATGCAATAATTTGATCGTTCCAGGAGGAGCCGTCTGCCCAGATGCCATGAACAAAAATGATGGTTGGTTTTGACTCATTTTGCTGTGCTTGCAATTTGAAAGTACTCAGGAATACTGCAAGAAAAAAAACTGCAATTTTTAACGTTTTCATTGAACTTGTGTTTAAGGTTGTTTTATTTACTACTTGTTTTTTTAATAATTATTAAAATTCGATTGCTTCGTTGTCTTTGAGTGTTTTGATTATCACTACATTTTTTGTCCTCATTGACAATACAAAGGTGGCCTCCGGACACGTCTGAAAAAATGGATAACTTGCCCGAAGAGTTGGCGTTTTCGCCGGAATGAAATAAAAAGCAATAAAAAAAACCCGTCTGTTGGGACGGGTCCGGAATTTTTTTAAAAAAAATATCTATTTCATTGCAAACGCTGACGGCTGGTTCTTTCGAAAATCAGAAGTATTTTGATTCGTCATATTCTTAAAAAACCTGCTGAAATGAGCCGCTTCTGTGAACCCAAGCTCGTAAGCGATCTCTTTGGCAGATTTGTCGGAATAATAAAATAATCTTTTTGCCTCACTGATAACGCGGTCGTGAATGATCTGGGAAGGAGACCGGTAATGATATCGGGCAAACAGGTTCGTCAGCGTTTTAGGCGATTTATTTAACAGTTCCGCATAGAATTGTACTTTATGATCTGTTTTATAATATTTATCTACCAACACATTGAATTACATCACTTTCAGGTCATATTACTACCGAAAGTTTAATGCGTATAGGAATGATAGTTACATTCTACGGCCTGTATTTCCTGATTATTACTATGCTCGTTATTGCGGTTTCGGCCATGAGCGCGTCTGCTAAAAATGCGCTGATGGTATTAGTGTTGGTCTGGATATTATTTTTCATTGTCGTGCCAAAAAGTGCTCAAACCCTTGGTACCAGTTTATACAACGCCCCCGACAAAATTGCTTTTGAACACGCAATTGAAGATGAGGTCAGCAAAGAGGGCGACAGTCACAATCCGGATGACCCGCATTTTTCTCAGTTAAAATCAGCTACTTTAAAGAAATACGGCGTGGATTCAATATCCGCTCTGCCTGTCAATTACGGAGCGCTGGTGATGCAGGAAGGTGAAAATATTACTTCGCGCATTTTCAACAAACATTATGACGCGCTAATCCGTACCTATAAAGCACAAAATTCCATCTCATCCATTTTAAGCTTTGCAGATTCTTATCTGGCAATCCGTAATATATCCATGAATCTGTCGGGAACTGACTTTGATACGTTCACAGCCTTTCAAAAACAAACTGAAAAGTACAGGTTTGAAAAAACGAAGAACCTTAATGGAATTCATTTAACACAAATCACATATAAAAACGATAGCAAACAAAAAGTAAGTGCAAAAAACTGGCAGCAACAAGCAGAATTTAGTTTTCAGCCTGTATCCATTCCCGGTATTGCCAATGTCATTGTAAATAACAGCTTTCCTGTCCCGGAAGCAGCAGAAACGGCGATCAAACAGCGGGAAGGCTACCATGAAAAGTGGGATATGCCTAAAAAACCAACCATGGAAAAGTTTTATGCCGTTTATCCCCAATATCGTAAGCAAGCGATATTTCTGCCAATGAGCTGGAAGTCTTGTATTTAAAAACCGTCTAAAAATCAACTTTCCCCTTTTCCTATTAAGCTTTTAATTTATGAAGTATACTTTTATTATGTTGTTTTTATTGAGCTCGTTTTATTTACAAGCTCAAAACATTTCTGGTAATATTTCTGATGCCGCTACCGGAAAGAAAATTGAAGGAGCTTCGGTAAAGCTTTTAAACTCCGGAGTTGGGGCAGTTACTGATACCAACGGAAATTTTTCGCTGGAAGGAAAAGGACAAATTGAAGTTTCATTTTTAGGCTACAAAAAGATCCGGATTTACTGGTGACACGGGGAGCTGAACGGAGCCGTGGAATTGAGTGGGATATCGCCGGTTATATCACACCCGACTGGCAAATCAATGCTTCTTATAGTTACATTGATGCAATTATCATGAACGATAGTAATGAAACGCTGATTGGTGCCAGAAAACAAAATACTCTGAAAAACAGCGCGAACCTGTGGACACGCTATAATTTTAATAGTTCCTCCGCCTTAAAGGATTTGGGTATTGGGTTCGGAATGCAATATCAGAGCAGCAAAGTTCCCTGGTTCACACGCACATTTATGGTTCCGGCATTCACTATTTTCGATGCGGCACTCTACTATAATCCTGGAAAAAGCAATATTCAATTGGCTTTAAATGCGGGAAACCTATTTAATAACAGCTATTGGCTGGGTGCCCAAAATTACCTCCGACTTTCCCCCGATGCGCCAAGAAATGGAACGGTTACTATAGCTTATAAATTTTAGTGTAAAATTGAATTGTAAATAGTTTAGCGTTTGTACGGTAGCTAACACCGATTTGCAATCGGTGTGGCCCGCGCAGGGCTAATAAGTCAACCTTGCTACAATTTGCTTTCTTGCCTGCTGATCAATTCCGAGCTGGTTTTGAATAAACTTATCAATACCGCCATATTCTTTATCAATGGCATTAAAAGTTGCATTGATAAATTTTTCGTCCACGGTCATGAAAACTTCAATCGCTTTGAGATCCATTTTAGGTTTGATTATTTTCGCCAATTTTGCTTTACCCAGCATTTTTTCTGTCTTTGCTTTCCGGTAATAATTTGACAGCATGTATTCATCGACAATCGTTTTTCTGTCAACATTTAGAATGGATAAAATCAGTGCTGAAACAATTCCGGTTCGGTCTTTTCCAGCTGAACAGTGATATAAAACCGGTTCATTTGAATCGGTTATCTGGCGAATGATTTCACTTAAAGATTTTACATTTACAGTAACTGCATCCTCATAAAACTTTACAGTTTGCTCGGTGGCCTGCTTATCCGTTATTTCCCCATTGATCACTTTTGCACGCAATTTCGCAATTTCACCTTCCTGATCTTCTACTGTTGGTGTATGCTTATATTGCACATTTTCAGGCAAATGATCTTCTTTTCCTTTTATTTCATGATCCGTCCGAAGGTCATAAACGGTCTTGATGTGCATGTTGTTGAACTTAGAAAAATCATTGGTTTCGAGTTGGGACAAATTATCAGAGCGATAGATTTTTCCCCAGCGAACCGTCTTCCCATCCTTTGTTTTTAATCCGCCAATATCACGGAAATTCACTGTATTTTCAAAATCGATGTAACGGTTGGAAACGACAGTCGTATCGCTGCCGGAAACCAGATTAAAGTAAGGCCGGAATGAATTCCGGTTTTTGAAAAGAATCACACTATCCGAAGCATTTTCCTTCGTATTCAGGTTAACCGTATTTCCCAACGATTGCAGATTTATCTGAAAAGCAGAGGCTTTATTATCCAGATAAAGGAAATAATTCTCTTTATTATTCTCAACATAAATGTCTTCCTGTAACGATTTTCTCTTATACTCTTCAGGTAAGCTAACTTTGCATGAGGTTATTGCCAGGGCAAATGCGACAATGTAAACTGTGGATTTTAGAAAGAAAGTAGTGGAATCAGTCTTCCTGTATTTATTTATTTTCAAGGTAATTAATGGTCAGTCAGATTATTTTTAACTAATTAAAGCGAACGTCAGATTTTGGGACGGTTGCTTCTGATTGAATCAACAGAATCTGTTGGAATTAGGTTTGGTGATAATGGTAACATATTTAATGCTCATATTTTAAACCGGACATTACCTACATTTACAGGTTGGTGAATTTAATCGGACATAATCACATAAAAAAGTTTTTGTAAAACCTAACGGACATACTGAATTATGGGCATGACAGGCAATTTATTACGTGTGACAAATGACGAGCTTGAAAAATATTTGAAAGACAGTTCTTTATTAGAAAATAATATTTATAACGACGAAACTGACGGTGAAAACCCGAATTTGGTAGATATAGACAAAGCCTGGGAAGGAATTATATTTTTACTTACAGGACAATCACTTGCCAATGCAGACCACCCGCTTTTAAATGTTTTGTTTAGCGGACAACTTATTGACGATGAACAGGATTTAGGTTATGGACCAGCACATTATTTGACCCCCGAGCAAGTGAAAGATCTGAATGATCAAATTACAGATATTACCACTGTTGATCTTAAACAAAAATATGATCCAAGAAGAATGTCAGAATTAGAAATTTATCCGACAATTTGGGAGGAAGAAGGAGATGGGGCTTTTGAATATTTAAGCGAATACTTTATCAATTTACAAGAAGCCTATTTGGAAGCTGCAAAAAACGGAGAAGCGATTATAACATTTATAAGTTAATCTTCAGCTAACACCGATTTGCAATCGATGTTGAATGGCCTTGCGTTTGTAATGCGTTTATAAACTATGCGTGTTACAAACGCGCGGCCATTATCACCCCGATTGCAAATAGGGGCAAGCTACGCTGCATCAATCCTCACCCAATAAAACCTCACCTTCAAAAGTTGCAGGCAAACCTATATCCGGAATATTTTTCTTCGTTTTTAATCCCAGCTCTTTCAACTTGGTAGCCTGAAGTACCAAATTATCGTTGCCAGTATATAATTGTTTAAATGCTTCTCCATATTTGATCTGCGCCTTATCCAAATGCCCACCGACATCTTTTAAATTTGAAACAAACGCATAAAACTTATCATACAACTTTGCTCCTCTTTCTGCAATTTCAAGCGCATTCTGATTTTGGTATTCTCTTTTCCAAAGATCAACAATCAGCTTCAATGACGTGATCAGGTTAGTTGGGCTTAGTAGCAAAATTCTTTTATCATAAGCAAAATTCCACAGATCCGGATCTCCCTGTAAGGCAGCAATATAGGCGGGTTCACTTGGGACAAACAACATAACAAAATCGAGCGATTTGTCATAATCGTCGTATCCTTTTGCACTCAGACTAATGATGTGGCTTTTTATTGCTGCGATATGTGCATTCAATTCTATCTTTTGCTCATCTATATCTATTGCAGCAATCAACCGCGTAAATGCATTTAATGATACTTTTGAATCAATAATTACATTTCTATTATCAGGATATTTGATGACGGCATCCGGTCTCATTTTTTTGTTTTCCAGGTCCGATCTCAATGCAATTCCATCCGAATCCATTAATTCGTGCTCCATAAAATATTCCCGGTTCTTTACCAAACCTGATCTTTCCAGAATGCTTTCTAATATCATTTCACCCCAGCGTCCCTGCGTTTTCGCTTCTCCTTTTAATGCTTTTGTAAGGTTTCGAGCTTCGTCACTGATGATCTTGTTGAGTTCGGCAAGTTTGGTTACTTCTCTGCCCAACGAGAATCTTTCCTGTGCTTCTTTGATATAAACTTCTTCTACTTTACTTTTAAATTCAGCAATATTTTTACCGAGCGGTTCCAGTATCGAATTGAGATTTATTTTATTCAGTTCAGTAAATCTTGCCGTTTTGGTTTCAAGAATTTCATTGGCTATGTTCTTGAACTCCAGATTGAACTTGTTACCCAATTTTTCAACTTCAAGTTTTTGTGTCTCCAATTTTTCCTGTAAAAATTTATTATCCGCATCCGAAGTGGCCAGCTTTTGATAAGTATGGTTTAGTTCAATTTTAATACTAATCAACTCTTCTCTTAAAATGGCAATTTCCTTGACCTTATCCGTATTAGCCTGATTTGCTGCACGCAAATTTGCAATCGCAGTTGACAAATTCTCATTCATTGATTTCGCCTCCAAAGCATAAGACTGGACATTTGCTTTTAAATGGTTTATTTCATGATTTCTTTCCTTTATTAAATTTTCAGCTGAATAAATCTGTTCGTTTGTTTTCGCCTGAAGAGTGGCATACGCACGTTCCGTTTCGTTCAATTTTTGATTTACTTCGTTTTTCTCATTCTGATTAGAGGAAGCGAAATTTGTTTTAGCAATCAAAAAACCAATCAGTGTGCCAATGCCACCAATCGTTAGGTAAATAATGTAGTCCATAATATTAAAGTGATTTTACCTTCATTTGATTTTTCCTGATGAAGTAACAGGCATACCGAAAAGCCCGGCCGGGTTATAAATTATTGTTCCGTAAAAGAGCAATTGTTGTATTTTGAATGAACCTGTTAAATGATATTGATTAATTGAGCGTAGTTCATTCTTCCGGCTACATAGGAATCTCAATCCTAAATTCAGTGCCGTTTCCTATTTCCGAATATATCTCCAGAGATCCTGACAAGCTAACCACCAATTGTTTAACTAATGCCAGCCCTAAACCAAAACCGTGTTCTCCGCTTGTCCCGTCGGTAGACCAGGCATTTCCATCCATTATTGATTGTATGTTTGATTCGGATAAACCAACGCCAGTATCTTTCACTCTTATAAACAGCGACTTATCTAATTTGTTGACTACCAATCTTAAATCGACTAATATCTCTCCTCCCATCGGTGTAAATTTGATCGAATTAGATATCAGGTTACCTATAATCTGTAATAATTTCGTTTTTGGAAAAGATATATCTTCTGTTTCCTGCGAAACATTTACAGTATAACGGATATTTTTGTTTTTTGCCTGAGGCAAGTATAGCTTTTCTAATTTATCCTTGAAAATCAATAAATTAAATGGTGTAATCATTCCATTAATTTTATTTTCGACTTTATTAGTATTCAGAATTTCATCTGCCAGATCCAGAATAGATTTTCCACTTTTACATATCATACCGACATATTCCAGCACTTCCTCCATTTCATTATCTTTACCTTGATCAGCAATAATAGAAGCCAGGCCAATAATTCCACCCAATGGTCCACGAATATCATGCGCTACTTTTTTCTGGGTTTCATAAGCCTCTGCAAGTTTCGCTTTAAGTTCTTCTATTACTTTAAAAGCTTTAAGACGACTTACAATTTCATTAGCTATGATTTTTAAAAATTCAATTTTTTCGGGATCTAAAACTCTTTTTTCCGAATCCAGCACACACAATGCCCCAATGTTAATTCCATTGCCAATTGTTAATGGTATCCCATAATAATAACGGGCATTAGGATTGCCATTTACATAAAATTTATTTTTAAAGCGGTCATCCGCTGCAAGGTCTTGCACCTCAAAATGGTCATCTTCCATAACCGTATACTGGCATACGGAGTCCTGGCGCATCATTTGATCTATGTCCAGGCCATAATTTGATAAGCTCCACTGAGTCAGGGAATCAATCATGTTAACCAGTGAAATACTGGTTCCGGTTACTTTAGCAGCAAGTTTGGCAAGATCTTTAAAATTATTCTGATGATCCGTGTAGTCGATATCCAGTGCTGAAAGACTTAATAACCGATCTGTTTCATTGGCAGGAACAGGAGGCTCGGGTGCGGCTAAACTATTATTATTCAAACCAATATGCATGTATAAGCCTGATAAAATTAGAAATATTTGAGATTAAGTGCTAAGTACAGCATTGACTTACTTCTTCAAAATTATTAAAACATCCTGAACAATTGATATCACATGTCTTAATAAATAAATATTGAACGGATACAGAGGCCGCAATTTAGTAACTGAAATATTACTGTGAATAATTTTTCAATCGCTATCATTTATTCTGTGAATCTTTGAACATTAAGCTTTATATCCGGCAAACTCTTTGGCACGCTTTTAACATCATTACTGCTGATTAAACGCATTGTAAATTTAATTTATGAAAAGTTACGTTACTCATTATACTTAACCACTATTAATTTATTTCTGTCTGTTCATGCTTACACAACTTGCAGAATTTAAACCAGTCAAATAAAGGTATTATTTTTATAAACCATCATTACTTAGTGAAACAAAAGACTTATGGACAATATGTTAGATAATTTAAATCCGGTAATTATCCATGCTGCACGCGTTGGAAATATAGAAGTACTGGAAGAATTAATTACCAGGAAAGCTGATGTAAATGCAACGGATGAAAAAGGTTACACTCCCCTTATTATTGCCTGCTATAACAATCACTATAATGCAGTTAAGTTACTTTTGGAAGCTGGTGCAGATGTAAACGGTCAGGATTTGGGAGGAAATACAGCATTGATGGGTGCTGCATTTAAAGGATATGCAGACATTACCGAATTGCTGATTAACAACGGGGCAGATTTAAACTTGCAGCATGGCAATGGCGGTACCGCTCTAATGTTTGCAACAATGTTTGGCAGGAATGAAATAGTAAAGTTATTATTGAGTTATGGTGCTGATAAAACCATTCTGGATACAAGAGGTCTTTCCGTTTTGGACCTGGCAGAACAGCAGGGAAACGATGCCGCCATTGCGCTTTTGAAACAAAATTAAGTACAAAAATCAGTTAACGAAAAAGACCTGCTGAACAAGTTGTTCAGCAGGTCTTTTATTTCAAATTATTAATTAGGCAGGAATTTTTCTTGGTTTTTCTCTTTCCCAAAAACGATGTTGTGCAACGGCCAATATAAACTTGTCTGCTAACTTACCAGCATCATCACCAATTATAATTCCTTCCATTAAAACACTTTTATCGGAAAAATCAGCTGGTAATTTTTTGCTGAAATAAGTTGCTTCCAAAACCTGGAAAGCCTGCGTATCTGCCGCAATTGCTTTGCAATGTTTGAAAGCTTCGTTCAGAAAATGAACCGCATCTGCATCTGCTTCCAGAGTTGCCACACTATTGGTACCACCCGGAACGTAAACCGCGTCATAAAGTACGGAAGCAACTGTCAGCAAGCTATGATCAACCTGGATTTTCTCATCATTCGCAGATGTAATAAAGCCCAGTCTTGGTGCAATAATCTCAACTTTGGCACCAGCATCTGTCAGTGCTTGTTTTACTGTACCAAGTGATTTTTCGTCTACGCCATCCGCAGCCAAAAACGCAATTTTACGCGTTCTGATACTATCTTTTGGTGTATTTGCCATACTTAACGCAGCAGAAGAGACCAACTTGCCTTCTACCTGAACAGACTGATAATCAGCCGGATCTGCATCTGCGGGAATACTCTGATTAAGTGGTCCTTCAAAATTTTGAGGAATGTGAATACCTAATGCAAAGGCAACTTCGGCCGCCAGGCTCTGATCAATCTGAGCTAACAACACCAGCATCCGCTCGCGTATTGAAGGGGTTTTAACCTTTCCAAGTTCAAAACTTAATGCGTCAATAATATGATTTTTTTCCGGTTCAGACTGGCTGTTAAAGAATAACCTCGCCTGACTGAAATGATCCAAAAAGCTTTTACTTCTTGCCCTTACTTTTTTCGCATCAATTCTTTCAGGATAAGAAGCAAAGCCACCTTCCGATGTTTTGGCCTGTGCAGGATATCCATTATTTAATCCATTGGGGCCATAACTAACTTTACCTCTGTTAATTGTCTGCCGCATAAGACCATCTCGCTGGTTGTTATGAACGGGCACAACAGGCCGGTTAATTGGGATTTCATGAAAATTAGGTCCTCCCAAACGAAGCAGCTGCGTATCAGTATATGAAAACAATCTGCCTTGAAGTAACGGATCATTAGTAAAGTCAATTCCTGGTACTATGTGTCCCAAATGGAAAGCTACCTGCTCTGTTTCAGCAAAGAAATTATCCGGATTACGATTTAAAGTCAGTTTACCAACCCGCTGCACAGGAACTAATTCCTCAGGTACAATCTTGGTTGAATCTAATAAGTCGAAATCAAATTTAAATTCGTCAGCCTCAGGTATAATTTGTAGTCCAAGTTCCCATTCCGGGAAATCGCCGTTTTCGATGGCATCCCACAAATCCCGGCGATGGAAATCAGGATCTTTTCCGGAAATATTCTGAGCTTCATCCCATGCAACAGCATGAACGCCAAGCAACGGTTTCCAGTGGAATTTAACAAAACTTGCCACTCCCTCAGCATTTATCAACCGGAAAGTATGTACACCAAAACCTTCCATCATCCGGTAACTACGCGGTAAAGCACGGTCGCTCATCGCCCACATGATCATGTGTGCTGATTCTGGCAGCACAGAAATAAAGTCCCAGAATGTATCATGTGCAGATGCAGCCTGAGGCATTTCGCTATCAGGTTCAGGTTTTACAGCATGGATCAGGTCTGGAAATTTGATTGCATCCTGGATAAAAAATACAGGAATGTTATTTCCTACCAAATCAAAATTACCTTCCTGTGTGTAAAATTTAACTGCAAATCCTCTTACATCTCTTGCAAGATCGGTTGAACCACGGGATCCTGCTACTGTTGAGAATCTTACAAAAACAGGCGTTTCAGCGCTTGTATCATTTAAAAAATGTGCTTTGGTAACGGACGACAATGATTCGTATACCTTAAAAACACCATGAGCGGCCGAGCCACGTGCATGCACTACCCTTTCAGGAATACGCTCATGATCAAAATGTGTTATTTTTTCACGGAGAATAAAATCTTCAAGCAAGGATGCACCACGATCACCGGCTTTCAGGGAATTTTGGTCATCGTTTATTCTAAGACCATGATTTGTTGTTAAAAACTGGCCTGCCGATTCCTCAAAATGAGGTGCCAGCCCTTCTATTTTTTCATTATTTTGTTGTTCCTCCAATTTAGGGGAACCATCTTTATTTGCCATTGAGGTTTTTTTATGGTTAAAAAAATTACGCTTCCTCAGAAGCCGCATAGTTTATATCATTTTCAGCAATTTCTGTAAGCAGTTCATCTGCTTCTTTTTCCTCACCAAGCGTTTGTCCAAGCAATTCAGCAACGTCGTCAAGTCCAAGTGTTTTGGCCAGTTGAGTAAGTCCGCCATAAGTTGCTATTTCATAATGCTCAATTTTTTGAGAAGCCAGAATAATACCCACGTCTCTAGTTGCTGTTCCTTCCTCAGTCTCTTCCACAATTCCTTCACCTTCCTTTGCAAGACCTTCCATGGCATCGCATTTTTTGGCTATTGCTTTTTCTCCAAGTAATTCAAATACCTGTTCCAATCTGCTTACGTGCACTTTTGTTTGAGCAAGATGATTTTCAATTGCACCGCTCAATTTTTTAGCAGTAGCTGCCTTTATCATTTTAGGAAGCGATTTTACCAGGTGATTTTCTGCCCAATAAATATCCCTGATACTATCAAGAAATAATTCTGTTAATGCCGGTTCTGTGGATTTAGAAGTTTTAGTTTTAAACTTTGGATCTGAGCCTGTTTCTTTTTCCATGATGAATTGTTATTTTTTGTTTTGCATTGGACTATACAAAACCTGTTCCATGAAGGGCATTTTTCAAAAGTTATCCATAAAGATTTTTTCATTGGATAATTGTAGAAATAATTTTAAAAAGAATTTATAATTTATCCTTTGTTGAATAAGAGAAGATTTTCGTATAGTGCTGTGAATAAGCGTATATACTCTTTAACTTTTTTAAAAATTAGCATGATTTGAATTTTGAAATAATTAATTACAGACCTGATAATTTACAAAAATGTAGCTTTAACAAGCTCAAAATCAATTTATGCTGAATCTTTTCAACTATTTAAAATTAATGTTCATAAAACATATATACATTAACGTTATTATATATACGTATTACTATTAAAATCAACTTATGTAAAACGTTCATATTTTATTGTCTCATTTAGTTGGCTTGTTAATCAAGAAATTAACAATTTTTAAAAGAACTACTCTTCAAAAATTTTCACAAAACGTTTGATACAAAATATAAATTTTATAAAATCCAATTGCTTCACTGGCATATTTTTTGAGTATTGGTCTTAAACTGATTATACGTGGGATATTATTAATTCTGAGTCTTTGCAGAACCGGATAAAATATGATCAGGCCAATTATTCATAATTTCAGATCTCTTATAACTCCTCTGACAAATGCTCGATTATGTTGATTCATCTACAAAAAAAGAACCATTAACATTACCCCAATTATGTACACAAATAGCTCAAAACGCGGCTAAAATTGACCATGAAGGCTACTTTCCTGTGGAGGAATTTGAATACATGAAAAACACCGGATTATTTGCCATCACACTTCCCGGTAATTCTTTATCATTTGAAAACAATAAAACTGCCGGGCTTTTGAAATTATTAAAGCAGATTGGCAAAGCGAGCCTGCCGGTAGGCAGAATTTATGAAGGACACATCAACGCGTTATATCTGATTCATTTATTTGGCCTGCCCGCTCAGCAGCAACGCTGGTTTGCCGACGCAGCAATTCACAAAAAGCTTTTTGGGGTTTGGAATACGCAGGATGCGGGCGGAGTAAAAATTCACGATTTGGGAAATGGCAAATATAAATTGGAGGGAACAAAAATGTTTTGTTCAGGTGCAGGTTGGATACAGCGTCCTCTCGTAACAGGCGAATTAATATCTCCAAAGAAAAGAGGCTGGCAAATGTGTATTATTCCAACAGAAAAAGTAAAGGCTATAAAAGCAGATAGTAGCTTCTGGAAACCACTGGGAATGAGAGCCTCAGCCAGTTTCAGGATGGATCTTACCGGAGTAGAACTAAACGAGAGTGATCTGCTGGGCAATCCCGGATCTTATTATCAGCAACCTTATTTTGGCGGTGGTGCAATCAGGTTTGCAGCTGTACAGCTGGGTGGTGCAGAAGCAATTTTGGAAGAAACACACCAGTTTTTGAAAAGTGTAAAACGTACGGATGATCCATTTCAGCGTGCGCGTATGGCCGAACTCACTTATCTGGTTGAGACAGGAAATTTATGGATTAATCAGGCCGGACTTAAAACCGACGAATGGCTGAATAAGCCGGGCACTGCTGATCAGATTATTGCCTATGCCAATATGACCCGAACGGTAATTGAAGACATTTGCCTGAAAACCTTGCAGTTAGCAGAAAAATCAGTGGGATCCCGTGGATTAATGCGTCCGCATCCGCTTGAAAGAATTCACCGGGACCTGACTACATATTTGCGTCAGCCGGCGCCGGATGCGACACTTACAGCCATAGGAGAATACGTTTTAAACCAAAAAACAACAAACAAACTTTGGAATGACGACAGAACATAACTGGTTTGCTGATGCTGAATTATTATCACCGGAGCTTTTAAAAGAGTTTGGAAAAACATTAATAGTGGCACCGCATCAGGATGATGAATCTTTGGGCTGCGGCGGCACTATTGCTTTATTAAGACAACTACATTTACCGGTTCATGTTTTATTCGTTAGTGACGGCAGTATGTCACATCCCAACTCCAAAGCTTATCCAACTGAAAAGTTGATAAAATTAAGAGAAAACGAATCAATTCATGCATTACAAATATTGGATGTAGATCAGGACGATATCACATTTTTACACCTGAAAGACAGCAAGTTACCATCAATTGAAATGCCTGGATTTGATGAGGCTGTAAATAGTATCCGGGAAATATTACTCAAAATCAAGCCTCAGACCATTATTATTCCGTGGCAAAGAGATCCGCATCCTGACCACAGATCTACCTGGCAAATTATGCATGAAGCGATTAACCAGATTGATTTTCCGGTTAAAAAACTGGAATATCTAATATGGCTTTGGGAGCGTGCTAATGAATCGGACTTGCCCGATCCGCAGGAACATAAAATCTGGGAAGTTAATATTGAGCAAACTTTGGTACAAAAAAAGGAAGCAATAGCGGCACATATTTCACAGACCACAACTTTAATAGATGACGATCCGGAAGGATTTATTTTATCACCGGAAGTACTGGCTCATTTTGATAAAAAAACAGAAATATTCATAGAAAGACTTTCATAACAACTTAATGGAAAAGCCAAACAATTCATTGCCGGAAGACTATTTTAATGATGTTTATCGTAATAGCGAGGATCCCTGGGATTTTGAAACCAGTGAATACGAATATCGTAAGTACAATTCTACGGTTGACGCTTTAACTAAGGAATCCTATAAAAATGCATTCGAAATCGGATGTTCCATCGGCGTACTTAGTGAAATGCTGGCAGCAAAATGTGAGAAGCTTTTAGCTGTGGATGTTGCTGAGGCACCGTTGGTTAAGGCACGGAAACGACTGGAAAAATATCAGCACATTGTTGTTCAAAAAATGGCGGTTCCTCACCAGTTTCCTAGTGAGGAATTTGATTTAATTGTTATATCAGAAGTCGCTTATTATCTCGCCTGGCCCGATTTCAAACTTTTACAGCAACAAATACTTGCCCATTTAGAAACTGGAGGACAATTATTACTCGTTCACTGGACGCCTGTCGTTCACGATTATCCATTAACCGGAGATGAGGTTCATGACGATTTCATGAAGTTATCCGGATCTGGCCAGCCGCTTAAACACATTCTCAACCAGCGTGCGGAAACGTATCGTTTGGATTTGTTTGAAAAGCAATAACCGGATAATTACGAATAAATATCCGCAGTTCTTCAATTGCCTGCTGAATAGGCTGAATTCCGGAATTTTGCTGTAAACCAGAATTCACATTTTGGTTTACAGTATCCCATAATTTTCCAAAATATGTAGAATTTATTACTTGTGTATGGAGCCATTCCGACTTCACATTCAGTAGGACTGCAATAGAATTCAGCTCTTCCTCCTGGATTATTTGGAGTTGAAGGTAGCCATTCCAGCATTTGCGTAAACGGCTTCTTACAAGGAACATATTGATCGCAGGCTCCACGCTCTCAACCATTTGCGGCACACTGGCTTTGTCTTCTTCCATCCATTTTTTCAATTGCTCAGAAAAACCAATACTCACCCGGCCATTCATTCGGGAAGAAGTATAGACTTTCACTTTAAAACTTTTCCTTATTCTTGCATCCTGAAGAGATAAAGCTTTGTGAAATGCCATATCTTCTAAAAATGAGACACGTGGCAACCTTCCGGCCTGGTCATACATCTTGCAGGTTACCGCCATATTTGCCCCAAAATATTGGAAATGGCATGGAAACGGATCATGTTTTTGCGGATCGATCAGTGATTCTGCCTGGGCAAGTAAACACCGGTAAGTAACATCTCTTAAATGATACAAGCGGGCACCTCCTGCATTTTTTTCGGTAAGAATTCTGCCGCCAACTGCATCATTACCTTCTGCAATTTCGGTCATAATATTGTAAACCCACTGGCAATCCACAATGGTGTCTCCGTCAGTAGATGCAATAATCCCATCTTCATTTCCGGCAAACGACATTCTGTTATATGCCTCGTCCATCAATATCCGTCTCACGGTACCAATATGTGCAATATCGGATGGAAGACAAATTTCCTCTATAAATAACCTGAAAGCAGGATAACGACGCTGGTAATCAGAAACAATCTGAAAAGAATTATCGGTACAGTTATTTACCAAAACCAATACTTCATAAAGGTTTACAGACAATACATTACCATGATTGTCAACTTGCTGTCGTAAAGCATCAAGTGTTTCCTCTATACCTTCTGCCTCGTTTCGAACCGGAACAATGATGCAGACACGTGTCGCAGATGTTGGTTTAGAAGCATTTTTAAAAAGACGTTTGATAGCAGGAATATCGACCTGCATTTCCTGAACGGGTAATATTAATTCTTTTACCACCGGTTTTTAAAATGTTTTTAATGACTTAGGATTCAAAGGGCTACTTAATAGTTATAATTTTAACCACTAATTTTCAGAGAACATATATACTAAAAGTGTGCCTTTTTGGATTTTAAGTCATTTAATAAAAACTGGTATTAATTTGGGCAACGGAGTATCTCACATTGTGGTTTTTATAACTGCTAATGCAATATCATTTGTTGTTAATTGTATTGGAATTTGTAATTCTTCCACACCTTTTTCAATTTTTAAAAAATCTGCTTTTCCGGAGATGGTATTCCAGAAATGAATTTGATAACAACCAGCAATAAGATTCGGAATAGAAATATTGATCGCAACCGGTTTATGCTTTGTTTTAGCTTTTGATTTTCCTACAACCTGATTTCGTAAGATCCAGACAATAGCCTGCATAGTATCACTGCATCCAAATACTGCTGCATCGGGAATCTGACTTTTTAAAACATCATTCAGATTTTTTCGCTGAAAAATTTTCCAGTCGATCAGAGAAATAAATTGCGCCATGTTAGACTGTGCCCTGCGCATTCCGTGGGTAAGTACATGCGGGAAACGATATGGCCAGCGCATCCCCCCACCTGCCCCGCCGGATGCCAGGTGAGCCCATTGCATATTCAAAAAATACTGGTCGTCAAATGCTTCAGGTAAGTTCTTTTTATATTTTCGAAAATAATCAATCGGGCCATGTTCACTGTCAAAAAACGGCCTTTCCGGTAGCAAATGAACCAATGCTTCCTGCACCATATTACCTGTACTTATGGCAGCGTCAATCGTATTCCGCGGACTGTTGATTGTTTTGTCTTCATAAAAATGTGTGCTTGCGAAGTCCAGATTTGGATGTTTAAAAATAACATCAGTCACATTGGGCTGAGTCAGTAAGGAAGCAAAAACAGAGACCGTTTGGGGATGCGTTTTTCCATAAAGATTCATTTCAAGTGTCCGTACATGTTCACTTATTTTTTCAATAAAAGCATAAAAACCATCCGTTTTTTTCAATGCATGAGCTGGATTTATTTCATTCCACAAATCCCAGCCAAACAAAACGCCACTGTTTCCCCAGCGCTCTACGGCGAAAGTAAACCGGTTTTTAATTGCCTCCAAAGTCCCCGGACAGGTTAGCCATTGCGATTTACTTTTACAAGGGCCGCCGGAAAGTTTGTTATAAGGATGATGTTTCCACCGTTTCGACATCCAGAAAGTATCAAAAGGGGTAAGTAAAATCCGAAGTTTATATTTTTCACAAAGAACAAAAAGATCATCCCAGAATTGGATCATATTAGGCTGAAATCTGCCTACGGGCCGTTCAAGATACCGGTTTTCTGTTTGGCAATATTCCAGCATAACCCGCAGACAGGTAACACCATGAGCCGACAGGTACGCCAGATGCCCTTCTACTTCCTGCACATTTTTTCTTCGGAAAAGTCCGGCCAGATCAGGCCAGGTAACCGCATCGTTTTGCCCGATTGGTGTCCAGTTATTTCCAGTTTCATCAACAAAAAAAGGAGAATCAGCACTGACTTTTATCCAGGGTAATTTTTCATTTTCTCTCAAACTCTTTATCATCAAAATCAAAAATTATTACAAAAAAACTTCAAAACAAACCTTACTTGTTAAAAGCGTAACTTCCTTTCCGGCTCGAACTGGTACAATTTTTGTAAATTTTAGCATAAATAATTATTGCAAATTAAAATAAAGTAAGCTCATGGCAGAAATTACAGATTATAAAACCTGGTTATCCAACGTGGATATTGAAAACGATGAAGATGTTTATAACCTGTACAGCTCCGTAAATAATTTCGAAGGTTCGGGGATTTTTTACACTTCCAAGCACGTGCAAAATCACGGCAATACATATTTGGTTAAAGCAGATGGAAATGAAGATGTATTGCTACTGGAATCAGATGAAATAAAGTTTTCTTTTCTTGAATATCTTGCCAGCGAATATACAGATTCAGAAGAGGGAGATATCGAAAAATGGTACGAACTCAAAAAGCAGATTAATAAAATAGACTAAATGTTACTAACCCAGGGCTTAAATCCTGGGTTAGTCATTTTAAGAGTTATTTGCCTACCTGTTGCATCTAAATTTGGGCTACCTTTGCACAAATGATGAAACTGGCATTTTACATATTTGCATTCTACACCGTTGTACTTTCCTGCATTCCTTGCCAGGACGAGTTACAAATGCCTGTTTATGAGCAAAGTATTGTCCATGTAGAAACAGGTTTGGATCACCCGAATTCTATTGATCTTTGTTCCCCGTTTTGTATTTGTGCCTGTTGCGCCGGAATAACTTTACAGCATTCCATTGCCTGCCTGCCGGACTTACAATCTTATTCTTTCTTAGAAGAAAAATCTTTCGCATATATTTCCCATGCCGATTCCGGCAACTCAATGATCATCTGGCAGCCGCCTAAAAATTTAGTATAACCGGTTATTTTATGTTTTGGCTTTTGACTGTGACTTTTCAGACACTGTCAAGGGCTCATTTATACATGTTATCTAAATCTGATGTTAGACAGGATCATTCTTTTTTCAATTCAAAATAAGCTCATCATTGGCATTCTTACCTTGATACTCATTGTATTAGGTATTTATTCCCTGACCAGGCTGCACATTGACGCTGTACCCGACATTACCAATAATCAGGTACAAATTATAACTACCAGCCCTTCGCTGGCTGCTCAGGAAGTAGAGCGTTTGGTTACTTTTCCTGTGGAAACGGCCATGTCCACTATCCCGAATACAGAGGAAATCCGCTCTGTTTCGAGGTTCGGACTTTCGGTTGTTACCATCGTTTTCAAAGATAATATTGATGTTTACTGGGCTCGTCAGCAAATTACAGAACGGCTCAAAAATGCCTCACAGCAAATTCCGGAAGGTGCAGGTATTCCTGAACTGGCTCCGGTAACAACCGGTTTGGGTGAGATTTATCAATATGTTCTCCATACAAAAAAAGGATACGAGAAAAAGTATCCGCCCATGGAACTGCGTAGTATTCAGGACTGGATTGTCCGCAGACAATTACTTGGTACAGAAGGCGTAGCAGATGTGAGTAGTTTCGGCGGCTTTTTAAAACAATATGAAATAGCTATTGATCCGTTCAAACTCAGAAGTTTTGGTATTTCTATGAGCGACATTTTTACTGCTCTCAAACAAAATAACCAAAATACAGGCGGCGCATATATTGACAAAAAACCCAACGCCTATTCCATAAGAAGTGAAGGGCTGATCGGAAGTCTGGATGATATTGAAAAAATTCAGGTGACGGAAACTGCAAAAGGATTGCCGGTATTGATTAAAGATATTGCGACGGTTCAGTTTGGACATGCAGTACGCTACGGCGCTATGATCCGTAATGAAGATGGTGAAGTTGTAGGCGGATTGGTATTGATGCTAAAAGGTGCAAATTCTTCACAAGTAATAGGTAATGTGAAGGAAAGGATTGAACAAATCAAAAAAACATTACCGGAAGGCGTTGTTCTTGAACCGTTTCTGGATCGGACCAAATTGGTAAATAATGCGATTGGAACAGTATCTAGAAATTTGGTAGAAGGTGCTTTGATCGTCATTTTTGTACTGGTATTAATGCTCGGAAATCTCAGAGCCGGACTCGTTGTAGCTTCCGTTATTCCGCTTGCCATGTTATTTGCAGTTTGCATGATGACTTTATTCGGCGTTTCCGGAAACCTGATGAGTTTGGGAGCAATAGACTTTGGATTGATTGTGGACGGAGCTGTGATTATTGTAGAAGCAACCTTGCATCATATTCTTTCAAAAAAATACAGTCATCGTTTATCGCAGCCTGAAATGGATGAAGAAGTTTTTGAATCAGCTTCCAAGATCCGGAATTCTGCTGCTTTTGGCGAAATAATTATTCTGATCGTTTACCTGCCGATTCTGGCTCTTGTAGGTATTGAAGGAAAAATGTTCCGACCTATGGCTCAGACAGTAAGCTTTGCAATTCTGGGTGCTTTTATTCTTTCGCTGACTTATATTCCCATGATTTCTGCACTTTTTCTGAGCAAGGAAAACACACATAAAATCAATATTTCAGATCGTATCATAGCATTTTTTCATCGTTTATATATTCCTGCGCTGACCTTTGCATTAAAACAAAGAGCCATAGTTGTGATTACTGCGCTAGGTTTATTTGCAATCGGACTTTTTATGTTTTTAAATATGGGAGGTGAATTTATCCCACAATTGGACGAAGGTGATTTTGCAATAGAAACCCGTGTGCTGACCGGCAGTTCACTTTCAGAAACGATTGATGCCACGCATAAAGCGGCTGGTTTGCTAAGAAAAGAATTTCCGGATGAAGTGATAGAAGTTGTCGGCAAGATTGGATCTTCTGAAATTCCTACGGATCCAATGCCAGTGGAAGCTGCTGATGTGATGGTTATTTTAAAAGAAAAATCTCTTTGGAAAAAAGCAAAAAACAGAGAAGAACTCGCAGAAAAAATGCAGGAATTCCTGTCAGAATCGCTTCCCGGTGTAACTTTTGGCGTGCAGCAACCCATCCAAATGCGGTTTAATGAATTGATGACGGGTGTTAAACAGGATGTGGCCATTAAAATTTTTGGTGAAGATCTGGACGTTCTGGCGGAACAGGCTAAGAAAATAAGTAAGATAGTACGTTCCGTTGAAGGTGCGGAAGATCTTTATGTAGAAGCTGTCAGCGGTTTGCCTCAAATAGTGGTGAATTTTGACCGCGATAAATTGTCAAGATTTGGAATAAGTATTGAAGAGGCTAGCCGGACTATTAACACGGCCTTTGCAGGAAGCTCCGCCGGATTGGTTTATGAAGGTGAAAAAAGATTCGATTTGGTTGTAAGGCTCAATAATGCAAATCGGCAGGCATTGAAAGATGTCCGTGAATTATTCATTAATACACCTCATGGACAGCAAATTCCGCTCAGCCAGATTGCGACAATTGAAATGAAAATTGGCGCCAACCAGATTCAGCGTGAAGATGCCAAACGCCGGATCACTGTTGCATTCAATGTTCGTGGACGTGATGTAAAAAGTATTGTCAGTGAACTTCAAACCAAAATAGATAACCAGATAAAACTACCGACCGGATATTACACAACTTACGGTGGACAGTTTCAAAATCTTCAGGAAGCCAACGCACGTTTAAGTATTGCCGTTCCTGCTGCGTTACTGCTCATTTTTGTACTGCTTTATTTTACTTTTAATTCATTAAGACAAAGTCTTCTGATTTTAACCGCTATTCCATTGTCAGCCATTGGTGGAATTTTCGCCTTATATCTGCGTGGAATGCCGTTTAGTATATCAGCAGGAATTGGTTTTATCGCACTTTTCGGTGTTGCAGTTTTGAACGGAATTGTTTTGATCGGAGAATTTAATTCGCTGCAAAAAGAAGGATTATCTGATTTACGACAAGTCATTTTTCAGGGAACAGAAACCCGTTTACGCCCTGTTTTGATGACTGCTTTGGTTGCATCACTGGGATTTTTACCAATGGCACTTTCCACAAGTTCCGGTGCAGAAGTACAACGGCCATTGGCAACTGTCGTGATTGGAGGCCTCGTTTCAGCCACGCTTTTAACATTGCTTGTATTGCCGGTTTTATATTTAATGACTGAGAAAAAATTTGCTAAGAAAGCTTTAAAAGCTGTTGCAATATTTCTACTGATTTCAACTGCTACAATTTTTATCCCTTCAAAAACAGTTGCGCAGGAAACTGCCGAAACGGTTCGTACAATTACGTTAGCTCAGGCAATTGAAGAAGCAACGGGTAAAAACCTGGAAGTGAAAGCGGGAATTTATCAAATTGATTATCAGAATATTTTACAGAAAACTGCTGTTGAACTTCCCAAAACTGATATTTCCTGGATGGGCGGACAATATAACAGCACGCGGTTTGACAATAATTTTACCATTTCCCAATCACTTCCCCATCCCAAAGTTGCCAGGAAAAGACGGGAATTATTATCGGAACAAGTAAGCGGTGTTCAAACGCGGTTGGAAATGACAAAAGCAACTTTGATCAAACAAATAAAAAGCACTTATTATAGTTTGATCCTGATTAATAAAAAACAGGATTTATTACAACTGGAAAGTGTGCGGGCAGATCGCTTTGTAAAAGCAGCGGAGCTTCGTTTTAAAACCGGAGAAGCTAATCAATTAGAGTATTTCGTGGCTCAAAGTGAGCAGGGTCAAATTCAAACAAGCCTGGTTCAAAATCAAGGAGAAAAACTGATTTTGCAACGTGAACTGCAAACATTAATCAATAGTCCGGTCCCTGCCCAACCGGCAGAAGATACTTTGACCAGAAGAAATTTAATTGATTTTCAGCAGGATAGTTCTTCTATTCGTGCTAATCCATATTTACAATACCTGCGACAGCAATTAATAATTGATCAAAAAACGACTTCATTGCAACGCACAAGCCTTTTGCCCGGATTTAATATTGGCTACTTTAACCAGTCGCTGATCGGAAATCAAAGTATCAATGGTAATGAAGTTTTCTTCAATGCAGGCAAACGCTTTCAGGGTCTTCAGTTAGGGCTTTCTATTCCTGTTTTCAATGGTGCATCCAAAGCACGTATACGAGCGTTTGAACTCAGTGAAAAAATGGCCCAAAATCAGTTGGATTTTGCACAAATTCAGCTCGGAAGCAAATTTCAGCAAGCGTTTCAGGCTTACAAAAGTGCTGATCAAAGCCTGATTTTATACCAACAAAAAACATTGATTCTGGCAGATGCCATTCGTAGTAATGCAACAAAGGCCTATGAAACTGGTGAAATTGGCTATGTTGAATTCAGTCAGGCACTTAGCAGGACTTTAAATATTCAAAATACTTATCTGGATTTACTGGATTCATATAATCAATCTGTCATTGAAATTGAATTTCTGATAGATAAA
>Ga0247734_1000825_pt1 | contig 25487 bp, 14 predicted proteins | sample UWRJL103311B2_FD_180933 | JGI IMG/M metagenome (GOLD analysis project Ga0247734, IMG submission 180933) | Plant litter microbial communities from Arlington Agricultural Research Station in Wisconsin, United States - UWRJ-L103-311B-2 | ecosystem: Environmental > Terrestrial > Plant litter >...
GATGTTTCATCACCCTTTCCCCACACCTTTCAACCCCTTCACTCCACGTGAGGAAACATTTCCCGCGGAAGGGTTATTTCTTCCCCGTATTGGGTGTATCACCGAAGCGCTTTAGAACAAGCTTGCGAATTGAAACTTCTTTCCCTTGTTAAGGAAGGGGAGCAAGTGTCTAGTGAGTTTCCTGTTGTGTGAGATTAGTCCACAACAAAACAAAGGCATATATCCTAAGTTCGGTATGCCTTCTACATACCGCCTAACGCCCCGCTGGAAGCTTCGAAGACTGACCGCCTCCTCGAAAAGACAAATGCTGTGTGGACATGAAACACATCGGTTATCGGCTTAAAGGTTTCGTTTTGTGTAGGGCGGAGTGATCTGCTAATGTTCAATCACTGCTGTGTCTCGTTTCCGAAGCAAAGGGCTCTTTATTTATTTAAGGCTACCGGAGTTGCGACGCACCTTTCACTCCTCACAGATGCACATTAAGTTTATCTTTATCACATGTCGTTCGCTTTGAACCGATGGCTGGTGCCCCTGCTTCTAACGCAGTCGATCACATTTCTTTTGAAATCCCAAGTAGCACCAGTTCCCGGAAACTTGGTTGAGAAATGCCCCTAAAAATGTTGGAGCTTCCCATGCTCGAGCAGTGTTTGCATTGCACAGCTTGCACAGCTTGCACAGCTTGCACAGCTTGCAAGGGTGCGTCAATCAAGAATGCTTTGTTGACTGCAGTGAGTATAGAGTTATCTTGATCTTCATCAAATCTTACTAGATCGCGGAACTGGTCTCAGTGGCCTATATAAGATCGGGGATACATAGTACCGGGGATCCAGAGGAGGTGAGGTGTTCTGGCTTCACGTTTTCCCACTTAAGATAATATGGTTGCACAGAGTCTTTGTATATCATCTAGTTATTTTTTGTTCTAAATTTGGGTACCGGTATATACTAGTCAACCAGCATAGCTGAGTCTACTTTACTCTCTGTATTAGGTACGGCATTTTGATATGCGTTTATATCGCGTCGTTAAGAATAGACTGTCGTGATGGCACTCTTGACGCGCATCAAATCGAAGCCATTGGGCGCGACCCATACCCCAATATTGTTTACAGCTTCAACCACCAAAGCGAGAAGGGAATGATGAAATGATCAACTAGAACTCAATAACCCTTTTTCTTTTAGCGAGCTCTGCTCCGACTGGGCTACCTTTCAACGAACGGCTTTGCGATCTACTATTGGTAGGAACCTCGTCATCACAGACACCAAAACACGGGGCATGCAATTAAATGCAGCCATCACAATTATGCTGGGCGTTGCGCAAAAGCGACTCTGATTACTCCGTACGCCTGTCGCACTTGCATGATCCTGATCTTGGTGCTTACGTTGCAAGATCGTGCCCCCGGAACTCGGAAAAGAGCCGGGGAGACAAGGATGAGTTCATTTATTTCGTCTCTGGGGGCTTTTTTTTTCGTACTGTATACGAAGTAGAAATTCCCCGACGTATATGTTGTATTGCCAGGACCCTGGGCGGAAGCACAGAACGTTCCATTGATCGTGCCGAAGCCACCTATAAACCAGGATGTTACTTACCAATGATCGAAGCGGCGCCCTGCCACCCGGAAACCGTTTGTCTACAGTCGCATCCTAGTTTCCAGGAAAAAGCAAGAATGGATAACAACCACCTCCATCCATCTCGTTAAACGAAGCCCTTTTCCCCTCTCTAATATGGAGCATCGATTCACTACAGCAGTACTTGTAGGAATTACCAAACAGCCATTAGAGATCCGTGTCACCATGCAACAGACTTCGCGGGCGTTGGCAAGATGTTCGCTTAAACACGGGGTACCTATCTATCCTATATAACTAGCAAAAATATCAAGGCTACAGGAAGAAGTTCATTTCCAGGTTCGAGATGCGAAATGTATACGGAAGATGGCCAGGGAGCTGTTTTGCATTGAAACTCGCTCCAGCAACCATAACCGTGAAAAAGCCATTGTCACCGGTGTAGCCGCTGGATTAATATGTTACTTGATAAGCCGTTAGCCGCTTTCCAACTTGTTACCAACTAATGCCTTTTCCAGCAAAGAATTACTCTCGACAGCTGTAGTCGCGTGCTCCTGTCAAATGCTTTAAGTGCAATATATAGCTATATGCGGCAAAATAAGGCGTTTGATCATTGCTTTGAGCCTGTCATATTGACCATGGTTGGATCTGCTTGGCGAGTGGGAGGGGTGAGAGGGTGGTAATTCAGGCGGTAAAACCAAAGATGAAGAATTGCCCAACCTTTATTCTGTGCCAGTAACAACGTGCCACAAAGTCACTGGCTGGTTCTGAGACACAACGAGGCTAGAAATCCGAACTTTCGTTTCGCGACGTCGACAGCCATTGAGATCTTGTCACATCGGCACTTGGGGCTAGTAAGTCACAACCCCACGTCGTGGTGTGATGAAAATATGACACACTACTGGTAGATCTGCTAACGTGAGAAAAAGAAGAATCTACTACCAGTTCCATGCAAGAAGCCGAACTGCTTAAGGGCTCGCGCCGCTGATAAGAGATGAGGCCCTGTTGGCACTATACAGAAATTACATCACAGTTACTTATCAGTTCCGATTTTTTGGGAACAACCAGAGGGCGAAGAAACACTATATATGGTATGGTTCATACCGGACAGTCCCATCGTACTTCTGTTCGTGGTTAGCACCAAACTGGTCCCGGGGGGAAGAACCGAAGCCTCATCCCACACCTTACTTTAGTTTGGTGGATTCGGTGGAGATACTGTTTGTATACTGCCGTGTTTCATCTTTCGGACTTCCCGATGCCATATTCCAGATTTGCTTTTCCCAGTGCAGATTCCGCTTTTATTGATGGGGGAGGGCGACAGGTTTTCTCGTCAAGACCTTACCTCTTTGGCATATAATGGCACTGGTACAGCTGGGCTGGTAAGATTGCACATCTACTGTATTAGCCGTCTGCGTCATCTCCCATCCGACTGTACGGTGCTGAGCTGAGCAGTTAGTGGGCAAAGCTATGTCTTGTCTTAGAGACGCGGCTGCGAGTGTACGAAATCTATGGCAGCTTTATGTGCTGGACAGTTCTGCAACTGTACAGTACATGCATCGGTACATATCCATGCGAACCCAGATGGCCAGTGGCCACTGATACGGCGGGTCTGACATGCCTTCCAGACGAACAGGAACCGCCATGGTGTCATGGTTTCACCACTGTTCTCCTACGGTAAGTACTGTACATATTTCTGTACAATATAACAGGGATTGCAGCTACCACTTCTTATCCGATCAACGCCCGTACTTTCTTACAGAACCCTGTCCTAGATCGACCACCCCCAGATAGTTTGGAGGGGGCGGAATCACCCATTAATTCTCCTTGCCGTGGGTTGCCTCTACTAGTTCCGGATCCTTGAAAATGAGCAAGCTGCCCTACTTCACTCGCGCGGTCCCAAACTTTTTTGTTATTGTATCGCAACTTTCTTGGTATCTGGTTGTTTAGCCGTGCATTTCTTTCATATACATCTTGGATCACTAGACCTGTTTCCCCCAACAAAACACCGGTTACATTCCGCCCCCTTACTTCTTTGACAGGAGGGTCTTTGACAAAGTCACTGCGAAGTACTGTGCACATGTACATTGCAGATTCGGAGGCAGCACCACGGCACAAGTGCACAAGACCTTGACCACCAAAAGATACACACTTCCACCTCACTGCCACACCATCAGCACCAACCCATAGTACCGAGAAGCTGAGGAGGACGACACTGGCAGGGCAGATCTTCCTGTGGCCTATCAACAGGCCGAGCTCTTCCCCCAACGACGCCCCGGAAGTAGACCGATCAGGAAGCACATATGCAGTGACCTTTCGCAGTGACCTTTCGCAGTGACCTTTCGCAGGAACTCTCACCACGCCACATCCCAACAACGTATGCAGCTGTTGCTCTAGCATCCAGTAGTGTACTGGTGAAACTGATAGCCCGGTATGTGTTTAATTTACTTGAATATCTCCAACCCCTAGAGTTGCGTTTGGTGGTGGTGTTTGGAGCGGCTCGTCAGTACCGAGCTGTCGGCCCCCATGCCACTTCAGTCCCGCAAGTGAGAAGTAATGCACATCATGTCCCGGTGTGTGACAAGAGAAATCTGCAGTTCGTTCCGAGAACCGTAGCTCTGCTTCTTTGGTTGCTCATCAAGTGCTTGAAACATAGCAGACAAAGTCGCTGTCCAACCTTGGGCGAGAGTCGACCTAGTTTTGATTTGAATCTGAATCTGAATCTGAATCTGATTGGGCGGAGAGTCATCAGAGGAAGCAGTGCTTCTCTCTCCTTGCAAAATGGGATATTCCCTCCATGAGAGTTACATTTGGGGCACGCCACAGACGGAAGTGCGGTCTGAGCCGTCTGACCATTTTCTGATATACCCCTTGGATCCGGTGTGCGGTTGCAGAGCACGGCACATAAAGCGTGGCCAGAACATCGCGAGCCTCTGACTCCAAACTGGCAAGTAACAAGCAAGTAGCAAGCAAAGTAGCGATGTACGCTTAGCAAATGATTACTTCCCCAACTGCTTTAATCAGGCTTCAGGCTCAAAGCGGAGGTATAATGCTTGTCCCTCCGTCATATACCCTCCAAACTCAACCCGCACCACTGAAATACCCTCACATAAAGTCTTGTCCTTCAACCCCCTTCGGCATTTTTTTCTTTCTCGACCTTAACATTTACCGCACCAATAATTCTTATGTTGCGCGCCCGCAAATGCTGCTCCAACCAACAATACCTCGTTATGCACCTCGCTGATCGGTTCCCCATCACAGATTCAGGGCCATAGTGTACGGATCAGCTGCCGACTTTGGTACCTTATTCTGCATTTCTAGGGTACAGTAGGTAATCGAAACACGGCGACGGTACAGTAAAGCGTACGTCGGAACATAGCAGCGTCGACGTTACACGTACTGCAACCTGGGGGCGGTGTTTTTGATCGAACAAATTGTTGGAATCTGCGACTTCAATCGTTTCCCTTGGCCTGGCTTTCTTATGACTACCATAAGACCTAATGGTAACAAAGATCCGCCAACCTACCTAACTATACCCAAGGCTCTGTGGCCTCTTTTCGAGCTTCTTTCAGCGGATTCAAGGGTGATTTTTGCAATGAGGCTAGAGAAATTGCATTGACCTTCACTCACGCATTCCTCTAACATCAGAAACTTGCAGACGGCTTGGATATATCTGGATAAAGTACCTAAGAACCACTTATCATGGCGGGGTCATCACATAACGCATATTCAAGGTCGCCTGCGCCGTCTACCAATTCATACGATTCCTCCTCAGTCTCATCCGCTACTTCACCGCGTCACCAAGGCGTCTATGAAGGTGGACTTATGGGGGCATCTCCTCGAGCTCTGAGCGGACAGTACCTTCCTCATATCAATATACCGTCAGCCCAATTAGGTCAAAGTGCGTTCCAGCACCACTACGGAGCATCTACTACTTCGCCAGGGCCATCTGGGATGGAATCGATGGCCTCAAATGACTCCTCCAGCGGAACACCAGGACCATCCGGGGGTCAAGCAACTCCAGGGAACATGCAATCGCAAAAGAGAGCCTATCGGCAGCGAAGAAAAGACCCAAGTTGTGATGCATGTAGAGAAAGAAAGGTCAAATGCGATGCCACCGAGACAACAAGCTGTTCCGAATGCTCTAGTCGAAATGTCAAATGCCAGTTTACCAAGGAGACTAACAGGAGGATGTCCTCAATTAAACAAGTACAAGACTTAGAAAAGCAAATTAGTCAGGTTAAGCGTGAGAATGCGCAACTGCACTCACTGTTAGCTGCGAGAGAAGGACAAATGGATATCGATGGTGAAGGACCCCCACAGCAAACCGTGCTGCAACTTCCCGAAATTGGATCCCATCCAAGAAGGCAGCAACGCCCACAGCCACCCCACGATCTATCAAGTGTGCGCGCAAATATCCGGAACTTCGGAAGAGGCATCTTTAAGCCTCCGGCCCCTTACCGCCAAATGGGGACACAGGCAAATTTCAACCCACCTCAACCAGATCTTCCCCCAAAACACTTGGCAGATCACCTTCTCAGCGCCTACTACGCATCGATCCATTTAATTATTCCTATTCTTCATTGGCCGACGTTCGAGCGAGAGTACACTGCTGTTTACAAAGCTGGATCTTTACACGGCGTTCCAGCAGTGTGGTCCTCACTACTTTTTTCCATATTGGCAGTTGGTGTTCTCTTCAGTACTGACCCGAACATTCACCGGCCACAGAAGGGAAAAGAGTTTATTGAGACTTCCAGAATGCTCATTGATATGTGGAATGACGAGTTTGTAATCGATCACGCGCGAGCAGCGATTTTGACAAGCATTTTCTTGACCGAGATAAATCTAAAATCTGCAGCATGGACCTGGCTAGCATCGGCTGTCAGAATATCTCAAGATATTGGTCTGCATGCAGAGACAGGCCCATGGCCCATGATAGAGGGTGAGATGCGACGTCGAGTTTGGTGGGGAATTTATGTTTGGGACCGCCATATGTCACTGGAACTTGGGCGTCCGCTCTTGATAGAAGACGCAGACTGCGATGTCAGCCTTCCGGCTGCGATAGATGATCACTATATCCACGATGCTGGCATGATGGTGCCAAACGGAGTATCACCGCTCACCAATTTCATCTTGCCAATTATCCATGTTGTACGTGCTGTCTCTCAGCTCATCAAGACCCTCAAGTCACCAATAATTTCTACGTCTACATTGGCCACCTTTGATACACATTTTGCATCCTGTATGGCCGCCTTTCCGCCAGCGTGCCAACTTACCGCCAACATTAGCGAGCCTTTGGACCCAAGAATGCTAGCCCCAGTCTGCGTTCTTATGAATGCTCGTTTAGTCCTACATCGACACAATCTTACCACATCATGCCCACAAGAAGTGAGGAGCAATGCAGTCGATCAGTGCATCCGTGCAGCTCTAGACTCCAGAGACTTGTTTGCTAGGGTAATGGTTTCCACACCAGCATTCGGGTCCACTGTTAACGCCATGACATGTACACACATATGGCGCTGTACTCTGTTCCTACTTTTCGGTGGTCAGATCGATGCAGCAAAGACATGTATACGTGCATCAGCCAGCATCTCAACACTTCGAGATGTAAATGTAGCATGTGGTAGACATCTGGCATTTTTCATTAATATTTTACTCCATAAGCTGAAACATGGGGTGGCTCCACAAGATGATATGGATGAAGAGCTTTTAGCTTATGTATCAGGAGATTTACAAGGCAGCACAGAAAATAGTTGGATATGGGCTGGTAGCGAGACTGGCATGAATATTGCATCAAGTATTGGACCAAGCCCGACATTACTGAACAGCGATCGAGAAGACGGCACTACGGTTCTCACAGATGCAGAGGCGAGAGATTGGGGTGGCTGGGCAAGGGTCGAATATCTCGTCGAAATATTAGCTCGCGAGTTTCCGACAAAGCATTCTCAGTACAGGGGTGCGGCTTATGGAGCTACACCTGTAACCCGTGGACCAGAGCGGAATCGAGGGAGTGAGCGTATGGCGATCACGAACCTTCTATAATGATATGGATGGACGCTTGGATAATAATGGTTTGGTTGGTCGGTCGCAATATAAAAGGAAACTGGGGGCGTTAATGTATACCAATGTGGTGGGTGGGAAGCAAATTTTTACAGTATTGTATATACTGCCAGTCTAACTGGTGTTTGAATTTGTATATATAGCGGGGAGAAAACAGTGTTTTCTTCTCGATGTAAATGACATTTAAAAGTCTAAATTATATGCAGCTCTGAAATATATTCCTAAATGCGATAGATACTGGTCTAGGAATTCAAATGTGCTTGTTGAATACCTCCTGCCATCATTTATGCCGCATTGTGAATGCTACCACTCTTATACAAAAGCCGGCTAGTTCTGGTTTAGCAGGCACCGAATTAAACCCAATTATCATAAACGCACCCCACCCCCTTTCTTCCCTCGCTTAGTGCTTGGTGTACAACACATCCGAGTATGTGTTTGCCCCTCTACCACTATCAATGAATGAGTTTGGGAACAAAAATAGCACCGAATTGTTAAGGAGCTGTAAATTCTTCTTTCAAACCTCTCGTTCAATCATTGTTTCATTTAATACTTTGTATAAAATGTTGCCCTCTTCATCTCGGCCAAAATTGGACGGGTGGGGCAAGATCAGATAGGGGCTTCGCTTATATTCTGAGGTGGTGGTACGGACAAGAGAATAGGATGCCCAACTGTCTTGGACGTGCCGGAGAATATCCACTCCACTTTTCCCCAAAAGGGGGGGGGGGAAAGCCTTTGGAGATATTCGTCCATTCCTGACACCGATAAGCTAAACATCTTTCCCTAGTTCTTCTCTCTAAAGAGGTTCTGCTTGTGAGATTCTTTTTGAGATTAGTTAGTTTGTCTAGTGTCTCTTTCCAGTTTCGCTTCTTGCTTTTTTTCTCTCGACGGCCTTCGTCAAACCGCCACTTCTCTCGCCAGCATCTAATCTTTGTAAGATTCCTTACCGACCGTATTGCATTTTCTCACGATCTCATGAGAACCCTCCAAGGGAGAGTTTATATTGGTCATCCATGGCGGTTCATCCGTCTCCCCAAACAAGTCCATAGGTCATTGGTTTTCATCTTGGATTTTGCTTCGCAATTGAGATGGGAATAGCCTTGGGATTCCGTGTATTTTTGGTTCAGATCAAATTCTCCCAATTATCTAACTCGTGGAAATTCGTTCAGGCTAGCTAGATATCACCAGGCGTCACAAACCAGCTTCTCCGTGAAACATGATAACTCTTGGCAATGCAATCAAACAAAGCTCAATGATGTTTTTCAATGTCGTCCTGGAGATGGAAGTAGCACTGCTGAATAGTACGGGCTTGACTTCAGCTATCAAATTCCTCCACTGCTTGCCATTTACTTTTTGTTTTTGTAGTTTGTAATCTCCACATTATGACCAGTAGAAACCAACCGTTCTTCTTAGTTCAAATAATAGTGTTGGTGTCGAATGGGCTCTTTTTTAATTCTGCGCCTGTAATTCCTTCTTCCGTCGTCGCTGTGAGAATCATATGAGGGCCGTGGGCTGTCATGAGGCCTAAAAACGCTAGTAAGTAGAATATTATCTCGGATTATACGTTCAAAGAAGCATTGGAGAGTATTGACTGACATCATGTTAGCTTCAAAATCTTTGAGCGGCAATGACTCAAACAACAATATATATACACGCCACCTAGAGAAAAAGAAAATCAAGATACCCTCTGCCACTTTGAGATTTTTGACTCAGGTGGATAAATTTGTCAATTGGCAAGACACAAATTTGAGCAGCTAAGGACGGGAATAAAGCTCTTCAGAGTTTTGATAGTGTAAGAGTTTTTTATGCCAAGCCAATGATACCAACATCTGGATGCGAAGATATAATGTCACCCCAACTCTATCTGCATGCGCAATGCTAACACAACCTTAAGCGAAACATATCTGGCCAGTAACAAATTCTCCAAGTCCGAGAACGCAAATCTTCTCCTTACCAAACTGCAAGCCGATGCATGTATTGCCCACCTACCCCGCGAGGCACTGTCAGGTGCTGGGTCCAACTGCGTAGTGTTGATGCAATTGGTCGCTTTTGGCTGATACCATGCATTACATGCATCATTTTGCCGGCATAAAAATCTTCTATTCAGATTGGATTTCCTAACTCGGACTGACAGTTCTCGTATTCCAACCCTGAGGCTTGGTAGTACCGTCTCACTGCAGTACGAGTTATTGACAATACCAAACTTAAAGAGGAATAGAAATGGTACAAATAGTCTGGCTCAGTGTTAGTTCGACAGAGGAATTGATTCTTCTTTAACTACTGATACTCTTAACTTCAACATTTACACGATTTCTGGTAACAAAAATGTTGAATTCCATTACCATCATCTTCGTAGCCGCTATTGGTTTATCAACTGCTTGCACGATTCCAACAACACCTCTATCAAATTCTATCTCCACGGGATTTGCCATTCAAGTCCAGAACTCCTCCTTTCCGGTGATTCATAATCGCTTGCTAAACTTTTGGTCCGCTGGCGGAGGCGATCAACACCTATTCCTCAGTCCAGCAGGGGATGCAGTGAGCAACTTGACTCTTGTAAACGGGGTCATCACCAGGTTGCCAATTCGTGCAGTCATCAATGGCGAGGTAAGTTTAGGTCATGAGGATTTCAGAAAGAGAAAAAAACACTAACACTTATTCTCAGTACACGCCAGAAGACAATACCACTAAAATGTTCATGACAGAACGTGGGGTAAGTTTGCGAACTGCATTCTAAGCCCACTATTAAAACTTGACACACAGGATCCACGAGCCATCTATGATGTCGTTTACGGATGTAATCCCGACACAGATGAAGTACAAGTAGAGCTGCTTTTCAAAGCACGTGATACATTGCTTGGAGGGCATATCTGTGTGAGAACGGCTTCGGGAGACAGACACGAATTCCGATACTCCCCACCTGGGAACACAGGTGAGTTCTCCATTCCCACTGATGCAGTTTTGTCACTAACAGCGTAATAGTGGTCGCGCCTGTCGACAGACCCTGTATGCAAGTGACTTTGGTGGTAAAGCAATAAGAACATAGGTAAATAGTGGACTGGAAGACAATCCAAGAAATCACTAGATAATGTAGCACAATGAGTCTCATAATAATTAAACAAGGCCGAGCATTAACATACCCAATTTTCCTGGGTGCCTAAGCGCATCGTCTATAATTAAAGTTTTTGTTTTTGTATTTCTACAATACCCATCAACCTTCTCATGACTAGCAAAGGCAAACTTTTCACACTTAGGAAGGCGAATATGTAAAGAGAAGAGCGTGAACTTCTCCACGGAACAGGCGCGGGGTATTTATTGCACAGCATATCAAAAGGAAATCTACCAGGTGCAACATGATTGACTAGCAATGAGCGAGTTCTAGTCACCAACACCTTCGGTACTGGCGGGCACGGCTCCTCTGATCAATCAAAAATGCCAGAAGTTACGTTTGAGGAGGATTTGGAAATTAGTGCTGGTGTAGATTAGAATATAGTGTGCCTCACTTATTGCTATGTGATGTATGTCATCTTAGATGGGCTCCTTTTCTTTTTAGTTAGGTAAGTTAACCTAATCAAGTTCTACAGATCTTTGATTTCTCAAAAAACACCAAAGTGTAACACCCTTACCATCATGCAGCAGTCCAGCATGATGTGAGCAAAATCCTCCATTTTATTATAAGTTATGTATAGAGAATCTTGTATACAGGAAGGAGCTCGTGTCTCGTGACATTATGGCAGTGTATTCTGCGCGGTCATATTGCATACTCTACCCGCGCATCCAAGGTCACGCTTGATATGGTTAAAGTGAGCAGTATATTTCTTCCATTCATGTTGGTTCTACGGAATACTCGGCGTGCCGCCAAATGGAAAAGTGAGTTTGTCTTGACCTCATCCATTTTCAAAATAAGCGACGGTTTCTGATTTGCTATTGAGAACAGTTTCGCCAACATTAACACCCTTCAGATACTTAGCTGGGCTCGGACGTCATGAATGTTGGAAATTCCTCAGCTGCACGCCACGCTAACGTACAGCATCCTGCGATACTACGTACTCAACGATAATCTTGTAGACCAATCCACCAGTTATAATCCCTTCGTGTTGGCTTGAATGTTCATGTACACATTTCATTCGTAAGCTGGAAATTTGAATGGCTGGTGCGCCATTCGGGCTGGACAATAATAAACCGAATTTGAAGTGCAAGTCTGATATTTAGTGAAGCTAGCGACCTGCAGCAAGGTTAATGAGCAAGCTGAAATACGATGAAGTACTATTCGGAACGTGGGCATAGAAATGCAACATATCCTTATGTTGGATAATGTGGATTCATCAGAGGTAATGAAGTTGGTAGTGGAACCATTACAGTTTTTCCCTTTTTTAATACTTAGATATCCAGGCCCCCTCTGCTTTTGATATTTTCCCTATGTCTTTGATTTCTTCATCTAAGCAAAAAACGGAAATCTACGTCCAGGCATAGCAAACCTTTCACCGTGAAAGCCGTCATTATTCTCGAAAGTGAGAGGGCCGGATACACGGAGATTCCCCTTCAAGCAATGAGAAACGATTACTTCCGGGCTAAAACCCGCGCCGTTGCTGTGAATCCCAGTATAAAACACCTGTGTATTGTTGTTTACTAGCAAACATCTGACCCAGAATAGCGGACTTCCATCATATAGTAGGTGCTGGCCTCGTTGGTGGAATTTTAGGATGCGATTTATCGGGCGTCGTTGAAGAAGTTGGAAGTGACTGCAAGAGCGACTTCAAAAGGGCGACAGGGTTTATGGTGTTTGCCATTGTACTAACCTTGTAAGTTACGAGTTGACAAGAAGGAGCCCCTCTGAACGCTACCACTACCGAATAAGCCAACTGAAACCCCGTTTCCAATTCTGATATATGGTGGTAGTTCGGCAACTGGAACACTCGCTAATCAAATAGCAAAACTGTTTGTCTCTCATATTTCACTACCATCCCAGACCCTTTGCTAAAACTTCCCGCAGTTCGGGTTTAAACGTAGTCACGACAACAAGTCCAAAGAACTTTGATCTAGTCAAATCCCGCGGCGCGGATGCCGTATTTGATTATAATGACTCCGAATGTGCTAGAAAGATCGCAGATTATACCAAAAATTCTTTACTAAGTTTTCGATACCGTCTGCACAGAATCAAGCTTCAAAATCTGTGCTGAGGCAAAAGAATTGAAGCTAGTCGCACTCATGCCATTGGACAAATGGCCGCGAACAGACGTGAAGGCACATGTCATATTGGCGTACACTATCTTTGGTGAAGCTTTCTCGAAATTCGGCCAGAGTTTTCCGCCAATGGAGGAACACTTCAGACTTAGCAACATGTTTTGGAGTTTGAGTGGTAAATTATTAGCAGAAGGCAAGATCAAGCCTCACCCCGTGGCACTGGGTGCAGGTGGCTTACAGGGAGTTCCAGCTGGGTAAGTTTGCGCCTTTGATATCACTTATTAGCTCTAGAAATCGCCTTTGCGTCTGTGACTCATTTTCCGGGTAATACTCAACTTTGCCAGAATCGACAACTAATTTAGTATCATGGAAATATCTACTGGGATAGTAAGTGGGGTCAAGCTTGTCTACAGGGTTGAAGATACATATGATATGGGGATCGTTAGCTCTATTCCAAATGACGTACCTGCGTTGAAAGGGCCAGCTTTGAAAAATTGGTAGATATTTGAATTTTTTGAATATACTTTTGATGTGGTCATCAGTGTAATGGTGATATATAAATTGCATGAGTTAAAGCTGGTATTAGGTCAAAAACCATGCTACACAATCTTATTTTCGAAAATGTGGAAACTCTATTCTTAACATATGTAAGTCCGAATCCGAGCCTTGTTTCGAGAAAAGTATCTTTAACTTCTAGGTACCGCTTCTCCAGAATCGGTGAAACATCACCCAGGCCGAATTTTACTTTGTAGGTACTCACGCAGATAGGAGGAGATGGACAGAGGCTGATACTAGTCAATTCGGAGTTGACATAATAAGCCCGCGGAAACCTACTATGGGCTGATATCATAAATAATATTTAGGGGTGTATATTTAGTGAGCAAGGATTAAGCATAGACTGGGACTGGGGTAGTGGGTGGATGGTTCTGTCTATGAAATAGCATTAGTCCCAACACCGAGGATGTTTTCCAGCTATGCCCTATGCCCCTTGTGCTGTCAAATTGTAATTGCTCGTTATAGTAATAAATATAGGAAACATAGACCATTCATTCTGTAGTTAATTTACCCGTTAAATAAATTCCAACATATCCAACGGCGAGCTGATGTTATTGCAAATATAACAGTTTCACCGGGAGATTGAAGAATTGCATCATTGCATACATGTCAGTGACAGAATGGGTTGAGGGGGGGTAGATTTACACCATGAAGTAGTTTCGAATGAGGGAAACGAGGGCTAGTTTATTCGTGCTTATTTATGGCAATCATAATTAAGCAGAGAATTTGAATACTACCGTAACTAAAGTAGTATAGAGAAGAGACATGTTGAATATCATCTCCCAAACGAAAAAACATTCAGCGATCCAATGAATTAGGGCCAAGCAAGGTCCTCACCAACCGATATTTAGAAGTTCGCCCACCTCAACTGCATCCCAATGAAAATAACCGGCAGCACACTGACAATTTCTCCTAGGCCAGCGAACTCCGGTGGGATACGAACGTTAGGAAATGCTCCAGCAGCCAATAGGATTGCAAAGGTATTGTAAATGAAAGACCACGTGAAATTAAAAACCACACGGCGGAAGAAAGCCTTCGAAAGATCCATTAGAACAATGATGCCGTTGAGGGCCGGTCGGACTAGAACAGCATCTGCAGCAGATTGAGCGATATCTGTGCCGCCATTGATATGCATGCCGATGCTTGCCTGTGCTAAAGCAATAGCATCATTTGTGCCGTCGCCACAGAACATTACAACACTTTTGGGAGAGGCGAGCATCTGCTTGACATACACCTGCTTATCCGCCGGGCTGCACCGAGATCGTACATGGCTTTCTGGTACGCCGAGAATCTCGGCTATCGAGTTTACTGAATCTTGATTGTCACCACTAACAATAGATACTTGAATCCGTCGTCTTTTGAGTTCATTAATGACTTGAACAGCATCTATTCGAAGCTGATCTTTAAGTCCAAAAACAGCAACGAGATCTTCATTGACTGTGACACAAAACGTGCTGAGACCAAGCAAAATGATCTCTGTAACGGCTGGGTTGTTTTCAATTCCAAGCCAATGAGGATTGCCAGCACGAATATCTGCTCCCTTCCACGCCCCTTCAATGCCACTACCTGGTATAGAGGTAATTGCACTAATTTCTTTAGGCTGCACTCCAGTTATTTTGAGATGAGAAGTGATAGCACTGGATATAGGGTGCTTGCTATTGCTCGTCAATCCTAGAATCATTGAAGCAAGAGCTTCTCCTTGTCCTGTTGGATATGTCTCCACTTCAACTGTGAGGGACCCTTGTGTAAGTGTACCTGTCTTGTCAAAAATGACATGAGAAAGGTTTCGAGCTATTTCGATGGTTCCAGCCGTTTTGAAAATAAACCCGTGCTGAGCCGCAACGCCACCTGCTACTACAAGTACCATGGGGACGGCCAGACCAATTGCACAAGGGCAAGAAACAATAAGCGCTGAAATGGCGTAGGTCATAGCGTTAATGCAAGTAGTAGTTGCACCATAACCACGGATATATTTGCCAACAGCGACCCATATCAAAAATACTAGAATAGTGATAACCATGATGGTAGGTATGAAAAATGTAGCGACACGATCCGCAATTTCTTGTATATTGGTCTTAGATAACTTAGCCTCATCTACCATTACGCCTATGGTCTTGATAGTATTCTCGCCTGGGAGACGTGATAGCCGGACTGTGATGGTGCCAGAGTGATTGATCGATCCAGCAACCACAGAAGAACCAGGCTTTTTGGTTACCAGCATAGCCTCACCTGTGATCATAGATTCGTCAACTTCCGAAACCCCAGAGATGACCGTGCCATCAGTCGCGATCGCTGTATCTGGTGTCACTATGAATAAGTCTTGGTATTGAAGTAATCGTGCATCGATCACTTGCTTCTCGTGAGTCTCCGGATTCATAATCATTGCGGTAGCTGGCTGAAGTGACTCGAATGAGATCAGCTCTACGGCTCGCTGGCGTGCATAGCCGCTGACCAGACGTCCGACCATAATAAGAGTAACAAGCAGGGTGCTAGTTTCAAAGAAACTGCCGGTCGAAAGAGGTTCCTTGGCGGCTAAAAAGCCATATGCAATGATTGAATATACATAAGCCACGGTAGTACTTAATACAACTAGCATATCCATTTCAACCATTTTAGAGACAAATAGTGCGTTGAAAGCACTGATGTACCAGGGTCCAGCTACATAGATCTGAACAATAGTGGCGAGTACCAAAGAGGCTGCTCCGTACTTGATCTCGTGATCTGGCAGTGGAGCCCAAGCCATAACAAGTACAGGAATGGTTAATGCCGTCGACACGATTGTTTTGAAGAGCATCAACCGAATATGAGCTCTCCCAGAAGCAATTAATGGACGAGTGCCAACAGGGGCGAGTTTAGCCGATGCAAAGAAAGGGTCAGACATCAGATCTCTTGCCCCAACAAGTTTTGGCTGGTATGTAACACGAATGGTTTGGGCCCCGAGGGCTACAATATCGATAATTCCATGGGGGAAGTCCTGGGATTCAAAATCGGATGCAAAACCGCACACAAACAGGTCTAATTCATGTGCAGAGTTGTTCATCTTCGTGCAAGCAAAACCAGTCATCTTTTCTATAGATTTGATGGTTTGTGCAGAGTCGGAGCTGATGGAGGAACTACTAAGATCAAACTCTGCCTGAGCTAAGAGGAGACTAGTTTTGATATTCGAAATTGCTGGGAGCATACCGAGGGATCGATATAATTTTTTCTCGCAGCCAGTACAGGTCATACCTTGAACACTCAATATCACATGCTCAATCTGAGATGTGCCAGTTTCAAGGTCAACATCCTTCTCAGCTACGGCACGAAAATTATGGTTACGTACGCTTTCAATCTCCAGGTCTTCCACTGCAATATAAATATTCTCAGAACAGCAAGCTTCACCCGAACAATCCTCGATCTTTTCAACGACAGTGGCTGAGTTGAGCCTATCAGAGCAGCAGGCGGTTTTTTCTTTGCAACCCAGATCACTGGCGTTGTGGATAGGCTGCTTGGAGCTTGCGGTACCAGAAATATCAACTCTCTTGGAGCAACAGTCAGATGTGGCTTCCAATTTCTCAAATACATAGTCGTCGTTTTGGATGGGAAGAGGTGGAGCGCAACAGCTTGATTTTTTATCTTTACAACGAGGTGCTGAAACTGGGTCGGCAGCACCATTTGACGATCCACTGCAGCAACTTTTCTGCTTGCAATCAATCTCACTTCCTTTAGTTGGAGTACTGGGATTGTGAAGTTCGAGTGGAATGGTGTGACTATTGTTCTTAGGCATTCTGGCCATGACAGTATTGGTATTTCCAGTGGTGCAGCATGACGTCTCGCAGGTAGAAGAATTTTGAGATGTAGCAGAGGAAGCCTTGGTAAGTTCTGCAAGGAAACTACCAGCTGGCGAAGTCACCAATGGATCGCCAGATAGAGACACAACCTTAGGAGTGACACAACACGATTCACGATTCAACGACAATAAGACCTTGCATATGCATCCGATGTTCTCCAAGATACTGCTGTATGCCTCCTTCGCTTTCAAGTAGTGACTTTCACATGGTTCCTCATCAAGATAGGAGGGAATAGGAGAACCACCCGGGGTGATTGGCGGATCATGAGAGTATTTAAGGCCAGCATCTTGCCGGTGAGTAGGCTCGCTTTGGCAGTCTCGACGTGCTATTTCGACGATACATTTGTCTAACAAGGTAAGAAAGATCCTCAATAAATGCGGAAATGTGCAGTTCACCATCACAACATATCGTCTCCGGCGCACGTATTGCGCATGCTACACGAGCACAGGTTTTCTTCTGAATTCCAGAGGAAGCCACACAATCGGTTTTGAAGGGAGTAAAGGTAGACATAGCAAGATTTGAAGGGTACTTGCAATCCCACCATATGGTAAATAGTAGTGGGTTACAAGTTAGGTGAGTAAGAGTAGTGGGAATACTTTGGAGCAAGCGAGAGGAATTCTCTTTAAGCCTTAAACACTCACCGTATGATTGCAGATTTAGATTGACGTGACAAGTCGCAAATGACGATTGTTACGTATGTACGAAGGTACACAAGAATGTAACTTTACGGTTACAACGTTCGTTGTCTGACCAAGCGGGGGTAGTGGGGTTCGTGAAAACTTTATATCGAATCACATGCTGTCACGTGAGTTAGCATATCTATCTATAAAGTTGTGAATGCTAATATGGTGATACCAAATTTAACGAACGGCTGCTGAATAGTTATCTAAAATCTTTCGAAAAGCTGCTAATACATTTATTATGTACATTGAAAATATGATATTGGACTCAAATCTCTGGTCCGTCTTGTCGATTTGGGGTTGGGTCGAGGACATTTCAGCCTCGGAATACCATAGGAATTAGAAATTAACTCTAATTGGGCCAAGTGCTGACTGTGAAACATTCAAATGTAGCTTCCCAGAGTTAGGCGTGGTTGCAAATGAGTTTTACCAGTATGAATTCCATATTTTGCCAAACTAGAGTTTGATGAGCATATTTCTTGTGATGTGGTGTGGTGCATGCCATGTCCATCTTTGGGTGCTCCTAGCTCTATCTTCAGATCAAATATAGAGCTTATTCCAAGAGCTTTGCCATCTCATTTTCCACAGCAGCCATTCCTATCCTCCACAAAAATGGTCCCATACTAATCCTTGCAATCCCCAAATCGGCAATCTCCTTAACTCCCAACATCCCATCACCTGCCATACCTTTCCTACAGATGACATTGACTCGCCCATCCAATCCTCTGACCAATTTACGAACCTCTTCATCCCTTAAACCCCTTGCCAACCCTCCCCAAACGAAAACCGTGCAAGCCCCGGCTGCCAAATACTGTTTGCCACGGTTGATAGCCTCCTCCACTGTGCTACCGAGCAACACGCAATCTGTACGACCATTGACGACGAAATCTGGTACCCCCTTTGATATTGCTACAGACATGGCTTTCTTGATACGCTCCGCGTGTTCTTCAGCACTGATTAGAACCAGCTTTCCTTGCTCCATTCGCGAATCCTCGAGGTTACAACCTACACCTCCGAGATCTATAACCATACTGATGGCATACTCCAGTTGTTCTCCATAGCCGTCTTGAAGATCGCATGTGAGCGGGATGGTCTCTGCTTTTCCGTCCTTGAGCATGCGGTTGTGGATGCGGGAGATGGCTGCTAAGTTATCGTCAAGCGTCAGGTCGTCATCTTCTACACCGAGTACCTAAAACGGGTATTTCTTAGCTTTTGACATTACTCCTATCGCAACAGATGAACAAACCGAAGCAACAGCATAGCTAGCTGTAGCCAATGCTTTGGTCTTTTTGAACTTTAGCGCGAGACTTGCTGATGGGGGATCCCATATATTCGTGAGGACCAATGGTTCACCAGGGAGATGTAAGGTGCGTAGTTTATTTGCAAGTAATTGGGAGCTCGCTGCGTCGAAGGTAGCCATTTTGTATGGGTGGTAAAACCCGTTGAGTAGGAATTCAGAAGCGATAGTGGTAATATATCTCCTCACAAATGGTGTACGTTGAAATCAATTCACAGAGCTAGACAGCATTAAACTTGACCTGGAACAGTCTATAGGGATCTCTAGTTATACCGAAACTGGAATTATCGCAAGCGTAAACCGTGGATCCGTGATACCTCGGAATGATCTAGTGAAACCAACAATCTCTTCGTGCGAGGCAGATTGGGAACTACCAAGATTGCATATATTAACACAGGAATATGCTTATGAAGCTGTATACAGAGAATAAATGTGTATTCAAGGTCCTTGGCCAGACAATTTAATAAGGGTCCAACTTACATGCAAATTCAGTGTACTGTATTGCTTAATGGCGCATTCCTCACATCAGTTAGTCCCACAGAATATAAGATGATGGCTGTAGTACTACGCAGACGAAAAGGGACGAGACGCCCTCGATAACTGTTGTGCAACAAGACTCATCGTTGTGAGTCAATGTGCTGGGGTCATTGCTTTCAAATTGGCCAATCAGTAACTTTTACAGTTTTTATGCTTTGTTGACCGTTAGTCGACCCACTCACTTGCTTAAGCGAATGAAAAGGGGTAGGAGTTTGCGAGTTAGAGTTCTAATTTACTCTATACATGTACATATCCTTGAACAAAGACTAGAAATAATCATGGTACACTCTGATGTATTTAATATCACGTCAATAAAACATCTACATAAGTGAATGAAATAATTGGGAGGTAGTCGGTCACATGATTTCGAGACTATTTAGTCATACGCTGTTGCTCCTACACTTAAATTGAGTCGTACAGCTTAGCACATTAATTTAGTTTTCAATCGGACACTGCCATAATTCATGATGAAGAAGGGCGTGATTATTTAAAAACTAGAAGATTGATTTGTTACGATTTGAAGATGTCGTTTTGATTTGTTTTATTTAGTGTAAGGATCGAAGCGTCATCTCGCAATGATTGAACTGAGAAAATATCCTGAGAAAATCCCAAAAACCCAGACTAAAGGAAATGTTAATATCCGTTTCGGTTCACCAGTTGATCAACGGTACATCCTCTAAACGTCCCGGTTGTCCAAACCCAGACGGCTGCCAAGCACGAGTCTCAAAGAGCTTTTCTTTGTCCACCCAGAAATGAACTAAGGTCTTAATAGCATGATTCTCGCACTCATATATCTTTTCTAGTCCTTCGATCCGGTTGAAGTGATTTCCTCTATGTATTGATACATATGAAAGAGGAAGCTCCATCCATTCAGGCCTACTGTTCCGCAGTCCACGCATAAACCATCGATGCTCGCGTGTGATGGAGGATAATCGTTTTGTGGTGCTACGGGTTCGAACAGATATGAAATAGCAAGCATGTTCAAAAATTCTGTCGTGCGTCACAATATCAATAACCTCCAGTGGAGTGAGGGCATCAGAGTGATCTGTGGCCATTGCCTCTGTTGTGAAACTTTGAATTGTCTGGAGAGCCATCAACCTGTCATTATTAACATCTTCTCTCTGTGCAGGAAGGGTTTGAACGATTTCATGATCTATGTTATTGTAGGAATGGGGACCCGGAGGATCCTCTGGTTTACTCTGCACTGTTCGTCTGCAGATTGCCTTTTGGCAACAAAATACAGGACTTGATTTCTCGAAGTTGGACATACTTGACTGGAATGTTCGAGGATTTGACAGTCAGCCAAGCCTGTAGATAGTTGAAATTGACGAAAGTATTGTTTATTTGTATCTTTACAATACCATTGTTTGACGTGACAGTACTGTTCACCATGGCTATGTTCAAGTAGTCGCTTAGATGCTTGAACAAAGACGATGTAAATTATTCAATGTGACTATCATTTTTGGGCAATGAACAAAGAGGCATGGGAACCTAAACATAGATGTACATTTATATTTGGGTACTTGCGCGAAACAGATATTGTAAGAGACACTGAACAAATAGAACACACTATCAAAATTTGTGAGTCTGCTAAGCGTATTTAACAACGGGTTCCATAGTAATGCACAATTGTAATTAACCACTAAAGAGTTTGCCACGAAGATTCGACTACTTTGTTGATCAAAATATCATTGTCAAATTTTTAGAGCGCAAACATGCCAGACCAGGAACCACTCAGAATGTCACTCGCGGAAGAAGACGCGAGCGATTTTCATATTGAATGGGCACCAGCCATATTCTGCTGCCACCGAGCCACGCTTTCTGAAACAACTCGCCCTCAATCTATAATCTTAGGACCTGTGCGACATTACTTTTGGAGCGTAGTGATGGATCAATTTATAGATGTTGCATTCGGGGATGAATTCCCATGCTTTGTAATGAGGTCGCCCGAGCTACGTGATACGCTTCTCCGAAGCAGTGATTATATCATCTCCGTGCGTATCAGGACTCCTGCCATTGATCAAGATGACCTCCGATGGTTTACAACGGGCGTTATCCGTGATCGTGCTAGCGACTTGGAGATGGAGATGTGGTTTGAGATATTTCTTCCAGAAGGTCCTGATAATGAGACATTTAGAAGAGAACCGTCATTGTACGAAAGATGGACTTGTGAAGTCATGGGGGCTGAGACCACCATTAATTACTGGTCGAATGATAATTTGTTTGCAAATCAGCCTGCCTACCGTCTGACAGTTCTGGAGCAGTATTACATAGCAAGCGCCGAACATTGGATGCCAGCATTTCTCTTTCAGATGCTGAATAGAGAAAGACATATACAGTGAGTATCTCAACTTACCTCTGTTGTGGGCTCGGCCGTACTTGACAAAGCGATTTGGAAATTTATTCTCGGCGCGTCCGGCCTAGAGAGAATTTATTGGATATCTGATGATCGAAGAAGTAATTTGGTGCTCCTGTCAGACAACAGCTTCCAGCACGTAAAGCTCTCCCTAACGTAATGACCAAATGTATAAATGGAAACATTTTTAATAAAAAAATCAATCTCATGTATTTCATTCAATCTCCTTTTTTGCAATAGCACAATATTTCCGTCAGTCTTGGAAATGGTGCCGTTTAGTGCCATTGTTGTAGCTCTGGTTTTGGGAGGCAATAAAGCTTAGTTGGGATTCAGTCAAACTCGCTTAATGCCAGCCATGCCTAATAAAATCGTCAAGCCATCAGGCATTCTCTGCTCTTAAAATCTCAGAATACAAGCTCCTCCGTTAAGCGACTGCTTTCTCTATTCTAATTGCTTGACTGTAAGTGGGAAAACGGATATCAATAACTGCCCAGCAAGGGCCCCAGACGTGTATTTTCTCCTAAGATGTTTCGGACAACATCCACCTATTATGGAAACACGAAAAGAAAGAGATACCAAGCAAATCTCTATTCACCAGCTTCTAACATTGCAAATTGGAGTTTGACCAATGAAGATATGCTGACATTAAGTAGCGTAGAATTTGGTAACAGTAAATTTGGAAATGAGGTTGATAGGCTCCTCTTGATAGGACATTTGATAACTTTTAGTTAAATACGATGTAAATACTAAAACAGGGATGTAGGACATCAATTTCATCCAACAGAGGTATCATACTGTCTGAGGTATTGAGATGACTATCCTGGATTGCGTATTGGCCCGAATTTTCCTGCCGATCCCACAATGTAGAGTATGCGTTCAAGAGCTATCTCACATGGCCAGTATTCTAGTCCTGGGGAGATAGTTATAGCAACTTCGCCCCGCGCAAGCCTTGTATGTTCCCCAGTTCCATGGGAACCCATCCATCATCGATGGGTTGTGGCAAATATTCAGAGCTGCTGAGTGACGGTAATCAACTACCCTTCGTAACATTGCGGGTGTGTTGTTGGGTGGCCATGCTCTCTGATATAGCTGAGCATTTTCAACCATCTCTCCTGCTTAATCTTTCTTTTCCGGGCTGTTCTTGAATAATCTTCTTCGGCCAGTTTCTTGCAATATCTATTGCGTCTCTTGGTGCCCAAAGTTCTAGCAGTAGGAATATTATGTAGTCAATTACTGCGCATAGACAAAATAACTTCCCTGCCCATATACCACAACCATAATATCGCTTTAAGCGGTCGATGAGAGCAAAACTCTGTACGCCAGCCCTTCCGCGAGTAGCGCTCCAACTAGCCGCATCTGCTGCATCATAGCCATAGAATTCCGCATCACTCAATACGCCTGAAATCCCATCATAAACTCTTTCAGTCCTTGCAGCAACATCTGTCCAAGAGTACATCTTTTTAACTTGATCATGGAAATCCTCAGTTCGCACTTGATTCTTGCGTAGTTTTGCAATTGCACGGCCTGTCGCAGCAACCAAATCATCTTCTTCTGGCTTTGCGAAAACGGTCATGTGTGCTGGAAGAACTTCTGGAATTCCTCCAACCTGTGTACAAACCACATAGAGTCCACAACTTGCGGCTTCCACGAGGACTGTGCCGAATGCTTCCGTTAAACTTGGATGAAGGTAGATATGTCCTCGAACCATTACATCTCTCACTTCTTCGTGCCTCACCGGTCCTAACATTGCAACTCGATCTTGCAAAACATTTCTTTCCAGCATTTGTTCCAGGTCGATTGCTTTTGGGCCCGATCCCGCTATTATAAACTTCACATGTGGATCTGCTGCTAGAATTCGAGGTATGGCAGCCACCAACAGATCCGTCCCCTTGTTATAAAACAACCTAGAAATAACAACAATAGTAATTGTATCATGCGGACCGAGGGGACGTTGCGTCATGGGCTTTTCAAGAGTTTCTAGTGGGTATGAAGGATGGTTTATAGGCCGAAAGTTTTCGGCCACGACAGCATTGGGAATTACGGACACCATCAAGGGATCGAGAGAGGCACGAAGCACAGTATTCTCTTTGCTGCAAGAGTCAGTAGAACTCGAAAAGTGGTCACTTGAAAGACATACCATGTATGACTGACGCAAATTACATGATCTACATCACTCAAAGTAAACTTTAGGAGTTTGTTCGTCAAAATGCTTCCCGCATCTGCAAATCCAAAAAGCGAATGATCTGTGAACACTGTCCGTAGTCCCATCGTCCTCGCATGCAAAATGGCTTCATGGCACAAGCTACTCAAGCTTGCATGTCCATGTACTATCTCGATCTGCTCTCGAATGACTATATTTCGAAACATGGGAAAGAATGAGAAGACGGTGGGAAAGGTAGAGGCTCGATACATGACCAAGAAGGGTACATGGTAGACTTTTAGTCCATTTGTGAGGTATCGCACCCCAGTCCGTCCGTCGTATGCATGTGTGATTATTATGACTTTGTGGCCTCGATCTATTAACTTCGTAGACAGCTGGTACATATGGCTTTCAACGCCTCCAGGTTGGGGAAAGAAGTAGTCGCAAACCAAGGCGATATTGTAAGTCTTCTTTTGGGGACGTCGGTAACCGCGCGAGCCCCTTCCTTCTCTAATTCCACCACCATCTAGGTCGGTATTCATCTCGGTGTATTCACGATGCGAGAAACGTCGAAATGGAGTGTGTCGGACATTTTAGAGCTTTGGGAAGACGCGTACGCGGCTGGACTCTTGGGGGCTGGCCTTGCACTTTTGGTCTGTTTGGCCGGCCGGAAATTTATTTCATCGTCAAATTCTCAGCCTTGGGGTTCAACAGCTAATCTCATCGACGGCATTAGCCTTTTTGAAAACCTTACGATGGCGACTCCGATATACTCAAGATATATTCCACCCAAGAAAGCGAAGGTGCCCGAGGAGCCAAAAGTCCAATTGCCACCCCGAGTAGTAGAAAAAATTGCAGTTGTTCCTCCTCCATCCTCTAGCCCCTCCATATACGCCCGGTACATTCCTCCCAAATCCAAACCTCACGAATTACCTTCTGCTCCAACTGCAACTCCTACGCACTTTGCCTCACCGAAAAGGAAAAGAGAAGCAGTGGTCACTGAACCTGCTGAAGTGGTTTCAAAAAGGCAGAAAAAGGAAAAGAGAGAGAAGAAGAAACAGGATACAGAACAAACTTCATCTCAACCAGACATTTCTGAAGTGAAGGATGACCCAAAGCACAAGGGCATACTGCAGAAAAGGGAGAAATCATTACGGAAAGCAGAGAAACAGGCCAAGAAAACTGCAGAACTAGCTGAAAAGGAAGAGGTTGCCCAAGTCGAAGAGCCGCCAGTAATCGAGGAACTGCATGACCTAGTTCCATTGCCTCAACCAGAACCTGTACCTGACGTTTCGAT
>Ga0247734_1000827_pt1 | contig 25396 bp, 19 predicted proteins | sample UWRJL103311B2_FD_180933 | JGI IMG/M metagenome (GOLD analysis project Ga0247734, IMG submission 180933) | Plant litter microbial communities from Arlington Agricultural Research Station in Wisconsin, United States - UWRJ-L103-311B-2 | ecosystem: Environmental > Terrestrial > Plant litter >...
GGCCCACGTCGATCGTCTGCGGCGCGAAATTGCCCGCGAAAAGCGCCTTGGTGTGCCGCGCAAGCTCGCCCGCCTGGCTTTCGGCATTGCCGCCGCCGCGCTCCATCCATGCGGGCTGGACCCAGCCGACGACGTGCTCGCCCATGGCCGGCCCCTGCCCGCCGAGGATGAGATAGGACTTGAGATCATCGTAGAGCGCGGTGGGATTGTCGCCGTCGGCCGCCATGCGCTGTTCGGCAAGGCCGGTCAGGATCGGCGCGAGGCGGCGCTTGAGGTCGCGGCCGTAGATGCCGCCCAGTTCGGCGGAAAGCCGCCCGCCCTGGCCCAGGCCGAGCCCGAAGTCGCTGGCGTCGGCCATCTGCGTCGTCGCATCGCCCAGGATGCCGAGCGCGGCGACATCCTCGTCCACCCCGCCCCCGCCGTTGGCGCGCACGTTGGCGTAAGCCTCGGCGGTGCCGAACACCTGGTCGATCAGCGCGAGGTTGCGGAAATAGCCCCAGGTCCACACGCCGCAGCAGATCGCCAACGCTGCGAGGCTCGCGGCGACCGCCACGGTATAACGCTGCCCGGCGCGCTTTTCGGCGAGCGGATTACGGCCCGCCATGCCCTGTTCGGGGATCAGCAGGTCGGAGAAGAAGCGCTTGAGAAAATAGCTGCGCCCGGTGCCCACCGTCTGCGCCGAATGCGTGGCGGGCGCGCCGACGCTGAGCAGGATGCGGTCGACCGGATTGCCGGTCTGCACCGAGGAGGCGAGATAGACGCCGCGCACGCGCGCCGGATTGTCGAACCGGCTCTTCTGCCCCAGCGCGTCGAGCAATCGCGCGATCGGCGCCTGCAGCGAGGCGAGCTGTGCCGGGAACGCCGCGATCTGGGCGCGCAGATGCATCTGCGGCTCGTTCTGCATCCGCTCGACCACGCGCGAGGATACCGAGGTGACGAGCCCCTCGAACCCTTCGAGCACCGACTGGTTATCGGCCCCGTCGCCTTTTGCGGTCGCGCCGAAGACCTGATCGGATTCGCTGTCGGTGCTCGAACGGAAGTATTCGCGGAAGCCTGCGAGCAGATCCGCCTTGGTGACGAGCACGTAGACCGGCAGGTCCTGCCCCAGTTCCTTGGCGATTTCGGCGAGGCGCGCGCGGATGTGGCGCGCGTGGTCGACCATCTTGGCGGTGTCGACGAAATCGGGGGCCGGGATCGCGACGATAACGCCGTTGAGCGGCTGGAGCGGGCGGTATTGCTGGAGCAGGTCGAGGAACGATTTCCACCCAGCCGCGTCCGCGCTGGCGTCGTCGTCCTGCGTGACGTAGCGGCCCGCGGTGTCGATCAGCACCGCCTCATTAGTGAACCACCAGTCGCAGTTCGGCGTCTTGGGCTGGCCGCGCAGGGCGCGATATTCGCCCGCAACGGCGGTCGGAAAATCGAGCCCGCAATTGAGCAGCGCGGTCGTCTTGCCCGCACCCGAGGGGCCGATGATCGCGTACCACGGCAGTTGATAGGCATAGGCCCCGCGCGAGCCAACCTTGGCCGACTTGAGCATGTCGAGCGCGTCGGTGAGCTTGGCGGAAATCTCGTCGCGGTCGGCGGTGCCCGGTTCGGGCTTCAACGCCTCCATCATCGCGGCGTTCTTCGCTTTGTCGCGCCGGCCGGCGAGCAGCCAAAGCACGCCGACGACGATCAGCGGCAGGAGCGCCACGATCGTCGTGACCGGCCACCAGCCGAGCGGGCGGAAACCGCCGATCGCCACCAGCGGCCCCACGAAGAACAGCAGGAGGCCGAGCGCGATCGCGCCCAGCACGCGCCAGAACCAGCGGTTCTTGAACAATGCCTTCATCGCCCCGCCTCCCGTGGCGCCGGTCCTGTCGCTCTCGCCGCACCAGCGTCACCCTGAACTCGTTTCAGGGTCCATCGCGCAGCGGACCTTGTGTTCCCGGCCGTAAACCGCCCTCGCGGTTCAATTACGCAAGCCACCAGCCACGACGGCACGACGGATCCTGAAACGAGTTCAGGATGACGGTATCGGCAACCGGAGCGATGCCCCGGACCGGAGCAACCCACTTCGCGAGCGAGGTTCATCTGCGTCATCCCCTCAGCGCCAGTTGATGTCGTTTTCGACGCGCAGTTCGACGCGGCGGTTGCGGGTGCGGCCTTCGTCGCTGGCGTTGTCGCCGATCGGCTGCGTCGCGCCGAAGCCGGCGATCGCCATGCGCGAGGCATCGGCCAGGCCCGAGCCCTCGATCGCCTGGGCCACCGATTGCGCCCGCGCCTCGGACAGTTCCTGGTTCGAGGGGAACTGCAGCGAGTGGATCGCCTGGTCGTCGGTATGACCCTCGACCTTGATCGGCCCCTTCGTCAGGTTCGCCGCCTGGGCGAGGTGCGCGAAAGTATCGCTCCACGCGCTCGACGCGTCCGCCTGGGCCGAGGCGAACAGGCCCTGGTTGTGCAGGCGGATGACGATCTCGTTGCCTTCACGCGTCAGTTCGAGGCGACCGGCGGCCACGTCGGGACGCAGGATGTCCTGGAATTTCTCGTAAAGCGGCGTCTCCGCCTGCGCGGGCGGCGGGGGTGGTGGCGGCACGGCGACGGTGCCGACCGCGCGGTCGACCGCCTCGATCGCCGCGTTGCCCCGGCTCGACAAGTGCATCAGCAGGCCTGCAAAGATCAGCAGCGCAACGACACCTACGGCGGCCAGAACGGCCCACAACGGTATTTGAGTACCAAAACGCCCCGAGGCGACCTTCTGCCCGTGCCACTGCGGCGAAATCTCGCCGGTCGACGCGGCGCGCTGGCGCTGGATCAGCGCAGCGAGCCCGGCGCGGCGCTGGACGAGCACGTTCTGCCCGCGCGGGTCGAGCGCGGCGCGGCCTTCGAACCCGAGCGAAAGGCACAAGTACAACAGCTCGATCAGGCGCGGTTCGCTCGAGGGATCGCGCTCCATCTGCTCGGCGAACTGGAACATCCGATCGCCGCCCCGCGCGTCCTTGTGGTAGACCACAAGCAGGCTCTGGGTTGACCACTGGCTCTGCCCGCCCCACGGCGTCGACATCACCGCATCGTCGATGAACGCGCACAGGATGTAGTGCGCCAGCTGCACTGACTTGGGCTCGAGCCCCAGCGCACGACCCCGCTTGGTGAAGGCATCGAGTTCAGCGACGGTGGTGCGGCGCAGCGATTCGAGGTCCGGGCCGACAGCCATGGTCTTGATGTGATTGGCCAGCAGGATCAGCCGCCCGGCGGCGGCGACCACCGGCTCGGGGCCGTAGAGGTTCGGCTCGCCCGGCGCGAATTCCAGCCGGCCACCGCCCTGCTGGCCTGCAGCGGCAGGCGGCGGCGGAGGAGCACCCCACTGCGCGGCACCCCCCGAAGAAACTGGCTGACCGGGCGGCGGCGAGACAGGCACGCCCGGCGCTGCAGGCGGGGCCTGCCCGAAACCGGGCGAAGTCGGCGGAAAACCGGGCGGCGTCGGCGTTCCTCCGCCACCCGCCGGCCGAAACACGGTTGCGTCGTCGCCACCATCGTCGCCGTTGCCGCCGTTCATTGCTGTTGCCCCCGGATCGCCCACATCTCCAGTTCGAGGCCGGGGATCTCACCCGCGACGTGCAGCGCCACTGCACCCGAGGTCCGCACCGCCTGCCACTGTTCGTGCCGCGCATTGATGTTGAAGTAGACCGTATTGGCCCGGAACGGGATCTGCCTCGGTTCCGCCGCCATCGGATAGAGGTCCGCGCCCGGCAGGTGCCGGTTGACGAGGTCGCGGATGTGATCGACCGAGCCGACCTTGGTCAGCCGCGGCATGTTCGCCCGCAACTGCTCGCTGTCGACGCCCGCGCGCACGGCGAGCACAAACGAAGCAGTGGTGAACAGCGAGCGGTCCTCGATCTGCCCGACGCGCACGCCATAGCCACGCTCGGTCAGCGGGATCGCCACCGCGCTCTGCTCGAACACCTTGCTGAGCGATCGGCGCAAGTCCGCCATCACCGCATCGAAGCACACGCGTTGCTGGCGGTGCTGGTAGAGCGGCATGAAGGTGGGGCGGTTCGAGGTCTGCGTGAAGGTCGAAAGCTCACCCGCCAGCGCGCAGAGCATGCCGTAGAAATCGGCCGGATGGATCGCCGGCAGCGCCGACAAGTGCTTGAGCAGCGCCTCGGCGCGATTCGCCACCATCAGCATCAGGAAATCGGTGATGTCGGCCACCGCCTTGGCGCCCGGCGTGCCCAGCCGCCCGGCGATCGCCTCGGCGCGCTGGTGCAGCATGCCTTCGAGTTCGGTAATGAACCCGGCCAGCACCGCGCTTGCCGTCACCGAGACGCAGCACGGCACGAAGCCGGCATCGAGCACCACCGAATCGTCGGTCCGCCGTTCGACCACGCGGGCCAGCGGCAGGGTGACGTAGCCGTCGAGCCCTTCCGCCTCGGTGCGCAGCGACAATTGCAGGCGGCCCACATTCATCGCAACGCGCGAACTGGCGCCGTAGACGATGTCGGCGGCTTCGAACTCTTCGGCGGCGAAGCGGGTTTCGGCCTGCGCGCTGCGATCAAGCGCGACGTCGGCGATGCCGGCGCGGCTTTCGGGGATGCACAAGTGGACCACCTGGTCGCGCACGTCGCGCATGACTTCGAGCGGCTTGGGCGCGGCGGCCTGTTCGGGGATGCGGAACGGGGTGCCGTCCTCGAACACGCCGGCGCAGCGATTGACGACGATCTTGCCGGTCTTGAGCGACCCTTCGCCGATTTCGAGCTGATGGATGCCGTAGCCATGCGCCACCAGCGGGCCGACGCGCGATTCAAGCTGCGCGCCGGAAAAGCGTTCGAACTGCTGAAAATGCTGCGGCCGCAGGAACATGCCCTCAGACCAGACAGGCTTGTTCTCCCACGTCACCGGCCCGTTTCCCCCTTGCCCAAAGACTACGCCCCCTAAATGACGCTAACGCGTAGACTTCATGAACTTTTCATAGCCTTCGCGGAAGGCCGAACTCATGATTCCATTGGCATTGGACGTCGCATCTTTTCGCAGATTTTCATAGACCGTTACGTAGATCGACCAGCGATCGATGCCGCGTTTTCCAAGAAAACCTTTCTTTTGACTTTCCGCCACCGCGACGAGCTTCTCCATCTCGGCGGGGGCGAGGCGCGAGAAGGCGGTGGTGAGCGCGTTCTGCACGCCCGCCAGCATCGCCATCTGGTGCTTCTTGATGTCCTCGAACGAAGCGCGCACCGCCTCCTCGCCGTCCATGAAGCCGGGCAGCGGCTGGCCGATGACGACTTTCGCTGCCTCGAACGCGGGCAAGTGCTTGAGCGGATTGTTGCGGCCCATGCTGAGCTGCGTCCGCTCCACCCGGAACTCGTCCTTGAAGGTCGCGCGGTCCTGCATGATGTCGGCGAGGCCCAGCACAACCTGGCGATAGAGCACGCCGAGCCGGTACATCGCATCGGGCGGCAGCTTCATCTCCTCGGGCGTGAAGCCGGCACCTTCGTAGAACGCCGCCCAGCCCGCCGCATCGGGACTCGCGGCGGCAGAGGAAGGCGGCGCGGAGAGCACGGGCGCCGCAGCGGCCGGTGGCGGCGCGGCGGCAAAACCCGGCGAGGCGGCATCCGGCGCGAACGGGTCCCCACCGAAATCCGGCGCTCCGCCGAACGGCTCGCCGGTGAAAGGCTCGCCGGCGAACGCGCCGAGATCAGGCGCCGGCGTTGCCGCAGGGATGGGTGCGGAAACAGGAGGCGCCGCGGTTATCGGCAGCGAGGGGAACGGATCGAACTCGGGTATCGGCTGACCGTCGCCCACGCCGTTGCCGGGGCTCGCCCAGTCTTCGGGAATGCCCACCGCGCCGCCGAACGGCATCGGATCGGCAAGGATCGGGCGCGGCACGAAGGCCTGTCCGAACGGCTCACTGAACCCGAAGTCGGCGATCGGTGGCGGTGCTGGCGGCCTGCCGAAATCGACGGGCGCGGACGGCGCGCCGAAACCGCCACCGCCCGACAGGAAGTCATGGACCTCGCCACCGCCGAGCCCGCCACCCCCGAACCCGCCGCTCAAACCGGCATCGAACCCGCCGCCGAGGTCGCCCAAAAACGGATTCGAGGGGCCAGCGCCCCAGATGTCGTCGCCCGCGGTGCTGCCGCCTGTGGGCAGAGGCGGCGGCGGCGGCGCGGCGAACGCGGCACCCATCGCGTCGGCCGGCGTGCTCACCGTTATCACGAAGTCGTTGATGACCAGCCGGTCGCCCGGCCGGATTGCGACGGGCTGACCCGGCACGATGCGCTGGCCCGGCACGTTGAGTGCGACACCGTTCTTGCTGATGTCGGTGACGAACAGGTCGAGTCCCATCGCCGCGATGGTGCAATGCTCGCGACTGACGAAGCCCTGGTCGTCGGGCAGCACGAGGTCGCAGCTTTTCTCGCTGCGGCCGACCTTGATCTGGCCGGCATCGATCTGGCGGCGGTCGAAGAAGCTGCCCGGCGGATCGTTCAGGCGCGAAAGTAGCAGGGTCCACATGGGGTCAGGCGGGCTTCGCGTCTGTCAGCCTGCCTCGCAGCTCCGACTGGGTCTGGCCGCCGTTTCCGCCCGCCATCAGTTCCAGCCCGATCGCAAGCCAGTCGGCAAAGGCGACCCGGCCGACGAGCACCGGCTCCAGAGGCAGCAGCAGCAACGCAATACGCGCGGCGACACCCGGCAAATGCGGAGCCGGCGCCACCGCCTGCTGCCCGCGCGGCGCTATCGAAGGGCCGGACCAGTACGCGGCGGTCGCCACCCACGAAGGCGCGAAATCGCGGTCGCAGGCGTGCGCAAACTCGCCCGCCCGCTCGGCATCGGCGCCGCTACCACCCTGCACCCAGCGCTCCGCCGCGGTGACGGCGGCAAGGTCGGCCTTGCGGCGTTCGAGATCGGGCAGCAGCCGCACCGCCAGGCACGCCCACCACACCGCCTGCCGGTGCGGCAGGATCATCGCCAGCGCATGGATCGCATCGCGCGCGAGGCTCGCCTCTACCAGCGCCGCCACGAGCTTTTCGGGATGCGCGATCCGCGCGAGCAACTCCCGGCCCTCGGGCGTGAGGTCGGCCTTCGCCTCAAGCTCGGCGCGCTGGAACCGCAAGGGAATCGAGGCGGACGACGAAGCCATCAGTTGATCATCACTATGCCGCCCTTGAGCGTCAACATGCCATCGCCGCTGACTTCGGTCATCGGCGATTTCAGCGCGGCTTGCGCCCCGCCCGACATGTCGAGCTTGACGTCGGCCTTGATGGTGATCTGCATCGCCTTGATCTCGATGCCGTCCGGCTTGAGCGTGATCGTCGACCCGCCGACCTTGATCTCGATCTCGCTCTGCGATTCGAGCAGGTTCTTGTCAGTGACGGTGACGGTGCGGGTGGACTTGACGTCGACCGTCTCCTTGCCCGTGACCGTGCGCTTGCGGTCGCGCTGAACCTCCAGCGTCTGGTCGCGCTTGACCGTGCCCCAATCGTCCTGATCCACCTCGCGGCGATAATCGCGCCCGGTGTAGAGCTTGATCTCTTCCTTGCCCTGCTTGTCCTCGAAGAAGAACTCCTGGACGATCGACCCGTTCTTCTCCGTAACGGAGCGCCAGCCGGTCTGCGTCACCTTGCTGGCGGGGTCGAAGGGATAGGCTTGCGACGGCGTGTAGACGGTGCCGGTGATGAACGGCAGGTCGGGGTTACCATAAAGGAAATCGATGATGACGCGGGTGCCGATGCGCGGGAAGAACTGCGCGCCGTGAGTGGAATGCGCCCATTGCTGCTGCACGGGAATCCACACCTGCTTGGCGAACCCGGCCTTGGAATAATCGCGCGCGTTGGCGATCGCCACCGGCACGCGCCATTCCTTGTCGACCTTGATCTCGCCCGCAGCCGCGCCGTCCAGTTCGATCACGCCCAGCATCGGGCCAGGCGCCTGGCGCGTCGGCGTATCGACGCGCGGGCGCCAGGTCTTGTTGGCGTCGATCGCGGTGAAGCTGTTGGAATAGCGCGCCGTGCCCGCCCCCTCGAACATCCACGGATCGTAGGCGGAATGCACGACGCTGGTCAGCACCACCCGCTTGGGCGCGAAACCGCCGCCCTGGCCGGTGATCTCCGTGCGCCCGCCCGCCATCAGGGTGGGCTCGATCGAATGCCCCTGGACGCGGTCGGAGGTCTGCCCGCCGTTCTCGTCGGTGGCTTTCTGGCGGCTGTCGACGTCGCCCTTGGCCAGCGCCTCGTAGCCGATCGTCTCGTACTCGTGGCTATAGACCGCGCCCCAGCTTTCGGTCGAGGAACTGTCCTTGAGGAACGGTTCGTCCAGCTTGTTGACGTTGAACGAGACGTGCTTGTGCTTGCGCGGCGCGGCTTCGTAGTGACGCTCAAGCGTGTCGATGTGGCCGACCCGGCTGCCCGCCACGAACTCGACCGGGCTGGCCGCGATGTCGACGTAGTCCGCCGGCTTGTTCGTCACGATCATCTTGTGCCGGTACGCACCGGCGCTGCGATCGTAGACGAAGAAATAGGAAATGCCGTCCTGCGCCAGCAGCCGCGCGAGGAAGTCGATCTCGCTCTCGTCGTAGCGTACAGCATAGCCGCGCTTGGGCGGGGCGGGGCTGACCGACATCGTCTTGACCAGGCCGGTGACGTCCGCCGTCATGCCTTCGAAGATCTCGACGCTGGTCTTGTCCTGCACGAAATGCGTGGCGCTGGCGTAGGACAGCGCGTGGTAGGCCGGGCGAACCTGCACGAAGATGCGCCCGACATCGTCGCCCACGACCTTGCGCGCAGCGTAGATTCGGCCCGCGAAAACGCGTGCCTCTCCAGCGCCGGGATAGAGGTCGAACTCGGCGAGTTGGCCGATCCAGCCGGTCAGGTCGGGTTCGGCATTGGTGATCAGCTCCAGGCGATAGTCGAACGGCTGGGAGATTTCCTCCCGCCCCTCGAAACCGACCAAAGCGTAATCCTCGATCGTCGCATCCGCCAGGACCCGAAGATTGAGCAGGTGTTTGTCCATTGCAGCAGGCCGAAAACGGACCGGACCCGCGGGACGGACGAACCCCGAAGGGCCGACCGTCCACGCAGGATCGCGATCAACCGACCTTGTTCGCTACGAGATCGTAGATCAGGTGCGTCGGGCTGCCGCCCTGCTTCTTGTCGCGGCCGGTGAACGACCAGTCGAACTTGGTGAAGTTCAACGAGATCGATTCCGAAGGAAGATCCGCCCCGCCGCTCGACATCGAATAGCCCGACACGATGATGTCCTCGAGCTCGAGGGTTGCGTAAGCGACCGACTCGCCCTTGCTGGCCGCCACGAACGAGACGGTGCCCTTGCCGACCGGATCGCCCTTGAGCAGCGCCTTGAACAGGCCTTCCGACGACTTGTCGAGCACCTTGGTGGTGGTGATCTCCGAGACGCTGGGCTCGCTGGTGGTGCGATCGCCGCCGCGCGGGCTGCCTACGCCAAGGCCAGCGCCCCACTGGAAGCTCGAGAGTTCAATCTGCTCCGAGAACTTCTGGTCCGTCGAGCTACCCGGGATGCTGTCGATCTTGAGAAAAATAGCCACTGCATTCCTCCTTCCAATAATACTTAGATCCGCATCGGACCTCCGATGCAGATTTGCACGCTCAGACTATAGTGAATGCATAATCCGTGCTTTCCCCTGCAGTCACGTCCACCCGGCTCACCGAAGTTCCTTCGGCACGCAATTCGAGAAGTTGTCCTGCAAGGTCCGCAAGCAGACCACGCTTCAGTATGTTTTCTATGTTTCGCGCCCCGCTTTCCACTTCCGTACAACGCTCCACCAACTTGTCCAGCAGAGCATCATCCCAAGTGAATTCCGCACCGTAGTTCGCGACGATACGCTTCCGAATGCGCTCGAGATTGATGACCACGATTTCCTTGAGGATTTCGGGTTCGAGCGGGAAGAACGGCACCGTCGAGATGCGGCCCAGGAAGGCCGGCTTGAAGTATTCTAGCAAAGCAGGGCGAAGTTCCTGTGCCAATTCCTCGGGCTCGGGCAAGTCATCCTTGCCCTTGGCGCGGCACAATTCCTCGATGGTGTCGGTGCCTGCGTTCGATGTCATGATGATGAGCGTGTTCTTGAAGTCGATATCGCGGCCCTGACCGTCCTTCATCATACCCTTGTCGAAAACCTGGTAGAACACGTCCTGGACGCCGGGATGCGCCTTCTCCATCTCGTCGAGCAGGATCACCGAATAGGGCTTACGCCGCACCGCTTCGGTGAGCACGCCGCCCTCGCCATAACCGACGTAACCGGGCGCGGCGCCGACCAGGGTGGAGACTTTGTGCTCCTCCTTGAACTCGCTCATGTTGATGGTCGTTATATTTTGTTCACCGCCGTAGAGCAGCTCCGCCAGCGCCAGCGCGGTCTCGGTCTTGCCGACGCCGGAGGTGCCGCAGAACAGGAAGATGCCCAGCGGCTTGCGCGGATCGGCAAGCCCGGCGCGCGCGGTCTTCACCGTCTGCGCGATCATGTCGAGCGCGTAGCGCTGGCCCTTGATGCGATCGGCCAACTGGTCCGCCACGGTCAGCAGCGAGCGGATCTCGTCGCCCACCATGCGGCCGACCGGGATGCCGGTCCATCCGGCGAGCACTTCGGCGACCACGTTGTGGTCGACGACGTCGTAGATCATCGGCGTCTCGCCCTGGAGCCCGGCGACCTTGGCCTGCGCCTCGCGCAGGGTGGCGACCGCGGCTTCGGCCTCGGGCGTGCCGTCGGCCGACGCGGCGACCGCATCGCGCGCTTCGATCACCGACTTCACCGCGGCGAGTTCGGTCTGCCACACTTCGCTCAGCCGCGCCTTCTCGGCCTCGACTTCCTCGCGCTCGGTCGCCAGCGCCTCGAGCTTGGCCTTGACGTCGGAGCCGGCCTTGCCCTCGCGCTCCAGCATACGCACTTCGCTGTCTAGCAGGCCGAGCCGGCGTTCGAGATCCTCGACCGCCGCCGGGGTCGACGCCTGGCTGATGCCCACGCGCGCGCAGGCGGTGTCGAGCAGCGAAATCGCCTTGTCGGGCAGTTGCCGCCCGGTGATGTAGCGGTGCGAGAGGTTGGAGGCGGCTTCCAGCGCCTCGCCCAGGATGCGCACGCCGTGGTGCTTTTCGAGGACCGGCACCAGCCCGCGCAGCATCGCGACGGCCAGCTTCTCGCTCGGCTCCTCCACCTTCACCACTTGGAAACGGCGGGTGAGCGCGGGGTCCTTCTCGAAATACTTCTTGTATTCGGCCCAGGTGGTGGCCGCGATCGTGCGCATTTCGCCGCGCGCCAGCGCGGGCTTGAGCAGGTTCGCAGCGTCGTTCTGGCCTTCCGCGCCACCGGCACCGATCAGCGTATGCGCCTCGTCGATGAACATGATGATCGGCGTCGCGCTTTTCTTCACCTCCTCGATCACCGATTTCAGCCGATTCTCGAACTCGCCCTTGATGCCCGCGCCCGCCTGCAGCAGGCCGAGGTCGAGCGAGAGCAGGCGGATGTTCTTGAGCGCCTCGGGCACGTCGCCCTGGACGATGCGCAGCGCGAAGCCTTCGACCACCGCAGTCTTGCCCACGCCCGCCTCGCCGGTGAGGATCGGGTTGTTCTGGCGGCGCCGCGTGAGGATGTCGACGATCTGGCGGATTTCGGGATCGCGGCCGAAGATCGGATCGATCTTGCCGTCGCGCGCCTGCTGCGTCAGGTCGATGCAGAACTTGTCAAGCGCGGCGGTTCCGGCGGGCGCACCCGATTGCGGCGCACCGCCACCACCACCCGAAGCCGAAGGCGCGGCGCTGGCCGTGCTCGTCGCTTCCTCTGAGCGTTCGGTGATCTTGGCGAAGGCGGTCTTGAGCGTTTCGACCGGGATCTTGGCAAACTGCGAACTGGCGTCGCGCGCGATGCCGTTCAACTCGTTACCGCCGCCCAGCAGCGCCAGCAGCAAGTGCCCCGAACGCACCGCGCCGGCGCCGTATTCGAGCGAGCCGATCAGCCACGCCTCGCGCACCAGCTTGGCGATGTTAGGCGCGATCGAAGGGGTGCGGCCGTTGCCGGTCTTGAAGTTGTCAATCTGACGATTGATGTCCTGCGCCAGTCGACCGAGGTCGACTTCGAAGTGGCTGGCGATGACCGCTAGGTCGGACGTCTGCTTTTCCAGCAAACGGTTCAGCCAGTGCTCCACCTCGACATCGTAATTCGTGCGCGAAAGCGCCAGACCGGCAGCCGCCTCAAGCGCCTGCCGGCACGTATCGTCAAGTTTCCCGATGAGACTCTTGAGATTCAACTCCACGCCCCTTCCCCCGAATGCTGCGTGCCGTCGAGCTAGTCAGCCGGCGTCACAATGACCTGCAATTCCCCGTCGTCAATTAACGTTGACTGTTATGTTGCGGCCCGTCGCAATTTGGGTCGGCGAAGAATTCGCCCTGCGCGTTGCTGCGGCATGCTTAGTAACCGGATCGATTCCACTCAACCGGTTTTTCGCGTCATTGCAGTCGGATCGATCGGAATCAGACAATCATCGGCAATCCCCCCGGATCTTTGCGTATTTCCCATCCACGTCGTCCATCCCAACATCGCCGGCGACTCGGCATCGCCCAGGCGCAGTTCGGGAATATCGGCGGTGGCGATCAACAGACGGATCGACGGGCGCTGTTCGATTCCCGCCGCCAGCGCGCATAATTGCGTGACCTCGCGCCGCGCTTCGCGCCTGCAGCAAAAGTCCTGCAACTCGCGATACCGCAGCGGCCCGATCTCGACCACGTAGTGATGCTGCGCGTCGAGCACCGCCGCACCGATCATCGCCGCAGCACCGACACCGCTGTCCGCAGCATCCTCGGGCTGCCCCAGCTGCGCAAACTGCGCGCCGAAGCCGCCGATGCGGGTCTGTTCGGAGGGCGGCACCGCCATCCAGGTCGGCGTCGCCTGGACCACGCGCAGCGGCAGCCCGGTCATTACCTGCAGCACCGCCTCGACGCTGGCGGCGCTGCGCCGGGTATCGGACAAATGCCCCACCAGCGTCACCAGCGAGCGGTCCTGCACGTCGAGCCGGTCACGCGCACCGTCGGTGCCGATGCCGGCCAGCGTGACCAGCATCTCCTGCACCGGATCGGCATCGCCGCGCCCGGCGCGCTCGGTCATCAGCGGCCAGGAATACTTCTCGGCGATACGCCAGAAGAACGACAGCGCGCGGTGGTCGAAGATCGCGAGGAAGTGGCCGAAGGCGAAGTCGCGCGCGCGGCGGCGCTGCAGCTGGAGTTCGCTGTACGGCGGCGGCAGCGCGGGCGTCGACCCGGCAAGGCCCATGACATTGGCGAGGATGCGAACCTGAGCAGGCCCCGCGGCTTCTGCGCCCGCCACGTCGTTGGCGGGGACGAACATGCGCTCGGACGCGGAGAAGCGCGCAGGTTCGGCGGCGGGCAGATCGTCGCGGCCCAGTTCGGCGCGGTTGCCGCCGGCATGCGCCCAGCTCTGCACCGTGCGCGCGGCCTGCACGAAGGTCGAACGGCGCAGGCGATCGAGCAGCCCGGCCCCGATCATATCAGCGGCCGATCGCCGATACGCGGTGTCCACGTCTTCCACGCCCCGGTCTCGCGCTGCAGCCGCGCCGTGACGCGCACGAAGCTGTTGAGCGCGCAGGCGCCGGCGAGGAACCGCTCCACTACAGCGCACAGCAGGAACGAGCCGGAGCCGGACAGTCGCTCGTCGTCGATCTCCAGCGTCACGTCGATGCCGGAGCACATCGCCGTGTGCCCCTTGAACCGCAGCCGCGCAACGCCCGGCGAGGAACTGACCGCGATCAGCCGCTCGCGCAGATACTCGCTGTCGGGGGTGTTGCCGGTATCGTAGATCGCCAGCACTTCGCGCAGCGCCTCGCCCGACAGTTCGTTGCCGACCAGCGTGAGGTAGTTGAGCGACAACTGCCCGATCAGCTTCCAGTGCGCCGCCTGCCCCCGCGCCGGCCGCCGCGTGGGCGTCGGCTTGGTGAGCGCGCTGATGCCGGCCAGGCCATTGATCGTGCCCGATACCTCGAGATAGGGCCGCCCGCCGCCGAACGGCAGGCGCGCGGGCAAGTCACGGTTGGTCGCCAGCACGCTGGTGTTGACCACCGTGGTGTCCTCGGCCAGCAGTTGCGCCTTGAGATCGGCGATCGTCAGGAACACGTCGTCGCCGCCGCCCAGGCTGAAGCTCGATCGCCGCGCGGTCGAATGGAAGAACGAGCCGAGCTGCGTCGAGCCGCGCTGGAACGAATAGAGCGAGGGCGTCTCGATCCGCTCGCCGTTGGCCTTCTGCAGGGTGACGGCGGTGACGGAATGGACCTCGATCGCATCTTCATGCTGCGCGCTGGGCACCACGCGGTATTCGACCGAGGTGTGGTCGAGATAGATCGGCTCGGCCTCCACCGGGAACAAGTTCAGTGCGGGCGCGGCGTGCAGTTCGAAATCGTCGGCGCGCACAACCCGCTCCAGTTCGGAGGAGATGCGGTCGAAGAACAGGAACACCTCGAAGCGATTGCCCTGCGCGTTAATGAGGCGCCGGTCGAGCCCCGCGATCTCGAAGAACAAGTGCTTGTGCGGATAAGCGAAATGCTCCTGCAGCAGGGCATAGGGCTTGCGCGCGGTCTTGGCCTGCGGAAGCAGCAGTTCGTCTTCCTCGAGGCCGAGCAGCCGCACGTGTTCAGGCCCGAGCGGAACAGCGTTGGGGTCTGCCGTGCCCGTTGCCACCGCTGCGCCGATCAGGTTCGCGCCGATCTGTTCAAGCAGGATCTGCGCGCGCCGCCCGTCGCTCTTGATGAACAGCCGCAAGCTCTCGATGTCGAGCTTGGCCAGCTCCACTTCGGGCTTGGTGGTCTCGAAGCTCAGGCGCAGCATTCCGCGCGCGGCGCCAAGGCCGGCACCGGCAAGCGCAGCCGGAATCTCGAACGGCGGGCCGACCATCGAGGCCTCCGCCAGCCGCAGCGGCAGCAACCGGGTGTCGCCGCACAAGCGATAGCGGCAGGCGACGCCGTCGATCGGCTCGGTGGTGATCGTGGTCCCATCGGGAACCGTCACCGCCTCCGCCGCATCCGCACCGGGCTCAAGCTTGACCACCATCAGCGAGGGCAGCGGCTGGATCAAGTGGGGGTAGAGCGTCAGCAGCAGCGCGTCCGAAAGCTCGGAATAATCCTCGTCCAGCTTGTGCCGCAGCCGCCCGTTCAGGAACGCGACCGATTCCACCAGTCGACTGACATGCGGGTCCTCGATCGCGTCGCGGCTGATCTTGAGGCGCGCAGCATAGCGCGGATAGGCCTCGGCGAAGGCGCCCGCGTTGCGTTTGAGGTAATCCAGCTCGCGCTGGTAATAGGCGATCAGGTCGTCGATCATCCGGACAAGTTCACCTCGATGGTCCGGTCGCCCGGCCTGACGCTGGCTTCGTAGACCACCGTCTCTTCGCTCTGCATGATGTTGAGCACCGCCGAGATGCGCAGGCGCATGCCACGCGAGGTCGGCCCGTCGTCCATCTCGATGTCGATCTCGGACAAGCGCGGCTCATGCTCGCGGATGACCTGGGCGATCACGCGCCGCACGCGTTCGCGCACTGCGGGCACCGACATGTCCTCGGTCGACAAGTCGGGAATGCCGTAACCGATCACCGTGCGGTCGAGGCCGGGGTAGCGCGCCACGCCCGGCAGCCAGGGCCGCCGGGTATTGAGCAGGTTTTCCAGGTCCCGGCGCAGCGCTACCTTGTAGCGCGCCACCGCGTCCTCCTCGCTCTCGTGCGCGTCGGCCGAACCTTGCGGATCGTCGTCGATCAGGCGGTCGATCAGCGACTGGGTGATGATCCGCGCCATCAGCCCGCCGCCTCGTTGCCGATCGCCGTGGTCAGGCGAAATTCCGAGGTGATCTGGTCGAGCTGGTAATGCGGCCGCAAGTGGATTTCGCAGGAGTAGCTGCCCGGCTTGCCCGGCACTTCGGTGACACTCACCGTGCCTTCGCGCAAGGGATAGCGCACGCGCATTTCGGGCGAGGCGTCGTCGTTGCCGGTGACGTACGTGTGCAGCCATTTCTGCAGCAATCGCTCGCACTCGTTCGCGTCGTTGTACTTGCCCACCCAGTCGCGCGCGATGACCTTCACGTAGTGTGCAAAGCGCGCCACGCACAGGATGTAGTTGAGCATAGCCCCCATCTTCGCGTTCATCCGCGCCGCTTCACCGTCGTAATCGGGCGGGCGGTGGAGGCTCGGCAAGTTCATGAAGGCGGAATTTCCGGTCAGGTGCAACTGGCGCAGCACGAGCATGCCCTGTTCGTTGAGCGCGACTTCCTGGTCCTCGGAGATCGCGTTCTCGGTGGCGAAGCGAGCGACGAAACCGGCGCGGTCGCTCGGCAGGAAATGGCGGACGGGGCCGTCGACGATGCCCGCCTCGCCCGCAGGAATGGTGCCGCGGATAGCGGCGGGCCAGCGGTGCTTGGCCATGGCGCGAGCGGTGACGTGCGCGACGCCGAAGCCGCCGTGAATCCACAGCAAGTCACGCGGGCCCGCCACTTTTTCGTCGTAGACGAAGCCCAGCCGCGGATGGTCGCGCCCCTTGTGCGGCGAGCGTACCAGCAGGCGCGGGATCACGGCGCCGACGAAGCGGCTGTCGGGCCGCAGGCGAATGCGGTTCCACCGCGCGAACGAGGGGTCGGCGAAAGTCGAGCTGAGGTCCTGCCGCAAGTCGAGTTCGTCGAGCCCGTCGAGCGAGAGCATCGCTGGATCGACCCCGACGACGAAGGGGCAGAACGACGCGGCGGCGACTTCCATCAGCCCTTCGAGCACTTCGATGTCGTCGACCTTGCTGCCGCGCCCGAGCCGGTGCGACACCGCATGGTCGACCACCACCACGCCGTAGGGCTTACCGCCCGGCATGCCGAATTCCTGGCTGTAGACGAGGTCGAACATCGTGCTCTGGTCGAAATCGAGCGCGCGTTCGAGGTCGCGCGCGATCTCGGTCCAGCGCACGTCGAGGATGCGCAAGACGACCGACGGATCGTCGTTGTTCTGCGCCAGCCATGAGACGCCGCGCCACAGCGCTTCCAGCTTCTGCAGCGCGGGATGGTGGAGAATGGCGTCGAGTTGGCGGCCAAGGTCGCGGTCGATCTGCGCGATCAGCCCGGCGGCGGTGACGCGCAGGCGGGCGTGGCGCGCGAAGGCGACGCTTTCGCGTTCGCGGGCATGATTGGCCTCGGCATCGCTGGACACGCTGGATGCAGCGCTCACTACGCCGTCCAACGCCGCTCTAAGCTGTCCTAAGTCGCCCACAAGCGCCGCTTCGGGGATCGACGGCCCGACCGGATCGCCCGCACCCGAACCGGTGTTACAAAAAGGCGCGACGCCCTCGTCGGCCGCCGGCCCTTCCCCGCCGCCATCGGGCAGCGCGCCCAAATCCGCCGGCGTCGTCGCGTCCTGCCCCTCGGCGATCAGAGGCGACGACGCCATGGCGGTCAGTCGACCGTCAGGAAGCGGTCGGGATGCGTGCGACGAGCCGCATCGAGGTGGTCAGTTCCTCGAACTGCAGCCAGGGCCGCAAGTGAGCGACGGCGCTGTAGGAACCAGGCGAACCCGGCACTTCCTTGACCTCGACCCGCGCCTCGCGGAGGGGATACTTGGCGCGGGCTTCCTGGCCCGCACCCTCGGTCGCGTCGACGTAGTTCATGATCCAGCGGTTCAGCCAGGTCTCGCAGTCGCTCGCTTCCATGAACGAGCCGATCTTGTCGCGCGCCATCACCTTGAGATAATGCGCGAAACGGCTGGTCGCCATGATGTACGGCAGGCGCGCCGAGATGGCCGCATTGGCGGTCGCCTCGGGACGGTCGTACTTCTTGGGGGTCTGCGTGGTCTGCGCCCCGAAGAACACCGAATAGTCCGTGTTCTTGTAGTGGCACAGCGGCAGGAAGCCGAGGTCCGACAGTTCCTTTTCGCGGCGATCGGTAATGCCGATCTCGGTCGGGCACTGGGTGTCGAGATCGCCGTCGTCCGACTGGAAGACGTGGGTCGGCAGGTTGGACACCTTGCCGCCGCCTTCCGCCCCGCGGATCGCGGTGCACCAGCCGTACTGCGCGAAGGCATCGGTCATCCGCGCGGCGAGCGCATAGCTGGCGTTCATCCAGCAATAGTCATCGTGCTCCATCGACTTGGGCGCGCCGTTGGCATCGCGCGGCGCTTCTTCATACGCGAAACCCTCGACCGGCTTGGTGTCGCGCCCGTAAGGCAGACGCGCCAGCACGCGCGGCATCGTCAGCGTGACGAAGCGCGAATCCTCGGACTGGCGGAACGAATTCCACTTGGTGTAATCCGCCGTCTCGAACAGCTGCTTCATGTCCATCGGCTTGGACAGTTCCTTGTAGGAATCCATGCCGAAGACATTGGCGTCCGCCGCCGAGATGAAGGGCGTGAAGCCCGAGGCAGCTACGCTCGAGATGTTCGTCAGCAACTCGACATCGTCGGGGTGCTTGGAGAAGTAGTAATCGCCCACCAGCGCGCCGAACGGGGCGCCGCCGGCCATGCCGAACTGCTCCTCGTAGACCTTCTTGTAGAGCGTCGACTGGTCGAAGTCGGTCGCCTTCGACAAGTCGTTGGCGATTTCCTTCTTGGTCGCGTTGAACAGCTGGACCTTGAGGCTACCGCTGATCTCGCTGTTCTTGACCAGGTAGTTGAGGCCCCGCCAGGTGCCTTCGATCGCCTTGAACTTCTCGGCGTGCATGATCGCGGCGAGTTGTTCGGAGATCTGGGCATCGATCTTGGCGATCGCGTCCTTGAGCGTGACCGTCATGTTCTTCTGGAACTGGACGGTGCCGCTCATCGCCTCCTGCGCGAGCGTGCGCATGAGTTCCTCGACGCGCGAAGGCTCGGTCTGTTTGGTGACGCTGATCGCCTCGTCGAGGAGGCTGACGGGCGCGTCGACGGTTTCGGTCTGGGCGGCGCCTGCGCCCTGGGCTTCCAATTCGGCCATGTCGTCTTACTCCGCGGGCTTGTCGGTGCCGAGCTGAGCGGAAAGCTCGCTCAGCTTGGCCTGGTCGCCCAGGATCTGCTCGAGGAGGTTTTCCAGTTCCTCCGAACTGTCGGCCTTGGCCATGAGGTCGCGCAGGCGATTGCGCGTTTCCATCAGCTTGCGTAGCGGCTCGACCTGTTCGACGACCTTCTCGGGCTCGAAATCGTCCATCGAGGAGAACTTGAGGTTCACCTCGAATTCCTTGCCGTTCTTTTCGAGCGTGTTCTCGACCTTCATCTTCACGGCCGGTTCGATCCGGGCCATTACCTGGTCGAACTTGTCCTTCTTGAGGTCGATGAACTTGCGCTCCTTGAGGCTTTTCTTCGGCACGGCCGAATCCCCGGAGAAGTCGCCCATGACGCCGACGACGAAGGGCAGTTCCTTGATCTCCTGCGCGCCTTCCGTCTCCACATCATAAGTGATGTGGACGCGCGGCTTGCGCACCCTCTTGAGCTTGTCGTGTACCGAGTCAGCCATCGTGATCTCCCTCGATTACGGAAGGCATGGGCCATCAGGCCGCCCCCGTGGCCCCCACCGGGCCAATCCTAGTAATCGTCGCTGTTCGCTTCTTCTTCCGCAGGCGGCTTGATACCCGAACGCCAGTAGAAGTCCCGTCGAGCCGAATCGTCGGGAATGAGCTCATTGAGTAGAGCATGAAGACTCATTCGTGCCCTTCGGTCAACCTCGCGCAGCGTTTCTCCAAGCGGCGACAGCGGTTCGTATTGTGCAAAGTAATCTGCTGCAGCAGAAACCGCCTTCAACGCATCCTCGCGTCGCGTGATCTTGCCGGCGATGAAGCCCCCTTCTGGCGCAGAACGACCATCACCCGTTGTTGTCGAGCCGCCGCCCGCCCCATCCGCAGCATCTTCGGCGACCGGATCGACGGCGGCCTGCGTCGGCGCCATCGCCGTCAGCCAGTCGCGAATGGCCTTCAGTTCGCCGCTCAGCCGCGAGGCGGCAGGGAACTGCGGCTTGGTTCGCTCCGAAATGAATGCGATTGCGCGGCGCCAGCTGTCCTCGGCCTCAGCCGCCAGCTTTGCAGAGCGGCCGAGCACGTCGCCCGACAGCTTGCGGCCGTGCGCCTCGATTGTGCGGTACAGGCCGTTGGCCTCCTCGACCCGCGCGGTCTTCGAATCGCCCGAGAGTCCTTGCGATGCGGTCATCGCGGCATCGGCGCGCACCTTGTCGAGATGGCGCAACTCGCCGTCGCCGGTGCGCGCGATCGCCAGTTTGCGGACCGGCTGGATCAGCGCGCCATCCTTGTCGTTGCCGCCGCCCGATAGCCCGGAAAGTGGCTGGAAACGGGCGGAAACGCCGTCATCTTCATCCTCGATCGGATAGAGCCCGGCGTCCCAGAACGCCTCGACGAAATCCGCCAGCAGCGTCAGCGCGGCGGCGAGATCGCCCAGCCCGTCGCTGCGCGCGGCAGCCTCGACGATGACGGTCATCGGTTCGAGGTCCTTGCCGTGGACGGCGAGGTATTCGACCGAATTTTCTGCCAGTGCTTCCCAGTCCCAGGCGCCTTCGGGCAGCACGAAATCGTCGTCGGTCATGGCCGCGGCCTGTTCGAGACGGACGAGCGCTTTGCGTTGCGAACGGATCTCGCGCAGCAAATCGCCGGCGGCGCCTTCGTCTTCGCGACCATCAAGACCCACCGAATCATCGATGGGCGCAAGGACGGACTGCCGCCTTTCTTCGTCGATCAGCACCGAAATTTCCCCAACTCCCCAGTTAGCCTGCTGAATTTACAGGTTTCGCTGCGCTACTCCACTATTTTTTTGCAAGCTATCAACACTCGTCATAAGTTACAGGCGCAATCGCGACTATAAGGTAATTTATGCCGCCTGCATCAAGACTTACCGACATGCATGTCTGCCCGATGGTGACGGGCGTGGTTCCGCACGTCGGCGGCCCGATCCTCGCGCCCGGCGCGCCCACCGTGCTGATCGGCAAGCTGCCCGCCGCAAGGGTTTCGGACCAGTGCGTCTGCGTCGGCCCGCCCGATGTCATCGCGCTCGGCAGCATGACGGTGCTGACCTCCGGCATGCAGCAGGCGCGCATAGGCGACCTGACCGCGCATGGCGGCTCGATCGTGGTGGGATGCCCCACCGTGATCGTAGGCGGCTGAGTCTGCCCCCACCAAGCTACGTATTTTTGCTGCACTCTCCAGACTGCAGCATTGCCGTTAACGACGACGACCCGGCAGATTTGCATCTGCCGGGCTGAACACGCGCGCAAGCGCTATCAATAGCGGACGATCTCGACGCGGCGGTTGGTCGGGTCGGATGCCGGAGTACCATCGCGCGGATGGTCGAAGCCGTAGCCGACTGCGCGCAACTTGCTCGCAGGAACACCCTGGGCGACGAGGTAGCTGACCACCGACTGTGCCCGCTCACGCGAGAGCTGGCGATTGTAGGCCGGCGAGCCGACGTTGTCGGTGTGCCCTTCGATGACGAACTGGCGGGCGCCGGCAACGTCCTTGATCTGGCGCGCGAACAGATCCGCCTGCTGGCGAGCGCCCGGCGTCAGCGTGGCCGAGCCGTTTTCGAAGGTGAGCCGCATGTCGAGCGACTTGCGCGTGCTGGGCAATGCCAGCCGCGAGACGCCGCCCGGCTTGCCGGTCGCGACTTTCGCGGCCGAACTGGCGGTGTAGCGCGGCTGGGCCGGACGCGACGAACCGGGCCGGACCGCGACAGGCTTGGCCTGGGCGTTGCCGGACAGATGGAAGCCACGCGTCTTCTCAACCGGGCAGATGCCAGAATTTATGCACTCGTCATCCTCGCTGGCGCTGGCCTGAGGCGCGGACTGCGTGTCGGACGCCTTGGCTTCGTCGCAACCGGACACGAAGCACTTGATCTCTTCTTCGCTCACGGCAGCATTCTGTGCCGAGGCTACTTGCGCACCTGCGAACATGGAAACGCTCAACAGTGCGGCAATTGAAGCCCTCACCATGACAGACTTCCCCTATCTACACCCATTCGATTCGAATTACGCGTGATAGCTCCGACGTCCAGAACAAACAACCTCCTACCAAAGGTTTAACAGCGACCGTCATGTACTGTGACAGTCCCGGTCATGCTAAAAGTCACTAAAGCACACGATTAACTGGACTTGTCATCGTGCCGTTCTATTGCATCGGCCGCAAAGGCGACAGGTCGAGGAGGGGCAGGAAACTGATGCGCAGCAAGCAACCGTCGGCCACGGGCGCCGAAACACCCCATCCGATAGGCGGACTGGCGAGTCTGGCGGTGGCCGCCTTCGCCGCCGCTGCCGTGCTTCTCGGCATACCGCGCCTGTTCGGCGCGCTGCTGGAATCCGCGACGTTCGCTGCGATGCCCGCCCCGGCGCTGGAGACCGCGTTCACGCTGGTGACGTTTGGGCTGCTGGCGCTGATCGCCTTCGCCGCGATCCGCTTCACCGGAATCGCGGTGCCGTTCGGCGCCCGGCCCGGAGCAGCGGCGGCGACTGGGCTGGCGATAGGCGTGATCGGCCTGACCGTCTCGGCGGCCTTGTGCGCGATCGCCGGCACCGCGCAGGAAGGCATGCCCGCCACCGAGGGCATCGGGCTGATCCTGCTCGAAACGGTGCTGCTGGCGATCCAGAGCGGGGCCGAGGAATACTATTTCCGCGCCTGGCTGCAGAAGGACCTCGAACGCCGCTGGGGCCAGTGGCCCGCGTTGGGCGCTGCAGCATTGCTGTTCGCCGCGCTGCACTTCGTCGCCGCCGCGAGCGATCCGCTGACCTTCGTGACGATGCTGCTGGGCGGCCTGCTGTTCGGCCTCGCTTATATAAAGTCGGGCTCGTTCCTGCTCCCGTGGATGATCCATTTCGGATGGAATTGGGCGGAGGAACTGGTCTTCGGACTGACCCCTAACCCCGGCACCGGCGCTTTCGGCGCGCTGCTCAACCTCGATATGCGCGGGTCGGCATGGTGGGGCGGCGGGGCCGAAGGGCTCAACGCGAGCTTGTCCTCGGTGATCGTGCTGGTCGCACTGCTGGGCGCGACGGCGGCCTGGCCGACGCAGGCGGCAGCCAAGGGCCCCGCGCTCAGGAAGGCCCCTGCGCCCGGCTGACATCGATCCGGTCGCGCACCTGGGCGAAGGCTTCCAGTTCGCGGCCGGTCAGCACCTTGCGCTGCGCGGTGTCGGTATCGGGAAGGATGCTCAGCGGGTCGACGGCATCGCCGTTCATGTGCACTTCGTAGTGCAGGTGAGGTCCCGTGGTGCACTTGCCCGTCACGCCGACGTACCCGATCGTCTCGCCCTGCTGCACCTGCTGGCCCGCGTGCAGCCCTTCGGCATAGCGGCTGAGGTGGAAGTAGCGGGTCTGCATGCCCTTGTCGTGATCGATGATGACCCAATTGCCGCCGCAGGCGTTGGGCGAGGCGGTGCTTACGGTGCCGGGCGACGCGGCATAGATCGGCGTGCCGATCGGAGCGGCGAAGTCCACGCCCTTGTGCATGCGCGTGAAGTGCAGCGTGGGATGGAAGCGCATCCCGAACTTCGACGAAATCCGCGCACCGTCGATCGGCGTGCGCATGAACGAACGCGCCACGGTGCGGCCACTGGCGTCGTACCAGCCTTCCTGTCCCGATGCGTCCTTGAAGCTGTAGACCGCCGCCGACTTGGTCTGCGTGGTCAGCGAGGCGTAGAGCAGCTTGGGCGCGCCCATCGCCTCACCCGCAGCGTTGGTGGGCTGCGAATAGGCGAGTTCGAAGGCATCGCCCGCGGCCACGTCGCGCTGGAAGTCGAAGTCGAACGCCAGCGCCTTGGCGAAGGGCGAGATCAGCGAATTGGGCACGCCCACCGCCACCGCCGACGTATAGAAACTGTCGCCGTCCATGATGCCGTGCGTGACGACGATCCGCTCGCTCACTTGCGCGGCGAGGCGGCTGGTTTCCAGCGCGCCAGTCCCGCCCTCCGCCAGCTTCACCACCGCGCCCGAACTGTCGGGATTGGAGGCCTGCAGGCGGTAGAAGCGCAAGGCCCCGTCCTGCCGCGTCATCTCGAGCACCGCGCGGACCGCGCCGTCGGCGCTGAGTGCCGGGCGGGCCTGCGCCGCGACTTTGCCGGCTGTGGCGGCGTCGAGGCCGAATCGCTGCAGCGCGGTTTCCAGTTCGCCCGCGTTGGCGAGCAGCAGCGTGCGCCGTACCGCCTGCGCCTCCTGCGCGGCTTGCGCCGCCTGCTCGGGGTTCGCCGCGCTGGCCGCGACACCGGGTGCCGCATCCGGGTGCGAGAGCCATGCTGCAAGCCCGCCCACCGCGACCAGCGCCGTCCCCAGGCCCAGCGCCAGCAACCGGCGCTGCACCACCGTCTGCCGCGAGGCACGCACGTCGAGCGAGCGCTGGGGCGACCATGCCGCCGCCCAGGCGCGCGGGTCGTACGAGTTCACGAAAAGGTCAGCCATGCCCCCGCCCTGCCTTGCGTATTTGTCACTAGGAAATAATGACAAAGGTAATCCAATGAATAGACGCTGTTGCGGAAATTGGAAACGCCGGTCTATGAACTGTCGACGACAGTCACAGGAGGGGGACTGGTGATACCTATTCGGGCGGAATGGCAGGCGGTGACGGACGTCGGTGCCGTTCGCAAGCACAACGAGGATCGCTATTTCGCTTCGGACGATCTCGGCATCTGGATGGTGGCGGACGGCATGGGCGGGCTGGAACGGGGCGACTGGGCTTCGACGCAAGTCGTCGAGGCGGTCGGCGCGCTGGGCTGGGTGGACGAACTAGAACCCACGCTCGAAGCGATCCGCGGCGCGCTGGGCCTGGCGAACGAGCGCATCCTGTCCGAGGCTGAGCAGGTCGGCAAGCAGATGGGGTCCACCGCCGTCGCGCTGGTGATCCGCGAACGGCGCTTCGGCGTGGGCTGGGTGGGCGACAGCCGCGCCTATCTGCTGCGCGGCAAGCGGCTCTACCGCCTCACCCGCGACCACAGCCAGGTGCAGGACCTGATCGACCACGGCGTGATCGACGAGACGGCGGCGGCGACGCACCCTTTACGCAACGTGCTGACCCGCGCGGTTGGCGTCGCCCGGCCGCTGCAGATGGACACGATGGTCGACGAACTGCAGGACGAAGACCTGCTTTTGCTATGCAGCGACGGGCTTTACGGCGTGATCGGCGAGCAGGAAATGGAGGCGACGCTTAACGGCCACAGCTTCGAACGCGCCGCGCAGACCATGCTGGAACGCTGCCACGAGCTTGGCGCGCCCGACAATATCACGGTGATCGGCGTCTCGACCAGCGAAGTCACGCTCGTCCAGTACGGCCGCGCCGGACCGGAGGCCTGAGGTGGGCGACGAGGACGAAAAGGACGAAACGGTCTTCCAGCCCTCGCAGTTCGGCGGGACGCCCGCTGACGGCGAGCCGGCGGAGGAAGGCACCGTTTTCGCGGCGAATCCGGTGTCCACAACGACACCGAGCGCCCCTTCGG
>Ga0247734_1000829_pt1 | contig 25342 bp, 29 predicted proteins | sample UWRJL103311B2_FD_180933 | JGI IMG/M metagenome (GOLD analysis project Ga0247734, IMG submission 180933) | Plant litter microbial communities from Arlington Agricultural Research Station in Wisconsin, United States - UWRJ-L103-311B-2 | ecosystem: Environmental > Terrestrial > Plant litter >...
CCGCTGTCGGCCATTTTGTTGGATGACAAAATTGATTTTCGAATGTCTCGAAGGGTCGTACACGCTAGAAATTGTCCGGGCGTCGGGGATATCTCTCTTGGTAATTTCCTTTTCTTTTCTTTCTTTTTCTAGGAGGGGGAGCCTGTGCTTGCCGATAGCGATGGGGAAGGGAAGGGGACGACGGAAGTCCCTTGAAGAGAGGGGAGGAATGAAGGAGGTGAAGAAGTGAAGAAGTGAAGAAGTGAAAGAGGGAGTGAATAATAAATAATGTACGTGCAACGATGGGATGGGAGCTAGCGGGCTAGTGGCTCGAGGCTAAAGGACGGGGGGAAGGGCGAAGCTACAATACAATTCGTCCTGGTAATAGATTGTGACCATGAATTGGGATAGTGAATGCGATTAATGATTGGGATTGTACGAGGCAAGGTTACCTGAACCCCCTCTCCATTGCATGCCTGTAACTGTACACTGTACATACAATCCAATAGATATGACCCTCCAGGACGGTACTGCGCCGGACTATACAGTACATGTTACTGCTGTTGTAGGTGGAGCTAGAGGAGAGAGATAACGGGTTTTCTCATTTTGGACCTTTCCCCGCAGCGCAAGGAGGCGTGCATGCCAAGTAAAGTACGCTAGTCTGGGTTGGGTAGGGTATGATACAACAATACAACAACAACAACAACCACCAACCAACCAACCATCGTTTGGGATTTGAAGAGGAATAATGAAATGGGTGGATGATGGGTGGAGGGGGGCAATACGATAGGACACGTACCATACACCAATACCCACACCAGGGCCAGGGCTAGGGATGGGTGCAATGGGGATGGAATGGGATGGGATGGATGGCGTTCGTACGGGAATAATGGGCCGAATACTGTACTTTTAAGCATTAGTACATACAGTACAGTACAACAGTAGTTAGTTGGTACTAGTAGTGGGTGGTGTGGAAAGGTATCGAGTCCAATAACAATAACAATAACAATAACAAGAAGAAGAAGAAGAAGAAAAAAAGAAGAAAAGTGACGGGTCAATAAGCGGAGAGAGCACGTGGGAATATACCGTACTGTACTATCCTGTAGATGGTTTTAATTATCATTATAGTTATAGGCTCCGTACAGTACAGTTACGGTACTATACAATACAGTGCCGATGCGGATGTGGATGCGGATGTTATCTACCAATTACCGTGCGCGGTTTAACAAAAGCGGCCGGCCGTTAAAACTTTAAACAAGCAACCGACTTCGAGCCCCAGAAAAGCCATCCAAGCCACCAGACAGATCATCATCGGCAACCTTTTACACGATTTGATATTATTTACCTAGGAACTGACTTTACTTTATTATACTATACTTTACAATCACTTTTGAACACCTTTTCCGTTTACATATACTTGATACAGTACTGTACATACGGCGGTTGGATTGTTGTTGGCCAACACGCGAGCCTGGCCAGGATTCGCGGTGGTACTGTACCATGCAAGCCATGCTGGCTCCCATGCGCGACCCATGGAGGCGTTGATCGGCAGTAAGGATGACAGATGTAACGTGTGATACGACACGATACCATACAATCCAGTCGAGATAAAGCACAGCAGCACAGAAACACAGCCAGCAGCATCAGCACCCGTGAGGAGAGAAACCATCTCAACTTGCGGTTTGGCCGCATATTGGCAGGCACGTGAGGCAAGTCCCAATGGCTCACAGATACGGGGTACGGTATGTACAGTACAGTACGAAGTAGACCGACCAGGAATCATAATCACAACTATATACTATACTGTATTATAGACTTCTTCATTTAATCCTGGTCGCAGACAGTACTGTACAGTACATACGGAATACAGTACGGAGAGGTGTAATCAATCAAATTTGCAAAAGCGCAATCAAATAATGCTACACTTATCACTTATCTATCACAGGAAGGTATTCGAGAACCGGATGATTATTACAGTACCATTCACCTCTGGTTCTATCTTGGCTGCCGACCTTGGTCTTAGTCCTGATACAGTACGCACCTGTGGTTGTGTTTGCCGCGATGGTTCCATCTTGAGCTGGTACAATGCACTAGACCACGGCTGGCGGTGGAAAAGCTACTGTATCAAAGCCGTGGTTACTGGTTACATAGGTAAGTAGAGTAGGAAAGGGCCGACCACCACCGAGCACCAGCCATCCAACACTCACTCATCATGTGGCAGGCGTGGCAGGCGGTCCCTTAGATCAATCCCTGAGCCATGGATCTATCACGAAACGTACCGACCACTCGGATCAACTCGTAAGCATAACGACCCAGGGAATAAGTAGAGTTTACGAAAGTACTCAAGCTCAAACCCACATGGTACTGTAACATTAATGTAGATTAGGTTTTGCCTTTTCTGCTCCAGAATAAGTGTCACAGAGAGTTCTTAGTGTTACTAGCCAAAGTCTGGGTTACTTTCACCTTTCTCCTGAAGCTAGTCCTCGTGAGCAGCCCACTATCCCATTCTCGTCGTTCTACCTCATCCCGTCTCGTTCACAGTCTCACGCAGTATTTACTTGACTACCCTGCCGTTGTGTGTTCCCCAGGGCCTAGCTTCATGAGCTAGCACTTGTTTAGATTCTGCTGCATCCATTTCGAATGGTGCCAAGCGGTTGATGAGCCTCTCGAATTTAAAATTTAGTTCTTTCACGAAAGAGCTTCCAAATTACAAGTTAGAGACCCATGCAAGGCATGCTATTATTCCTTGTTCTAACATGTGCCATTGATGCTATACGAATCGTGAGCTGCTAGACTGTTAACTATGAGACTGTAGACAGCCAATTTGGGTCTCTTGAAGCGCTGCTCTATCAAGGATCCTTACGAATGAACACCGGTGCAGTGCGCTTCTGCGTACGTTGCCTGCCCCTTCGAAATGCATCCAATCGTCATCCTTACGCAAGATACACCACTCAGTGCATTTCTCAGTGAACCAAATATACATAGACCACTGGACTAGCAGGCATTATATCATCGTCTCATAAGGCCTGACTCCAACAAACCTAGAGATACTGTGCCAGCCTGCCTGACGCTTTCATGGAACGTAAACGAAGTATTCGGTAGAGAATTCCAGATAAGTATTTCGCAGCATAGAGAACTGTTTGATACAATGCCCAAATTCTAAACCGCATTTTGGCATACTCAAGCAAGATCAGCGACTTCACTTTCAAATGGATTCGGGGCTATTTCGTAGATACCGGCGACATGACTGAAAATAATTCCATGTAGTTAGCACGAGCAATACATATATATATCCCTTTTCATCCAAGTTTTAACCCATTATTCAATAGAACACATGAGGCTGCATAGTGCTACAGATCTGCTTCCTGGAAATGTATCCTATTGGTCGTATGATGTATTCCCGAGTACTGTTATTGCATATGAGGAGCTCGCTTGATTTTGAATTTTGGCTCAACAAACATCCTTTAAAAAATACTAATTTCAATAACTATACTCTCCAAAAATTAGACGGAGAGTAGAAAACACACTGTAAGGTAACTAGAATATCCATTCGGAGGAAATTACCTAGCTAATTACACAATCATGTGAAGAAGCCTGAAAGTCCGAATTCTTCTTTCCTATATTATGATAAAAACTGAAGATCAACATATCGTGGATCATGCCTCGAAAAAAAGAATCGAAAAAGAAGATCGCAATCTACACCAAACAAGGCTAATATGTCTTGCATTACCGACTTCCTTCCTGCTTGCCTTCATATGCTATTCTCGGACTCGCTCAGAACTTGGTGCCTGTAGCATATGGCTTCAAGAATTGTGTCCCTAAGGTGCGGCCCTCTGTTGTATCATTAGAAAATATCCTAGAAGATTGCTAGATGAAGAGAGACTTACTAAACCACCATATCAATAGACTAGGTACCTTACGCTCACCCATTCGTCCAGTGGCTTTATTTCTTCCAAGCGTTACGCCCATGCTAGGAGGTCCACCATATTTATAAGAAACAGGTGCCTTTCCCGTGAGAACCTGGCCAAGACTGTTGCCCAGGTGTGTCGCTTGCTTGTCGGCATTCATATATGTCGAAGGTTCGAGGTCGGTAATATCGCCTGCCGCCCAAATGCCCTCTACATTCTTGACCTTTAAAAATTCATCAACCACCACATCACCTTTGTTGTTGAGCAGTGTCTTTGGAATGTATTCGCTGTTAGGGATCACACCACGGGTAGAGAGGTAGAGATCGCAGACCAGCTTGTCGCCATTGTTGATGATGACCTCGGTTTGTCCGGATGGAAGAATGGAGGTAGCTGTGATTCTGTTGCCTTTCATCACCTTCACACCCATGGATGCAAGTTGGCTTTCTGCTCCATCTGCAATATTCTTGGGCATGCTACCGTCCATTAACTGTGTCCCAGCAGTGATGATTGTGATATTTTTAGTTTTCTTAAACTCAAAGGCTAACTCCCCAGCTGTCTCCACAGCAGTTACACCTCCTCCCCCGAGTATTATGGACTTCGCAGCCTTGACCTGTTCTTGGACCCTATGAAGGGTTTCTTTCGTAAAGTCGGAGCCTTTGGGTGACTGCTTCCATGGCACCGCCTCGCTTTCTGTGCGAGAGCCGGTTGCGAGGATGAGGATGTCATAGAGCTGCTTCTCTTCACCAGTAGGCGTTGTGATGGTTACAGTTTTGGAATCTGGGTCGAGGCCAGATGCTACGCCGATTGTGTGCTCAAAAGATCCTTTGGGATAGCTTGCAAATCCTGGGGCTATTTCTGCGAAGAGCTGGACAAATAATTAGTAGCTTATAGACTTGTTGGGTGACATGCTCTTACCTGTGCGTCGGAGAATTGACCGGGGACAATACCTGAGGAGCAATTTTAGTAAAACTCCAGGAATAGAGAATAGAGAATAGAGAATAAACAATAACCAACCTCTCACCGAAGCGGTGTTCATATAGAATTCACGATTAGGGGATACAAGAACCACTTTGTATCCTCTAACATGGTTGAGTGTTTTCTTCAACAAACTAACAAAGATGGTCAGGAAGCTTCTATAGCTTGGAAGTAGGATCACTCACATATGGGCGATTGTAAGGCCAGCATAGGAGCCGCCGAGAATAAGGATTGTCTTGGCCATTTCGGAGGAAGATAATCTTTCTATACGGTGTTTTGAATTTGAAGATTGAAGTTGTTTTGATGACACTTTTTGGTGCTATGTGAAGTAGATCTATAAAAATGGACATAGTTGCTATGGCGGGTGCTAGTCATATATATACATGTATACAAGCTATTGATTTGGTGCTCGGCAACAACAAAGTCCCTTAGCTTGTTTGGTCTAGTCAGGTTTGTTACCTTAATAGGAAAAGTCGCTAGCATGGTATTCGTTCTAGAGAGCAACGCTTTCCAATCTGGCAATTCCGATGCTTACGAATTTACTTTCTTTTTCTTTCCACACTTAAGAATGCTTAACAATGCAACGAATTGGTCTTTTGTTGTTAGAAAAAAGGAGCCACCGGAGGTGAAAAGTGTGGGGGAGCGCACCAGGCGCGGAAGATCATCACGCTAGACTAGGCTAGGCACGAATACAGCTTGACTGGCCGCAGGATATTTGCTCGACCACTGGTAGCTATGGTATTTAGAGGGAGCCGAACAAAAGCACTTCCCTACCTGTAAACTAATTACAAACACAGAATACAAATCAAAAAGTAGCTGTAGCCGCGGCTGTGACTGGTAGTAATAATAATTTGCTATTCAGACAATAGTCGATACCCTAATAGAAGCCACACTTTCGACAGCAGATATGGCTTCATGTCCATTACAAAGTTTTCTAAAAGCAGCCAGTCTGGCCACACAGTCGTTCATAGAGAGTAAGGATCGATATGATACCGTACCAAAGCTTAAGGAAAGACCAATCACATCCCTGGGCTCATGCCCCTTATCTGCAGGACGTGATCCAGAGATCTGGCTAATTTCCGACCTCCTGAATAACTTCACGGAGTCTCTGTGGGTCATGTGCAAATCGACCGAGAAACAATCCGTCAACTCCCTCTCGCATCGTAGCAAATGTTCCTGGCCCGGCCGATCCCCCATATATGAACTTCAACTCCCTGGGCTCACACAGCTTGCGCAACTCCTTAACAACTGCAACGACACGATCAGCGGAAGCTGGCTTTGATTGTCCAATTGCCCAAACAGGCTCATACGCGAATATAATTTCCTCGGAGACCACTTGAAGTATAGATTCGATTTGCGGGCGGCACTCTTCTACTGCTTCTAAAACTGTACCTTGAAGCTTCTCCCCGATACAGACTAAAGGCGTCATTCCATTCATTGCAGCAGCCCTCGCCTTCTTTGCAACAGTCTCATCTGTTTCATGAAACAACCTCCTTCTTTCAGCGTGACCAAGTTCGACCAATTGGCACCCCAAGCTTTTGAGTACTTTAGGAGAGATCTCTCCGGTGTAGGCGCCATAGTCTTCCCAAAAGCAATCCTGGGCACCGACCCTAATACTTGGAGCTGCCAGACGAATCATCTCGCTTGCGGCTGCGAGAGATAGGAAATCTGGAATGATAAAGAGATCGACGTCCTGAGCCATTGAATATTGGCCTAGGGGAGTGCAGTCTTGTATGTACTGTGCGGTCTGCTCAAGGCTGAAGTACATTTTTAACGACACGCCCACTGTTCGCCGTCGAGGAAGAGGTAGAGGTGATGGCATTGTGACTGATATTACAACAGTAACAACTCGTGCTGACGATTGACCTCTCAACAGCACAACTGAATAGAGGTAGCTGAGACAGGCGCTACTCGAGGCTCAAATGCATCAACGAACTATGCTTACATTAATATGGCAAGAGCGTGATAAACACATATGGATGAAATGAGTAGCTTTGAGCAGTGTGGCCGGCATGATTTGGACGATGTCATAGTCTATATGTTAAGTAGTGGGATAAGTGGAGACGGATAATGTAATGGGCTAACGACAATTTTATGTAACTCCACAGCTTCTACACGACATACTATAAACTCCACATTCATGCTATTGTACTTGTACATATATATTTACTCCAAGCCATGAGTCTATCCCAAAATTCTAGGCGCTGTTTGCTGGTTGATGATTAACAAATCTAAAAAACCCAAACCCCTCTTCATTAAGCCTTCTTTTGTTGTATATTGTTACGAGAAGTTTCCTCCATTTCCTTTCTCATTACTTCGTTAAATTGCTCCCATCCATCCAAATACAAATGGTGCCCTGCTTTCTGAATTACAACTACTTTTGCTGACCCGTTCTCGTTCTTTTTTTCCTCTGGCGTTGCAGTCTTTAAGGCTCTGGTCTTTTCTTCCTTGAGCTTCTGCTCCGCAGCGTATCCACCTGCTATATCCATCCAGTCGTTTTCCCCATACATCATTATAATAGGAATTCCCGTTTCCTTAGACAATGAATTAGAGGTTGGGACTACCGTAGAGCCATTTTGTGCTGGCAGAGATGGTAGGTTTTGTCTGCCCACACCATTAATTCTCCGGATTAGGGGACTTCGAGCAAAAGCTCCCGGGGCAAGTATGTATGCCAGAGCATATTCCCCACTACCTCGTTGTCGAAATAGAGAATAGGCATAATTATGGAGTGCCTCGGACTCGTTCTTTGGTAAGTGAGAAAATCGTCTGGATGTCCACCCAGATACAAACCGAGGACCCAAGGGACCGGTCCAGCGCACAATGCTAAAAGGAGAAATATTTGCATCCCAAAGATAGGTAAGCCATTTTGGTAAGGGCCTACGAGGAGCGGCATTTGGCCTGCGAGTAAATCAGTAAATGTAGTCATCGCGGGGAACTTATTCATTAATAAGGGCAGGAGGGCGTACTGGCTCTTAGTCGCTGTTTCACTCGTTGATCGAGCATTTAGAAAGTTGTTATTATCCCCAGTTGACTTGAGCCGGCCATTCTGGTTGACAATGTCATCTTGATCTTGTGTAAATTCGGTTGCCATCGTTGATTCCTCCGGTTCAGGCATTTCCGCCTGCATTGCGTATGGGTCTTCTGGAATTCCCACTGGGGAGGCAAGTATGAGTTTATCGAGATGACCTGGATATTTCAGAGCATAGGCGACTGCCATATAACCTCCCATGCTATGGCCCAGTAGAGTAAACTTGTCAATCTTTTTGAGAACCCGCCACTCTTCCAAAGCATCTATGAACCAATTCTCCGCCTCTGCGATTTTGCCCGGTTGATCTTTGGCATGCACTTTGAAAGGCGGCCGACTAGATCTGCCCATCCCTAGCATATCCAGCGCATAAATCTTCCAACCTCTGACTCGACTCAGCCCTTCGAAATTCTTATAGAAGAATCCAAGACCAGCGCCGTATCCATGAAGCATGACTAGATTTTCATGTACCTCCTCACCATCCCTCTGTACCGAAAATTCATTCAGCGCTCTATCCTTTCCGCTCAACTTGATCAGATTTGAGTGCCATGATCTAGGCCCATGTGGATCATTCATAGAGTTGGTTCGTACAGGTGTTGCTTCTCTGGCTGGGTCGTCGTTCACCGATATAGATGACCGATTTGGGGACACGGGTGCTGAACCGGTCTGGGTGTGGGTGGGAGGTCGCTGGAGATATGGAATGAAAGACATGACATTATGCTCCGCAACCTGGCACCATCTCGTTAGTCTGAAAGTTCAATGATATTAATCTTGCTTAAAAGCACTTACTGCGGGCGAGACGCTTGTCCACCATTGACCAACAGCTTCCTTGTATCCGAGGGGGAAGTATGCCGTTCGTTGTACAGGAACTCCTGCGTTCTTAGCTCTTTGTGATGCCAGCACTGGCTGTTGGCCGCGGTCTGCGGACGACTCTGTCTGAATTCATAATCAGCATTTTTGCGTTCACCCTGTGCAAACGACCGGTTTCTTAAGGCTTACGCTTTGTGCAGACATGGTGGTATAGCTAAAACGATAGAGGTTGTGGCTAGGCTTGCGTGTGAAGGTGGCGGATACAATTGTCAGATTATCCAATGGCCGCAAAAGCGACGGCAGTCCAGAGACTTGATACAATGTGAGGGTTGTTGAGGCCCAGTAGACTGCCTCGGACCGATATTAATAGAGCTTTGTAGCTATTGTGGGCGAAGAGTAAAGAATACGTTATACAGCTTTTGTGCCTGGCTGGCAGGAGGCAGGTTCGGAAACAAGATGATAGTAAATCCGATGTGTCTGTCACTGGTTGTAGTGGTGCTTTGGGACGGGAGCCTTTGTTAAAAGTAGACCTGGGGAATAGAACCCTCACGCAACTGTTTCAGTAGGAAGATGAAGCAACGAAGAAGTGTATATTTGCATGAGATGTGACAGAGATATATATGTATGTGATTGAGTAATTATCTAGCCAACTCGGGGGAGAGGGGATCAACAGGCTGCTATATACGTATACATCCCTGATGAGTTTGGTGAGCCTCCTTCTGCCGTCACCCATTGTATTGCCTCGATTGCGTACTTCAGGAACTAAGTCATTGCACACCGCCTTTGGGCATATGAGCGTATAGTATTTATAAATATACCTCGTAGGGTAAAAGGTGGCAATATCACAGAATGCAATAAATACATCATACCCTTTAGCATATTCCAGCCGAGCCAGCTAAAGAACTTTCAGTTACCGTCCTTCAAGCGAATGCGAAAAGAAAACGAGGTTGCCGAATCATACAGTACGCCGCCGTACAGCAGGAACTTTTGCTATGACGCCTAGATAGTCTCGATAGTCTGTCTTTTCGGGGGCCCCGGCCGGAAGTTCCTCCATTATCCGACTCCGGCAGAAATTACTGCTTATCTCCGACTACAGTACCAAGCGTGACCAGCAGGACCTCAAGAGCTCTCCACACCTCGCGAGGTAACTTTTACAGCGCAGACTCACTGATCATTAATGTAAACAAGAAAGAAAACGAAAAACGAAAAAGGATAAGTAAAGGAGAGTGATGTAAACAAAACAAGCGCTGGACCCGAATGAGGATCCTTTATCATTCCCCTGAGAGGCTGTATAATCGTATGGGACACGAACGGACCAGCATCACTAGTATAAAATAATTGAGCTTGCTCCCATCCTGATACATTTACCAACAACTGCACTTACGTGTCCCGCGCGCAACTCTACCACCGCCTCAGTGAACCCTACCAAGCGATGATACTTGTTATATAACGCGCTTGTCAACTGGTTGTCAGCGCCAGCTGCGATGTCAAACTTGGACCAGATAGTAAAAGGCGCACCTCCGCCAGGAAACCACTATTCCATTCCAGCGATCACCCCTATCGCAGATGTGAGCACTTCAAATGCTGCGTCTGATCCATCGATATTGCTTCCCTCAAGTCCACCTCAGATATACCTCAACCTCTTGATACTCGAAGCTTCATTACGCGCGCAGTGGCTCCAACTGCGAACTAGACGGCGACAGCATACTTTCTTCGTCACGCTCCTGGGACTGTGGATTCTATATTTCGGATATGCGCTATTCCTTGCGCCGAGGGAGGATGGGAGCGGTGTGGGGGGGTCCGTATATTGGGTTGTCGAAGTAACGGAAAAAGTTTGCTTGATGGGTGGCATTGTCACAGCATTGCTTGTATGGGGTACTGGTCAATGGGAGCGAGGTATTCGTTGGCCCAGGCGGTGGGTGTGGACTACAAACAGGGGATTGAGAGGCTTTAACTGTAAGCTTGTAGTAATAAAACAGCCGTGGTGGACGGAAGCATTTTCGACATTGTCCTTCCTCCTATCTTCCGGGCTATTCTCCAACACCAGTGGAAGCTCTTACCGGCTTGTAGAACACTCCCTCCTGGCAGATTCAGAAAAACCCGCACACAGCGGAGGATATCAGACGCTACCCAATATACACGAGAATGATAATGAGTCTGGTTATGAAGAGGATTTATCACCAGGAGGTGATTATATAAAGCTCCTGTTGCTTGCAAAGCCCTTTTCTCCCACCTTCCGCGAAAACTGGGATATTTACCGGACAGAGTACTGGGAGAAAGAGAATGAGCGACGTGCAATGCTGAGAAAGAAGATTAAGGAGCAAGACTTGAAGTTAGCGAAGCAGCAAGGGGGTTATTTCTGGTGGACGGGTTATAGAGGATGGAAAAGACGTAAGGGAACTGATATTGAGAAAGTCCATCATAATGTTCACCGCCAAAACAGTGTTCAGTCCGAGCATAAACGCACACGAAGTACCACCGCCACGGGATCACATTCTCGAAACTCATCGCGGAGTACAACTCCTACCACGGAAATTGAGGAAGGTACAGCTGAAGGACGTCTACGTCGCGGCGGCTCAGGGGCGACCTCGGAACGACGGAAGAAGAAAATTCCAATAAGTAGAATTCAGAAACTTACGCCTACGGGTTCAACTTCTCTATCTGCAACCCCAGAGGTGCATTCGCCTTTGGCGAGGGAGAACAGCTTCACAAGCGTATCTTCTCTAGACAGTGAAAGATCTGGCACGCCCGGAGATGGAGATTCTGTAAGGTCACTCAGATCCAGTGGAAGCCCAGCAAGGAGAACATCTGGGAGAACAGTGCAATAAATCTAGATAGCTAGCTCTCACTCAAAATGTAGCACTTAACGTGTTAGCCTATTCGCATTGGTTTGGGAAATTTATGATCCATAGTGTCACCACAATACTGCGTGTTTCTCATTTCAATGCAGAGGTTTGGAGCATACAGTATATGAAATAAGATATATGTACTACTTAAGCCTGCTCTCATACTATTTTGTGTTAGAGTCTATGTGTTGAACTTTACCTCCGTGGAGTCTACATTCAGATGGAGATTGAACTAGGACGAAAGCTCCTGTTGAGTTTCAAGCTATACGCCTTGTAATGCATTGCTTATAATTCGAGTTTCTCATGTAATACCAAAATACGAATGTTAATCCATTAAGGAATATTCTATTACTTAAAGTGTGATTGAATTATGCCAAGGCTGATTAATGACTTTATTGTCAATCAAACAGACAAGGCTACAATATTTACAAGGCTACTGAGGGGTTGACAAGGCTGAATCCAACCTCATGTCGAAATACTTAATTCTCACCACGAAGGATGCGTTTCTCACCTAGGGGTACATACAACGATATACTGTCTCCGAACATATCCACTTTGAGAAGATTAACAATCACGCGCATTTTTCTAGGCACAGGGTTCTTCGATTCTGATCCAGCATGTCGTTAGATCCAGTTTCTGCACCTGCCCATCTGCCTGAGTATGGCATGAGAGAACACCAAGCTACTGCCGCCAATGCGTCTGGAGCCACTCGCGCATCTGACTACCAGTGGAGAGTATGCTCTTTTTATTTTTGGCTACTTTCCAGCTTGCTAAGATATTCCTAAGCCTCCATCACCACCGCATATAAACATCCCTCCAATTTGCGACAACATTCCCCACACTCTGCCCGCATATATTGGGAATGTTGATGAAGAGAACCATGAGATTCTCAAACATATCACGCAAGGACATTATTCGGTGGATGCAGCAGAATGGAAGTACTCGTGGCGCCGGCAGGCTCAGCCAATACTCGCCTTCCTCTACTTAGGCCCTGCCTCGGCCGCTCGAGACTTGGAATATCTGAAAAAAGAGGGAATCACCATGTTACTTGTTGTTCGGGACAACATTTCAGCAGCCCAGGGTCTTTACGCCGGGAAAAAGGCTGAATCTATTGGTATCAGATCAGAGTTTATCAACATTGCCGACAACCAAGATCTCATCCGCACTTTTCCTACAGCCATCGAAAAGATAAATCAACATTTGATAGAAGAATTCCGAAAGCAAGGAGGAATGGACAAAATCCAAGTTTATGTACCCGGAAAGCCAAGTACTTGGGGCAAAGTTCTCGTTTTTTGCGAGTCTGGCAACGAACGCTCTCCAGCTGTTGTGGCTGCGTACCTTATGGCAGCTTATCGGATTGATCTGATCAAGACCATTCAGTATATTCAACAACACCGATTTTGTGTATGTGTATATCACCTTTGCATGTACCTAATACATCTTTCTCCTGTGGGGATTCAATAATGCAGCATCAACTGATAATGTGATATAGGTCGCCTTTGATGATGCTTTAAAACACCTTCTATCAAGCTATCAAGACATTCTTGTGGCTCAGCGAAGCATAAATACGCTCGATTCTCCTGCACTCTTGACACCTGTTATGTATGTACTTTCCCTCAGCTAGCTACTTCCGCTCATTCAGCTCAAAGTCTTAAGAACCGCATACGCAGTACTGACGTTATCTTTTGTAGTAGTTCTATAGGTCAAGATAGAACATATAGAAGTGTTTCATGCCACTCTAAACGAGGTAGAGATGAGGTCGATGAGTATGATGACGATATGGATATCGATGATGATGGTATGGACGACTCGGAAAGATTCAGGGGCCGTACAACATTCACCCCCTTCCTTTCAGGCAATTGAGGGGTTGGTGATTGGGTGGCAGTTAGCAGATAATCATTTGGAATATATAGGTATACCGGTGGTTTATATGGAGCATACGGAGTTTGGCATTCAGGGATATTGGAAGTCCCAGCTCCAGGGCGGCGTTCTTGATATACCCCAGATTTGAGCATTTTCAGTTAGCAGAAGCTGCTACACTTTGAATCAGTTGATAGGAACAAAATAGCCATATTATTACATTAGGGTGTTCATCAGTAGAACATATTGAGTGCATTCTTCATTATACTACTTGTAAGAGACACTAAATTTGGTTAGACGCTGAAGCTCTTATATTTCTTCTATAATTTGCTTGAATGTTGCTCTGATTTACTCCACTACTGGCTCCTAGCTTCTTGAGCTCTTCAAAGTTCACTCCAGTCACTGCTGTGCACGCTTCTATAGTTCTTTATCTCCATAATCCTTGATAAACAACTTCCAGTTTATACCTTATAACCCTCAAACTTCAGAATTTGCCTATGACATTCCAAGAGCTACGGAAGTCGCTGATTCTTGGTTGCATAAGGATTCGTGTAATCTGCAGATAATAATCATGGCGATAACCACGTGTTAAAAGAGAAGCATATATGACACCACTATGTGTCTCATCGCAAAGCACAAGTCAAGAAAGCTTTGGGTATAAATCATTATCTGGGGATTTCCTTCCCAGCTACCTTCCATTGAACATTCTGAAGTTGTGTCAACATACATCACAAAAATGGTCGATTTTACTTGCGAGACTTCTTGTATACTATTACGTTTATCACAGTAGATCATCTTAAGCTTGTTGGGTAGAAGAGGATTGCTAGATCCAGCTTGCAAATGGTTGCTGTTAATACTGAAATGTGGAAGAAAAAAAGAGTGTATATTCGATGTGGAACTCCACACACGCCACACTAGCATAGCGCCCTTTTTCTTAAAAGAGACAGTTCGCCCGTCTTGGCTCTCTTATAAGATTATTCAATCAGATTCTTCGAATACAAAACAACCAACCTCCAACACAGAGAAAAGACAAGCCTTTCATAGGCACATCAGCACAAGGCGTTACTTTGCGGGTTTTCAAACTCGATACTGGTTTTCGCTATTTTCATTTATCCAACCTCAACCAAACATTACTTCCCGAGACGATAACAAACCCTCGAGATGCCGGTAACACTTCGACAGCGTACTGTGAGGAGAGGGAAATACACAGAAGATTACGAAGCTGACCTACCTCTACCTCCAAACCCTAAATTTGTACACCCTGATGTTCCATTTAATCCACATGCCAGACCAGCCGCCTTTCCTACCATTCCTTTAGACCGACGGTTTGTCGAACGCTCACCAGAGCCTACACGCGTTCAGCGATTGCTGCACGAAATTGACCCTGACGAATCTGGTCCTCCAAGTGACGAAGAGCTGCTTCACCCTGAATGGACGTCAGATGGTTTCAACAAAGACTTAAGGCTCTCGTGGACTACGTGTAGAACGGTGGACTTCACACATGATATAAGCGATGGCATGAAACTTTTTCTAGGTAAGGTAGTCTTTTATTGTGACGAGCTATTGACAATGTCGAAAAATGTGATACACATCAGGTTTCCTAACTGACGTACATATTAGTGCGTGTGGCCCTTCATCATATGACTATCAGTCAGGCAATCCACTGGCTGCAGCTAGGGGACATCGCGGTCGACAAATTCTTAGACCTGTTTAGAAAAGAGATCAACAAAGCCCAAAAACGTGCCGAGACTGATGCCATCATCAACCAGTGTTGGAGAACTACAATGACAGAGGCAAAAATCGAGGACGCTCGAATCGAATGGCTTGCTTTTAGAGAAACGAGCCTCGCAAAGCTTGAGTATCCAAACAGAGAAATTATAATTGAAGCACGCGATATATATCTTGGTAATAAGTTCATCCATACATTCTTTTATAAGGAAGATGATGAAATTCATCGAGGGGTCGATTTTATCAGTAACAACATCCAAGCCGATATTATCGAGCTTTTCGGTTCACGTGGCAAATTGCGTAACATGTATGTTTCTGGGTGCAAATACAGCATTAATAGCGGAGAACCAGTCAGTGAAGATGACTCTATGTCTATGGGGAAAGACCTTCACGAAGAACCTCTAGATGAGGCTGTTTCGTTCGGATCCGTCTCAAAGATAAACGAGTTGCACGATGTATTTCCTCAACGACGTAGATGGGGCATATGCCAGGATGATGATGAAGTTGATATTTGCGCTCAAGAATTTATTGATGATGAGAATTACCTTCCTTCCAGATCAGAGGTGGTTGCCATTCTTAGAAATATTCAGGCTGCCCCTCTAGCAACTACAATCGAGGAGCTTGACTACCCAGACGAGTTCATCTCTTATTTCAATGCTTGGAAGGCACAGCAACTACGTGGTTAAGGGACCAGCTGCTGAACAAGAGGAGTTATAGGAACAGGATTTGAGGAGAATAGTGAAGCTCAGTGACTGAAGGTACGTGGCATTTTACCTATCCGCTACGCGGCCAACTCTCAAGTACTCCTTTCTCTCCAAGTCCTGAGATAACACCTGCAACTAGGTCAAAAATATATATAAATATGGTAGCAGTGTTACCTAAATTACGAAAATCTGGTAGTTTAAATAGCTTTACAAGAAGCTGAGGCTGATTTCACTTTAGTTGTGTCAAGCATCCAAAATATGGATGATCTCCCTGAACATACTCATATTTGGAAAAGGAGTACAAGCTTCTTAATTGCGTCTTGGCACTGTCAACTGGGAGGCTGAATTCGGGTAATTTCCAATTCATAAAGAATCTGGAAAAAAGACCGTAGGAAGGCAGAGTAGGAAAGGGAGAATAGTTCGTCTGCTTCACAGCGTGTCACCTCATTTAGAAGCCCAGTTGGTTGATTGTGCCATACCGTATAATCCAGTGAAATAAGGTTTAAATTAGTTTTGGACAACAAGTGTAGAATTACTGGATTGAAATGAGCTACTTATTGTACTGAAACCAATGGTAGCCGAGAAGGCAGCATACCTCCATGCTAAATATCTCAGACAATTGATAGATTAAGACAGCACAGTTTAGCACGATATACTCCCTATATGCAAGACAAGAACCAACAGCCAACAGGTGGATATCAGAGCACAACACCTTTCTTCCTAAGAAACATGTGATTTGGTTGTATTGGGACCAGGATTGTCAACTTGCTAGAATCTCAACTGTGCAAGTGTATAGCGACGTACCTGATTTTCATCAGCCCCTTTTTAAGCGAGAAAGGTAGAAAGCGATAGACGGGTTAGGCTACTAGTAATAACTTTGATAGGCTTTACTTACTTGATAAAAGGAGGATGGTATTAAACGAGTTTCTTTTTCCAAAATTTCAACCAGTTATCAGGAGGGAAGTGAAGAATTCTGTGCAGTTTTACTAAAGCTAAATACACGACAGGGTTTGCTTCCCCAGAGCTCTCAAGGGCGAGCCATGGCCAGTGCCCCGCTTTGGGTTGAAGTTGCCTTCCGAACTTCTTAGCCTTGATCCCAAGGGTAGGGTTTGTTGTTTCTCACCGACCCATACTTAAGCTAAAGTGCTATATTCACTGTTTCTAATCTGCGACTGACTATACATATCATTCTGGTTTCCACAGTACTAGAGCTGTGCAAAAAACAATCCATAACCATAGCTGAAGGAAGACATTAAAGTTAGAGCACCGGTCCCGAACCTTCATCCCCCCAACATGTCCAACAAGCGCATTGAGCAGAGCGAAATCGAGAAATACTGGGAGATCTTTGCAACCCTTTCTAATGGCGGCACATACCTCACTGGCCCCCAAGCTGCACCTGTTCTAAAGAACAGTCAGCTACGCGACGACCAACTCGAGCGAATATGGGATCTCGCGGATGTAGACAATGATGGAAATTTAGATTTCGAGGAGTTTTGCGTGGCCATGCGGTTGATTTTTGATTTGGTTAATGGGGAATATGCAGATGTGCCACCAGCGCTGCCAGACTGGCTGGTACCGGAATCAAAGGCGCATTTGGTGCAGGCGAATCGTGCGCTTACGGGGAGACAGGTACAGTTTGAGAAGGTGGAGGATGATGATGATTCTCCAGGTCTAAAGGATGGATTCGATTGGTACATGAGTCCAGCGGATAAGGCGAAATATGCTGAAATCTACGATGCGAATAGGGACAGGAGAGGAGATATCACCTGTAAGAGCAGAAGTTGCACATTGAAATCTTGAGCTAACAAGCTGGGCGAAGTTGAGTCCCTGGAATCCCTTTACTCTTCCCTGGACGTTCCAGATACCGATATTCGCTCTGCTTGGAACCTCATAAACCCCTCCGCCTCCTCTGCGATATCAAAAGATGCTACCTTAGCCTTCCTACACATCCTAAACAACCGACATGAAGGCTACCGCATCCCAAGAACAGTCCCTCCATCCTTACGATCAAGCTTTGAACGAAATCAGATTGATTATCAAGTCGACAACCAACGCACATCATCGCCAGCACAACGATGGGGCTCCAGAGGGAGTGAGGAGACAAGTACAGGACGGAAAGCAAAATTCGGAGAAACATATCTTGGACGCATGGGGAAAAGTGGTTATAACGCTGCCGGCACCGACTTCTCAGGCACGAAGACCAGCGAAGATTGGGAGGAGGTACGATTGAAGAAGCAACTCGCTGAACTAGAGGCCAAAGTCGAAAAGGTGGAGGCAGCTTCAGCAAACCGACATGGTGGTCGCCGGGATACGAAACCTGCACTTGTGAAGAGGGAACTGGAGCAATTACTGGACTACAAACGCAGAGAGCTCCGGGAGATGGAATCCGGGGAGGGAAGAAGTAAGACGGGAGCTAGTCTAAGGGGCGTTGCTGATGAAATCTCTACCGTAAAGGAGCAGGTGGATGGGTTGGAGACGCATTTGAGATCGAGGGAGCAGGTTCTGGCGGAGTTGAGACAGGAGATTGATAATGAGAAATGATAGATATGTCAATGTGGATGTTGTAATGATACAGATCAGGAATTAAGCTAAATGGGTATCCCAAATATCACCAACATGTCCTAAATTAGGAGTTGCGACGCAAAGAGAGCAATTTAAGCACAAAACAGTGATCTTACAAATGTAATTACTGAGTGTTAAGTGGTACTTCATTTTGTAAAGAAACCTGAAATCGCAAATAAGGACAAGATATGTTTCTATTTCGTGAGTTTGATACACACTACAAATGACAGTAGCCATGCTTTGATAAAAGCAAAGCTACATACCAGACATGCTAACAAAGCCCTATGCTGTCCTTTCCCTACCAAACACCAGTGACGCCAAGTAATGAGCAAGGGAAATTTAACGACTATTTGTTTTACCCATACCTCTCTTTCCAGAAAACTACAACGTGCGTTAGTAATGCTATCAAAGTGCACGTGGAGAGTAACTTACCAAGTGCTTAGGCATAGCAGCAGCGACATGTCTATCAGCCTCTCCCTGTCTGGCCATCCTGTTCATCTTCCGTTGACTCAACTTCTGTGCACGCTCTGCCTTTGTCCGCGAGACCTCATTTGTAACACCATCATCACGTCTGTTACTCTGGCTTCTAGCTCTGCTCTTGGCACGCATCTTTGCCTCGTAAGCCGGATCATCAACATCCATAACATCTTCGGTAGTGCCTCTGCTTCTCACAACACTTCTACCTCTTGATCTTGCACGAGCTCCAAGTGCTGTGGTATCTAGACCCAATTGGTCGAGATGATCTTCCATATCTGCAAGATTCTTGCGGGTCTTGGTACGGGGGATGATTGCACGGTTCTTGAGGGATTTCTTCATCTTGGCTTCATTGCGGATCAGCTGTCGCTTTTCACGAATCAGCTCTGCTTTTCTGCGGATTTCTATGTCCTCAGCATCTTCTAGATCTTCATCAGAATCATAAAATCCCTCAGCCTCGAGTCTTTCTTCCTCTTCTTCAAGGGCCAGCATCTTCTGCTCGATATCTGGGTCGATGAAATCGTAGACATTCTTCCCGTCATATATTTCGGGAATCTTGTCATGTTTCCAATCATCGTTCTCAAGCATGTACTTGTCTTTAAGATCGACGTTGTAGACGCCTGCTCCACCCTCCTCCTCCTCGAGATCGCGAGCCAGCTTGCGGCGTTCTGGGTCGTTTCGGTCGTATTTCTTCATTTGCTTCACGGCCTCTGGAATGAAGGTTTCGAGCACTTTGCCATCCATCGGTCTCGCAACATGGATTCTTGTAAGAACGTCTCCGAGTCTACCGCCGACAGCGCCGCTGCTACTGTTTGTTCCGGCCTTGAGTTTTTGAGCAACACGGTCTGCGATCAGACGTTCACATGCAGCATTCTTAACCTCTTGCACGCCTTCCTCGGTGGTACATGAGAGCTGCAGCATTTCGACATCTCCAGGCTTCAAAAGGGCCTGTAGTTTGGCCTGTAGCTCCTCGTCAAGATCTTCTGGTCTGGTAACATCAATTTTATTGATCACAATAAATACTAGTTTATTGGCAAACAAAGGTTTTATGCTCTCGTAGAGGTTGATCTGAGCTTCTACCGTATAGCCACACTGCTCAGAGAGATCCATAAAGTATAAGATGGCAGAACGAAGATGGGCAATTGCGGTAATGGACTGCATCTCAATGGTATTCATCTCCTCCAAGGGATGATCTAGGATACCCGGGGTATCAATAGCTTGGAATCTGAGATATTTGTAATCGAAATGACCGACGAACAAGCTCTTTGTCGTGAACGCGTAAGGTTGAACATCGACATCGGCTCTTGTAACACTCTTTAAAAAACTCGATTTTCCAACATTTGGGTAACCGCAAATGAGCAACGTTCGAGTGTTAGGGTCAATCGATGGGAGACGACCAAGATGCTGGCGGACTTGATCAAGATAGAGTAGAGGATCCTTGAGTCTTCGGCAGATGGTAGCCATCCGACCTAATGCAGCACGTTTGAGCTGCTTGCACTGGAAGAGTGACTGCGCATATTTGAGGAGTCGCACATAATCTCTGGAGACAATTTCGATAAGGTGCTTTGCAGTTGACAGCTGGCCGAGAGCAATCCGGAAGTGATCTTTGTCGTATAGAGTATTCAATAAAGCGGAGTGAAAAGGATGGATATCTTGCAGGCGGGGGAATCCATCCAAGATCAGAGAGAATTTGTCTGCAAAAGTCTCTGCAGTGAATTTGACTTTTCGGGTATAAAAATCTAAACAGGTCAGCATAATTTATCCAGAGCCGAGTAGTTATCTTTACTTCGAATTCTGCTGATCTGAAATCCAGCACGAATTTGTGTGGGCAATCGTCTCTGCGTTCGGCTCAAGACAATGTCCAGGAATTCCTGAGACGTAGGCACCGGTTGAATATCTTTCCAAGTGGTCTTCATGGTGGGTAGACTGGCAAATTTGACTTTGCGAGGAGTCTGACAAGTGGTCGAAAGATTAGGAGTTGGTCTCGAAATTCTCTTCGAACTTTTGGCGGGTGGCAGAAATTCTCTATGCCAAGCCACGCTAAAACCTAATCGTTATCGCTATCGTTATCCACCACCTCTCAAAAATATAAGGAGGGGGGCGAGGAGGGGTTAGAATCAAAGACAGTCAATCTCTTTTGCTCAAACACCGAGCGGAAAAGACAATCTATGGAGAACACTATGAGGTTGGACAAGAATATTTGCATCTACTATGAGTGCTCTTAGAGAAAAACAGAAAAGGAAACGGGCGCAGGGAGAACATTGTTCTAGTCAATACTAATTTAGGAGGGCTGGTCAATAACTATCACTATCTGAATGGCTGAGGTAACAAAACACAGAAAAGAATCCCAGATGACTACAAGGACATAAAAACCAGGTGCAAGGCGAGTGGTGAGGCCGTAAATATAAGGCCTAAGTCCAATGTCCATATAGTACGCTGCTATGAGCGTCTTGAAACCTACATACAGCCTTTGACATAGAAGGTAAAAATGGGGTATCATTGTCAAAAGACCAAACGCCACATGACCCTGCTTATCCATATGTTGCTCTTGCTTCTAGTGGTTTTAAGTCAAAGACCTCAAGAGGTGTTAGAAATTAATTTAAGAGAGCTTCACCAGAAGAAGACGTACCATATCAAACCATCCGCCTCCCCCGAACTCACAAATGCTTTTTCCCTTGTTGGTAAAAGCCAATTTTTCATACCATGATGCCATATGCTACCTTGGTATTAGCCTGTAGCAAGGAAATAACACCTTGAAGCATTAAAGACTCACCTCATGAGCAATCAGGGCCAACCTATCAGCGATACCCGCGCCATTCATTTGTTGCATATATGCCATCATGAGGATTCTTCCAATACCGCGTCCCTGGAACTGTGGCAGAACGGCAACCGAATGGAGAACAATGGTTCGACCAGCTTCTTGATGGCCAAGATTGGAGGTCTCTGGCTTTTCAGAGGTCCAGTCCTTTGGAAAATCCATGGACTCGCTGTGTAAGATATGCAAGTTAGTGATGGTTTGAGCATGTCTCCAGCACCGAAACACTTTCACGAGGTGTTTGGAGTTGACCTACTCGGTAGCAAGTGGTGCTGTAGTTTTTACAGCAATGATATGACCGATCAGTACACTGATTGCTCCATTGCGCCGACTGGTCTCAACTGGCCTGCCAGAATTTAAGGTTTCTGGCTCGGATCCAGAGCCTGGGACGACAGTTTCAAAAATCCCCAAACTAAGTTCACCGCACTTGCTGAGTCTGTAAAAGAGCTGGATGTAGATTAGCCGTGATTCAGACAGAACCTTGAACCACCCAAAGCCACACGTTATGTGTGACTACCCGTAGACGGAGCAATCGCTCTCTGGGAGGGGGGATTAGCTTACCTTCTCCCGTGTAGCTCGCTCATTCGGATCGGGGAAAGCTGCATTCTCAAGAGCAACAACGGCATCAATATCAGAGACGGTGAGCGGCCTCGTGTATGGATGCAGGTTTGCTCGCTTGTACTGCTGGCTCTTGGGCACAACAACAAACCCCTTCGACCCTGGGATCGCTGGAGATTCGTTAGGCCGCTCTACAGGGCTATCTGGCATTCTGTTGGGGCTTGCGGTGATCAAAGGAACTGCAGGTAAAGTCTTCTCACCCTCCAAATCACGAGGCATGGCCTTGGCTCCTTTCTTTGCAGCCTTGTGTCTATTGGGCAGACGTTTCAGTAGCGGTTGAGAGTGTTGTAGAGCCCTGATTATTGATCGTTCTTGATCGTTCATGTCACGAGAAGCGAGAGTGTAGACAGAAGTACCGAGTATGAGTGCGCGGTATGTAGTCTGGACGGTGCTAGAGGATTAAAGAGCGAAAGGGGCTAGATCTCGAAGTGAATAAGAAATGATAGGTGGCGCACTGGGTCGACTATACAAAGTGGGAGTGACGCTGACGCAACTGCAGCCTTGCCAACGCGACTTACGGAGGTACACTGTACGCCGGGAAGTCAGGTGTGCAGGACTTGATGATTGTGCTGGAAATACAAAAGTACTAAGCTTTAACGCTGGTTTACTCAAGGGGGTAAAGTAAGTTACTCACAAAGAAGTGGTTTGTTTTTGAGTCCACCCAATGTGCTACATACAGTATGCAAATTGCAATACATAGGGACAAATCATGAAATATATTTGTTTATGCTTGGGGAAAAGAACGAATGGGAACCGCCGTTATGGAGTTAAAACTTACGGTATACTACATACTACGCAGTACTTTATACATTCCATAACTACAATACCGCTACCTTAAGATACTTAAGGTAGCTATAGCAAGTTCAGCCATGTACTAAGCTACTATAGTAGCTACTAAGCAAAGCTTGCGCCGAGGGAGTTGGTAATTGTTGATGCATCGCCAAGCTTGATTTGGCTCTGAATACCGCCGTTGTTAAAGAAATATATATATATATATATATATTAATTCTCGACTACGTAGATACCTTGTTTATTTGGCCTGCCGATGATACTGTAATGTTAACAATACCAAACATCTATATTGCGGGGGAAGCAGCGAGACGACCCAAATATCATTCATTAGTCGACAGAGTAGAGTTCAAGTGAGGTTGTAAGTAGAATAATGTATGGCACCTGGCTGGGTACTATGTATGGTACTGTATGTTTTGTTTTGCACGCATGGCTGGCTTATTATGCACATACTGTATGTATTGCTACCTAGATTTGTGTACATGCCTCGCATGCGTGCTTGCATAATCAATACTATCAGGCATACTGTATCGATAACTCGCTTGGCCTTGTTGGACATATCATATCATATCATATCAATGCCTTTATTACTACTACTACTACTACTACTACTACTACTACCACTGGTATTGCGATTATCGGGAGGTGGTTCTGCGATGTGGAGACCATGTGTATCAATTGTACAGTATTACTGTCCTGTATCACAGTACTGTCGCTCAACAACATATCAAGCCTGGCAAACAAACCATAAATTTGCCATTCTCGCCGTAGCTTAATCTTGCATGATATTGTGGATATTTTCCTGTTGTTGATCGCGCGTTACTAATATAAGCTGTCAATATCCCTGATCTGTCTCGCTGCCCGCCTTGTCGGCTTACATATGTACCATACAGTATTAAAATATACCGTACTTGACAGCCTCGTGCCGTTGCCTCGTGCCCGCCATCTCTGCCTTTGCTCTTCCTCAAGTCTCGCCGCATTAAATCATTCCCAAAACGCACCCCCTCTGCAAAACCGATTCTTCTATCTGTATACTCACTCTATTGCTCAAGATCCTTCCCCCTTGTTTTATACTGTACAACCCCAATACAGAACTCACCCTGCGAGCAACTTGAACCATACCCGATAGGCCCGGCAGCAGTGTTGCCCATTCGATTAGCAAAATGTTTGTTTGTTATTTATTTCATTATTGGGCTTGAGCATGCATTTAGAAGGGGAGATTTTGACATTTGTCGCCTCATAGATGGTGGCATAATGTTTTGCTCTCTAAATTTCCCTTATTCTTCAACATAGGCTTCATTATAAGCTGCTGAAAAGCCATTTACTCATTGCTTCAAGCAACCTACTAACGATCAATCCTAGGCGTATCACTCTGAATATCACCGCACCTACAAACAATGAAAATGACCTCCTTTCTCTCGCAATCCACGACGAAACAACAGTTGGCACCCTCAAGGATTCGGTGCAAGCCGAGACCCAAATTTCCAAAACATCTCAACACCTCTATCATAATGGACAACTCCTTAATGATGATTCCAAAACAATGAAGCAGCTAAGCATTGGAGATGGGGAGATGCTAGCTCTGCACGTCCGAGACATGAGAGGAAGTACTGGAGTTCCCGCAAGCCAACAAGCACAACCAGCACGCCAGCAGGCACACACATCGGCTAGAGGTAGACAACCTGATCCAGAAACTATCCGTTTACAACTTCTTGGTAATCCCAATATGAGACAGGCTTTCATCGATCAAAGACCGGAGCTGGCTGATACTATCGAGGACCCCCAGAGATTTGCACAAGCCCTTCAAAATTTAGAACACCAGGAGCGGGAAGAACAGAATCGGCGGCGACAGCATATTGAAGATCTAAATGCAGACCCATTTGATATTGATGCCCAGATGAGAATTGCTGAGATGATCCGGGAGGAACGTGTTCAGGAGAATTTACAAAATGCTATTGAGCATACCCCCGAAGGTAAGCATGCATTAATAGCACAATATACACAGTAGCTAATTGTGATCAAGTATTCGGTAGAGTCCATATGCTATACATAGACGTTGAGGTAAATGGCCACAAAGTCAAAGCCTTTGTCGATTCGGGGGCTCAAGCTACTATTATGTCACCTTCATGTGCAGAATCTTGCAATATAATGAGACTTGTGGATAGACGCTTTGCTGGAATTGCTCGCGGTGTTGGCACGGCCGCAATCCTAGGTCGGGTACACTCTGCTCAGATCAAAATTGGAAGTCT
>Ga0247734_1000830_pt1 | contig 25329 bp, 21 predicted proteins | sample UWRJL103311B2_FD_180933 | JGI IMG/M metagenome (GOLD analysis project Ga0247734, IMG submission 180933) | Plant litter microbial communities from Arlington Agricultural Research Station in Wisconsin, United States - UWRJ-L103-311B-2 | ecosystem: Environmental > Terrestrial > Plant litter >...
CAGTCTGGCTGTAATTATTGGTCAACAATTATTTCCAAGTGATGCCGGTGCTTCCGCACTGATCAATACCCTCGCTATTTTTGCAGCCGGTTTTATTGTCCGTCCGTTTGGCGCATTGGTTTTTGGCCGTTTAGGAGATTTAATTGGTAGAAAATATACCTTTCTCCTGACACTGGTTTTGATGGGAGGTTCTACTTTTCTGATCGGACTGATTCCTTCTTATTCCAGCATTGGTTACGCAGCCCCGATTTTGGTGCTCATACTACGTCTTGTTCAGGGACTTGCTTTGGGTGGTGAATATGGTGGCGCGGCTACATACGTGGCAGAACATGCACCTGTTGGTCGCAGAGGCTTTTTTACCAGTTGGATACAAACCACTGCAACACTGGGATTATTTCTTTCTCTTGGCGTAATTGTCATGACAAAAAATCTTTTGGGCGCTGAAAAATTCGCGGATTGGGGATGGAGAATTCCTTTTCTGGTTTCCATTGTCCTGGTTGGTGTATCCATTTATATCCGGATGAAAATGCACGAATCGCCGGTTTTTACCAAGTTGAAATCAGAAGGTAAAGTTTCAAAAAATCCATTAAAGGAAAGTTTTCAGAAAAAGGCCAATTTCAAAATGGTTTTGCTGGCTTTGTTTGGTGCAACAATGGGACAAGGCGTGATCTGGTATACAGGTCAGTTTTATGCACAATCTTTTTTGGAAAATACCTGTAAACTGGATTTCAATGAATCCCGTTATATTTTGCTTTGGGCCATTCTTTTTGCCACACCATTTTTTGTCGTTTTTGGTTCGTGGAGCGATAAAGTAGGACGCAAATGGATTATGCTGAGCGGTATGTTGCTGGGAATTGTTTTTTATCGTCCGATTTATCAGTATTTCATAGATGCTACCAATGTTAAAGAATTTCAAAAAACAGAATTAAAAACGGCATCCACACCGAAAATTACGCATGAACTGGTAAATGGGACACTCGATTCAATGGTTACCACCACGACTTTTAAAACCCTGAATAATGGAATTACGTTTAAAGAATCCAAAATTGTAGTAATTCCTGATGATGTTCTTGCGCCATTGCCTGAGGTCAAAACGGTTATTGCTGATGTTACTTTACCCAATAAAACATTTATCATTTTTATAGCACTTGTGTTTTTCCAGGTACTGTTGGTTACAATGGTTTACGGTCCGATCGCCGCGTTTCTTGTAGAATTATTCCCAACCAAAATCCGGTATACATCTATGTCTTTGCCTTATCACATTGGTAATGGCGTATTCGGCGGATTGGTACCATTTATTGCAACATTAGTCGCTTCTTTTCCAGGCTCTACACCTTTGTCAGGATTATGGTATCCAATTGGAATTGCCGCATTGTCTTTTGTAATTGGAGCTGTTTACATTGATAATAAAGGAAGTAGAAACGTAACAGATTAAAAGTTTCCTGAATTTTTCCAAGTCATTAAATCGTTGTTTTATATACAATCCTGAAAATATGAATGCATTAAAAAAGATGTTGGGAGTTGTCTGGATCATACTCGGGCCGGTTATTATTTTATTTTTGGTCATACAGGCATTTGATAAAATAGCGGCAGCTACTGCCGGAATTGCCAAAACAAATACCACTTTACAATGGTCTATCATTATCCTCATTTTTATACCAATCTGCGCCGGATTAATGATCTTCGGGTATTACGGGTTTAAAGGGGAATACGAGGAATAAAAGGTTTCACGCAAAGAAAAATGAGAAAAAAACGCAGAGACCGCAAAGCAAACGTTACCCGGTTTTTTCTCTCTGAGCTCTCTGCGTTTTTTTCTTCCCTTTCTTTGCGTGAAACCTTTAAGTGGGGGAAGCATTACCCAAGTAGGGAATTGGGATTGCTAACAATAATTTAAGAATAGTTTCTATTTTTGATCCATCATTTTCATCAAAAATAAGGAACCATGAAAGAGGAAGTTTTTATTCTATCTGCGGCCCGGACACCAATCGGAAGTTTTGGAGGTGCACTATCTTCCGTACATGCATGCAGGTTAGGAGCGGTTGCTATTCAAAGTGCAGTTGCCCAATCCAGGTTGAGTCCCGATCAGGTTCAGGAAGTATATATGGGCAATGTAATGTCTGCTAATCTGGGACAGGCGCCTGCAAGACAAGCTGCAATTTATGCTGGTTTAGCACCGTCCGTTATTTGTACAACGGTTAATAAAGTTTGTGCTTCGGGTATGAAAGCAGTTGTACTGGGTGCGCAAGCCATACAGTTGGGTGATGCGGAAGTAGTTGTAGCAGGCGGAATGGAAAACATGTCACAAATTCCTTTTTATCTTCCAAAAGCCAGATACGGATACGGCTACGGTAACGGAGAAATTATTGATGGTTTGCAAAAAGACGGACTAACTGACGTTTACGACCAGATTGGAATGGGCATTTGCGGCGACCGTACTGCTTTAAAATATAATATTTCGCGTGAAGAGCAGGATGCATTTGCCATTCAGTCGTACCAGCGCAGTGCACAATCTACGGAAAACGGATTTTTTAAAAATGAAATAACGGAGGTTGAAGTTCTTTCTCCAAAAGGCGGAGTTTCCACTTTTATTAGTGAAGATGAAGAATTTAAACGGGTAAAATTTGATAAAATACCTTCTTTAAAACCTGCCTTTTCGAAAGATGGAAGCATTACAGCTGCCAATGCTTCTACAATTAATGACGGTGCAGCGGCTTTAGTAATTGCAGGTCTGCAAACCGTAAAATTATCAGATTTAAAGCCGGTTGCACGTATAGTTGCGTATGCAGATGCTGAACAGGAACCAGCCTGGTTTACTACAACGCCTATTCTTGCTACAAAAAAGGTGCTGAAAAAAGCCGGATTGTCTCCTTCAGATATAGATTATTTTGAAGTGAACGAAGCGTTTGCTGTTGTTGCGCTTGCGTATATAAAAGAATTACAGCTTGATTCTGAAAAAGTAAATGTGTTTGGCGGAGCAGTTTCACTCGGGCATCCGCTTGGTGCTTCCGGGGCGAGAATTATTACAACCTTGCTTTCAGTGCTCAAACAAAATAACGGGCGGTATGGCCTGGCAACCATCTGTAACGGCGGTGGCGGAGCATCAGCAATTATTATTGAAAGAATCTAAATCAATTACCGGATCAGGACTTTCAGGCGGTTGTAAAAACCGGTACTTTTAAACGTAAAAGTTTTGTGAAGTATGTAATTGCTGATAAAACTAAAACCCATTCCAACGATGTAACAAACCATGTCATTAACATTGACGTCTTTTTTGGAATAGGGTATAAAAAAAATGTATTTTTCGAAATAGTTATTTGAAATGTAATAAGCAGCAGTTGAAAAGATATAAGTTACAAATCCGGAAAATACGGCTACCATTAAAAATTTGACCATTTCGCGCCGGCTTTGATTAGATTTTCGGGCATCAAATGCAAATAGTTTTGTTAGTGCGAAACCGACAATGAAAGATGCAGCATAAGCTGGCAAAATCGATTCCTGGAAAGTCAAATTAAACCAATCCTGAAATAAACTACTACAAAGTAACTGAACTACTGCTCCTGTGCCGGCTACAAGAAAATAAACAATTAAATCTTTTGCATTAAAAATTTTACTCTTTTGACCTTGCGACACTTTGTGTATAGTTAGTTTGCGATTTTTCAAATCAGGCCGCAATATTAAAAATAAAATGTTCCTGAAACAATTCAAACTGGCCAAATTGATTTACCGGCACATTCTTAAAATAGGTATTTTGGAAATTATTTGTGACTGATTTAATACTTATGAGTCATAATGCTTAATCTTTGCAGGCCAGTTAAATTTGATTTAAATCATGGCATTATTTTTTAAATGTATCTAAAAACTTCGCAATTAGAGAGCAGATTGAGTACTTTACTGCTTTCTTGTTAAATTATCATTTATGAAAAAATATCTCTTTGTTGCCATTTTTATTCTTTCCGTATTCACCGCAACTGCCCAGACCCAAAAATGGGCTGTTGGATTCAAAGTAGGTGAACCAATAGCAGTAAGTATTCGCAAATATGGCGACCGGAATGCGCTCGATCTTAGTTTTGGTACTTATATCGGGCTTTTTAAAAGTAAAAAAACATACAAAAGCTCCAATGACGACTTGGGTGGCGTTGGTATTATGTTCAACGGAACATACTTGTGGTATGCGCCTTTATTTAATGAGAGAATGATTGCTTATGGAGGCCTTGGAGCTCAGTTAAATTCACGCCGCTATTTCCCGGACAGGAATTCTAATGTACATACAAACAATATATCATTAGGACCTTCTGCTACTGCCGGATTAGAGTTTTTCTTTGCGCAAAAACCAACTTCATTCTTTGTGGAAGGTGGAGGATATCTTGAATTGCTGCCTAAAATTTTCTATTTCAATCCCAATTTAAGTATTGGATTAAGACATAACTTTTAAAGAATTCACTATCATGAAATACAATTACACCCTGATTTATTTGTTTCTTATTGCTATTGTAAGTTCTTCTTGTTCAGGTGTTAAGAATATGTCTGGTACTTTGTCTAAATCAGATAGCAGGACGACAACCGATTATACCAGGCATGGCGATTACGTAAAAAATGCGGATAGCATTTCCAGTCAGTCGGCAACTTCATACAGGCCGGCGACAACAAAGTATGTGAGTACTTCTGACACAAAAAGTAATAACGTTTATCGCAAAGATTACAGTAGACTGACAGATAGCAACCTGTCTGAAAATGTACCTCTTGCCAATACGGTTTCCGGAAATTCCATGCAGGATTATAACCAAAAAATGGTAAATCAATATGCTGAAATGGATAAGCTGGGAGATGTAATTATTTATGAATTAGATATTTTAGATCGGCGGTATGCAGCGTTATTAGAGCAGTTTAAAACGGCGAATAACCAGGACCGTGAATTAATTGCAAAAGATCTTGATAAAATAAATGCTGACCAGCTGACACTCTATAAGTCTTATACAACAGTGTATAAAAATGGAAAAACAGATTGGCCAAGAGTGAAAAGTAATGTGGAAAGCACTTTGATGAGTTTGAGGGGGGTGGAGAAAAAGTAATAGCAAGGTTAACAAAAAAGGAGCAGACGGCATTAAATCACTTACAAATTACCTTTTTGATGATTTGTAAGTGATTTTTTAGTTGTGTAATAAACTTGGTAATTACCAGCCTGCTCCTTTGATGTTTGTTTTAATCCTGCAAATATATCCATCGACAGTCAGGTATAAGGTTGAACCGTCATTTCCCCACGCGCAATTGGAAGTCAGTTCTCCCATTTCCATTCTTCCAAGTAATTTTCCAGTTGGCGAAATAACTAATAAACCGCCTGGGCCGGATGACCAGATATTTCCTTCCTGATCAATTTTAAGTCCGTCGGGTAAGCCCTGGATTCCCGCTTTTACCATTGCTGTGGCATCATAAAGCAATTTCCCTTTGCCTATATTTCCATTTGTTTCAACGGGATAAGCCATCCAGATTGCTTTTTCCGGATCAGACTGCGCTACGTACAAAATCTTGCCATCAGGAGAAAAAGCCAACCCGTTTGGTCTGGTAAGATTTTCTATTTGCAAAGTGGTTTTTCCATTGGAATCAATACGATAAACACCAAATAGTTTCAATTCGCGTGTAGGATCATCCTGCTTTTTTAGCAGACCATACGGCGGATCTGTAAAATAGTAATTTCCATTTGTCGCATGCTGAACAACATCATTAGGACTGTTCAGCCGCTTTCCTTCATAATTATCACTCAGTGTAACTTTCCCGCCGCCGGTTAAAGACATGGCAGAAATGCGCCTATCACCATGTTCGCAGGAAATCAACCTGTTTTTATTATCTATAAATAATCCATTACTTCCACGTTCATCACTATAATCACCGAGTCCTGTGTAACCGGATGGCTGCAAAAAAACAGAAAGCCCGCTTTTCTCCTCCCATTTATAAACTGTATTTTTTGGAACATCTGAAAACAAAAGATAACCGCCTTCTTTATTCCAGACCGGTCCTTCCGCCCACTCAAATCCTGATGCTAAGACTTCAATTTTAGATGTTTTGGGAAGAAGTTTTTCAAACGAAGGATCTTCGTAAATCACTTTGCCCATTGTCGGATAAGTTTTCTGGGCAAGTACAAAACCTGGAATATAAAATTGCAGAAAGAAAATTAGCAGGTAAAACGATTTTATTTTGAAAGTATTCATGCAGAAACCCCAATTGGAAAAATGACAATTTCCAGGAAAAGAGAAAATTTGATTTAACCTACTGTAAAGCTCTTGTAATGAACATTGTCAAAATATCTGAGAGAGAACTATGCTCGAATAGGCAGGCATTTCCAGATTGCCGGAAACCGGAGCAGGGATAAAGTGGCTGGCAAATAACACATTGCTAAAATATTTTTTCTCGTCAGGAAGGTGAATAATTTTATAATAACGACTTAAATTATGAATCACCAAAATAGACTTGTCTGCATGAGGACGTTCATAACACATTAAATTGTCGTCATCTAAATCAATATTTAAAAGATTAGGCGCTATTAATTGACTTATTGCAGGTTCAGCTTTTCGAAGTTTAATTAAAGATTTATAATGATTGAAAACAGATTGAGCATCGTTTTTTTGCTCAGAAAGTGGCTTAATTGTCTGATTTGTTGAGAATTCTGCCTGAATCCAGCTGGTTTTATCCGGATCATGTTCCTGATCAGTCCATAAAAAAGGTTCACGAATATATGGATCCGGCTTGGTGCCCAGCATTCCAATTTCTTCACCATAATATACATAAGGCTGTCCCGGTAGAGTGAGTAAAATCGACGCCGCCAGTTTTATTTTATCTGTATTATTGCCAACAACACTTCCGATACGTTCCTGGTCATGATTGGTAAGCATAATAGCATCGATAAAAAGCGGGTTATATTTTGCAAAAAGCTCATAGCTATTGAGCAGCTTTGAGATCAGGTTTTCATCTTTTTCCTGAATTAAAATTCGTTGTAATGCAAAACTTAAATCGAAATGGAAAGTGGCGTTCAGGCTTCTAAAATAGGGTGCAACTTCCTCTGTTTCAGCCCAGACTTCTCCTACGGTAAATGCACCTGGTTTGGTTTCATGGATCAGTTCACTAAAAAATTTCCAGAATTCGAGGCTCCATTCTTTTTCCCATTCCGGAAAAATATGTCTGGCAGCATCGAGTCTGAATCCATCAATGCCCACATCGTTAAGCCAAAACCGGACGATTTTTTGTAATTCTATTTTAAGTTCTTCAGAATGGTAATTTAGGTCTGGCATTCCTTTGTAGAATAAGCCATAATATTTTTCAGGATCATCCATGTTTTCATGCCATGGATAAACTTCCTGCGAATCATCGGAAGTTTGCCGTTGTGCAATTCCCAGTTCCTCAATTTGCGGTGCGGTCATCCACCAGTAATAATTCCGGTAAAGATTATCCGGACTTTTACGGGCTTCGGTAAACCATGGATGCAGAGTGCTGGTATGGTTCACTATCAGATCCATGTAAACCGCAATGTCATGTTCATCGGCTTTTTGCAGTAGCCTTTTGAAATCTTCCATAGTTCCGAATTCAGGATCTATGTCAAAATAATCTGTCAGATCATACTTGTGGTAACTCGGGGAAGGATGAACAGGTGTCAGCCAGATTGCTTCAATACCAAGCTCCTGGAGGTAATCAAGTTTGGAAATAATGCCGTTTAAATCCCCGATTCCGTCTCCGTTAGAATCACAGAATGAACGGACAAAAATTTCGTAACAAACACGCGGAATATATTTTGGATTGTCAGGTAACATTCAGATTGCCAGATGAATAGAATAATTTATTAAGCAAACTTTTCCATATAGGGTTTGAGTAATTGATAAACAGTATGTACGGGGAGGCCCATAATGGTATAAAAAGATCCTTCAATTTTATCAATTCCAATCATTCCGATCCACTCCTGAATACCGTATGAACCTGCCTTATCATAGGGTTTATATTGCTCAATATAGTAGTTTATTTCTACTTCGTCCAATACACGAAAAGAAACCAGCGCCGGATCTGATATTGTTGTAATTGTATTATCTGTCAATAAACTCACCGCCGTCATAACTTTATGTGTAGTTCCTGAAAGTAAATTCAGCATTCTGAATGCATCATTTTTATTTAATGGCTTTGCTAAAATCTCATTCTCAAATATAACAACGGTATCTGCGGTTAAAACGAGCTTGTTGCTGTTTTCAATGCTTTTAAACATTTCGGCTTTTTGTTGAGAAATATATCCCGCTACTTCTTCGACGGGCATATTGTCGGGAAATGTTTCGTCAGTAGGAATTACCTCAATGTCAAATTCAAATCCGGCTTCATATAATAATTGTTTTCTTCTTGGAGAATTAGAGGCAAGTATAAGTGGCTTGGTTAAAGAAAACATAATATGAAATATTAATCAAAAAATATTTTTAATGTAAAATTTTGTAAATCAACTATTTGTAAAATAATTACTTCTATTGTTTGATGAATATAAAACTATTTTCATCAACAAGGAACCATTAAAAGACAAATAGATGTTACTACATTAAATGTATATACATAAGTATTACATCTTAATGACTAAGCCTATGTCTATTGAAACTGATATTAAACAGAAAAAATTTCGGAGTGCTTATCAAAGGCTTGTGATCAATTTGGTTTATACCAGTAATTGGATTGGGTATAAGCAGATGGAGCTTTTTAAGGAACACGATCTTACCTTACAGCAATTTAATGTATTACGAATTTTGAGAGGGCAGCAGTCCAACGCTATTAAAGTTAGTGACATTGCGGACCGGATGCTTGACAAAAATTCCAATACATCCAGGTTGGTGGATAAATTACTGGCAAAAGGACTGGCCGAAAGAAAATCATGTCCGAGTGATCGCAGGGCGGTGGATGTGTTAATAACACAGTCTGGTCTGGATCTGTTGGCCAAACTGGATCCTTCACTTGAAGAGTGGGAAAATAGTTTGAGCACATCCATCACTACCGATGAAGCAGATCAGCTTAGCGCATTACTTGACAAATTAAGAACATCACAAAAGCAAATAATTTAATACAAACAATAAAACAATCAATCAATTTAATTAATGAAAACTACAATGAAATCTATCTTCGCATCTCTTGCAGTTGCACTTTTTATCTCCTCTTCAGTATCAGCAGCAGACGGCAGCAAAAAAGCTACTACTTTAAAAGTAAATGCTTCTAAAAGCGAATTGACATGGCTTGGTAAAAAAGTTACCGGCGAACATACAGGCAAAATTACTTTGAAAGAAGGTACAATGATTTTGGACGGTGCAAAATTCACTGGTGGTAAACTGGTTGCAGATTTGACTACCATTACTTGTACTGACCTTACAGATAAATCATACAACGACAAATTGATCGGTCACTTAAAATCAGAAGATTTTTTCTCTACTGAAAAATTCCCAACTGCTACTTTTGTAATTACTAAAACAACTGTAAAAAGCCCGGGTTTATATGATGTAACCGGTGATCTTACTATCAAAGGAATTACAAAACCTGTGACTCTTCCGGTAACTGTTACTTCAACTTCAACTGGTGCTGAGGCAACTGGTAAATTGGTTGTTGATCGTTCTAAATATGACATCAAATACAATTCAAAATCTTTCTTTGAAGGTCTTGGAGACAAAATGATCCATGACGATTTCACAATTGATTTCAAATTGGTAGCTGCTAAATAAGGCTTTCGGGAGTCGGATAACGGCTGTCAGATCATCATAAAAATAAAGTCCTGTTAAACATCATGTTTGGCAGGACTTTATTTTTTATATCAAACAATTTCATTTCTGTAAATTGGAAAGTCGTCCATATAATGGATCTGGCCATCTATTGCCTGAAAGCAATAATGACTCATGCCATTGGTTGCAGCCAGATAAGTAGGGCGTAATGTGAAATTATAACGGCTGATCTGAGCCAGGGCAGCTTCTCCGATCTTGATAAACGGAGCCTTACATTCTACGAGTAAAAACGGCGTGCCGTCGGTTGACAAAATCATAATATCCGTTCTTTTCGCCATCGTATTGTATCGCATACCGGTTTCTATTGCAAACAAAGATTTCGGATACTGATATTGCGTGATCAATAGATGGATAAAGTGCTGGCGTACCCATTCTTCCGGTGTCAGCGAAACGAATTTTTTTCGTATAATATCAAAAATATATGGTTTCCCGTTTACCTGCTTAACTTTGTAATCAAACGCGGGAAGATTCAATGATTCCATAAGCGAAGATAAGTGATTGCCGGGGAAAAGATCAAAAACAAATTAAGTCAACCTAATATTTGAAAATATGACTACCAAAGAACAAATTGTTGAAAACTGGCTTCCCCGTTATACCGGTACACCAACCGCAGAATTTGGTAAATACATACTACTGACCAACTTTGTGAACTATGTAACGATGTTCGCTGAAAAATTTGGAGTAGAAATAAAAGGACAGGGGCGGGCAATGCAAACAGCTACTGCTCATGACATTACCATTATAAACTTTGGAATGGGAAGTCCGATGGCTGCAACTGTAATGGACTTATTATCTGCAATTAATCCAAAAGCAGTTCTTTTTTTAGGGAAATGCGGCGGTCTGAAAAAAACACAGGTTGGTGATTTAATCCTTCCGATTGCTGCCATTCGTGGAGAAGGTACCAGTGATGACTACATGCCTGCGGAAATTCCTGCACTTCCTTCATTTCGTTTGCAAAGCACAGTTTCAGCTAGTATTGCCAAACACAAACTGGATTATTGGACAGGAACTGTTTACACTACAAACAGAAGGATTTGGGAACACGATGACTCTTTTAAAGAATATTTGCGTGAAATACGTGCCATAGCAATTGATATGGAAACGGCGACAATTTTTATTGTGGGTTTTGCCAATGCCATTCCGCACGGAGCTTTACTGCTTGTATCTGATAATCCATTAGTTCCTGAGGGCGTTAAAACGGAAGACAGTGATAAAAAAGTGACCAATGATTATGTTAAAACTCATTTGGAAATTGGAATAGAGGCGCTTACAGAACTGGCGAAGTCCGGGGAGTCGGTGAAGCATTTGAGATATGAGAGTTAGGAGTTCAGAGTAGAAAGTTTAGAGTTTTAAGTAAAAAGTTTACAGTCCTGATTTCAGTTATTGCTGAAATTTGGACCGGTCTGTAAAAATAAAACAATGGAAGGTGAAACTTTATATGAGCGAATTGGCGGGGATGAGGCTTTGAAATTACTCACTGATCGTTTTTACGATCTGGTTTTTGAGCACCAGCTAATCTCACGTCTTTTCAAAAGTGATAAAGATGAAATTAAGGAGAAACAGCGATTATTTTTAACCCAGTTTTTGGGTGGTCCACAATTGTATTCTGATGTGCATGGCCATCCCATGATGCGGGCCCGGCATAATCCGCACGTCATTACCGAGGACGATGCCATAGCCTGGCTTCAGTGCATGTCAACCGCTATAGGCGAATTACCGATTGATAAAGAGTTAAAAGACGAATTATTCGACCGTTTTCCTCGTACAGCGTTTTTTATGGTAAATAGTTGATAGTCAAAATTAAAGGCTAAATTCTCTTATTTCGATTAGCGTAAAAATTCAAATAAATCTTTTTATAAATAAATTTTTTTGTCTTTGATTTAAATGCTTGATAAAAACGTACATTGCGGCAAAAGTTGAATATAACATTGTCTCATAAAGTATAATCTATCAGGAATGAATGTTGTAGTAGTACCCATTCTACGCTTGTCTATCGGAATAATCTGGTTTACCGCAGCGGTATTAACAGCCATTTTAATTGGGCCTTTTCAGTTAATATATATGATTTCGACTTACATTTTGCAGCCGCAGAGTGTAAGAATTTAGTCTTTTATATTTAGTTATTATTCCTGAATAATCTCCATATTCAGTGTAAAGGAGAAGAATTTCTTACCTTTGCGGCATGAATTTTAAAGAGCAGTTGATCCATTATCCTATTATGGATATCGTAGCCAGTGCTTCCGCACAACTTGGCGTGGATGCGTATATTATTGGAGGTTTCGTACGCGACCTTATATTAAAAAGAAGTAGTAAAGACATTGATATCGTATCCATTGGCAGTGGAATTGAATTGGCAGAACTTGTTGCTTCACAGCTTGGTCCGGATGTACATGTAAGTATTTATAAAACTTTTGGAACTGCCCAGATTCGTCAGGGAGATTTGGAAATCGAGTTTGTAGGAGCCAGAAAAGAATCTTATCAGTCAGATTCCCGCAAACCAGCCGTAGAAGACGGATCATTAAAAGACGATCAGAACAGGCGCGATTTTACAATTAATGCACTGGGAATAAGTCTTGATAAAAAAAACTTTGGTGATCTTATCGATCCTTTTGAAGGAGTAAAAGATATTCGAAAAAAAATAATACGTACTCCCTTAGCACCTGACATTACTTTTTCTGATGATCCGCTTCGTATGATGCGCGCTATCCGTTTTGCTTCCCAGCTTAATTTCGATATAGAACCGGATACTTTTGATGCAATTATAGCAATGAAAGATCGGATTGGGATTGTTTCAGCAGAGCGTATATCGGATGAATTAAATAAAATAATTCTGTCTCCGACACCTTCCTACGGTTTTAAACTTCTGTATCACGCGGGCTTACTGGCGATTATATTTCCTGAAATGGTTGAACTTCAGGGGGTGGAAAATATTGATGGAAAAGGCCATAAAGATAATTTTTATCACACCTTACAAGTGCTTGATAATGTATCTCAAAATACGGATGATCTGTGGTTAAGATGGGCTGCAATTTTACATGATATTGCCAAACCGGCTACTAAAAAGTTTGATAAAAAGGTAGGCTGGTCTTTCCATAATCATGAAGAAGTAGGTGCACGGATGGTTCCGGTTATTTTTCGCAGAATGAAACTTCCATTGAACGAAAAAATGAAATTTGTTCAAAAACTGGTTCGTTTGCATTTACGTCCGATCGTTCTTTCAAAAGAGCAGATAACGGATTCGGCTATGAGGCGTTTATTGGTAGAAGCCGGTGAGGATATTGAATCATTGATGAAACTTTGCCGTGCAGATATTACTTCCAAAAATCCTGAGAAAGTAAAACGGTATCTCTTTAACTTTGACCTTGTTGAACAAAGACTTAAAGATCTTGAAGAACGCGATAAACTGCGTAATTTTCAACCGGTTATTACAGGTGAAATAATTATTAATACTTTTGGATTGAAACCGTCAAAGGAAGTTGGTATCATGAAGGAATTAATCCGCGAGGCGATTCTGGAAGGAATTATTCCTAATGAATATGAGCCTGCGCATGCGTTTATGATAAAAGAAGGTGAAAAAATGGGTCTGCAAGTTGCTGATGTTAACACCGGTCAGTGACGGCATAAAATTTGTAGGCCGTAATTTTAAATTTGAATATTTTAACTATCAAAATTCTATAAATACATTCTCCTCATCATATTTTTCAATGGAAGGTACAAAGTTCAGACGTTTTTTTGGAGCTCTTCTCACTTTACTGGGAATTGCCGTTTTATTATTTGCTTGTGTGGCATTTTTGTCAGAAAAGCCGGTTTTAGGCCTTACAGTTAGTAAATGGGAATCGGTCGTTCCATTTCTGGTTGGTTCTGTTTTTCTTTTAACCGGCGTAAACCTGGTCAGCAGAAGTTAAGCAGACCGGATTAAAGCTGCTCCAACTGTACATTCCAGACAATGTTTTTCGGAACAATAATGGTTATACCACTCAATCAGTGATTGTGAATCGGCCGCGGTTTTGACGTGCATTCCTAATAATTCCCATTGTCGGGTAATTTTATTGTTTTCTGATGGGATCTCTGACAGCCAGCGAATTGCTTTATCCAGCATTTCGGGCTGTTGGCGATGCCTGGAATAGGCAACCATCAATGGAACCGCGGCATTGATAATCAATAGATTTGCCGCATCTCTTCCCATGGCAGGAACCTTTGATTTGGATAATTTTCCAAATTGAAAATGGTTGGTCCAATACTCCGACTGTTTTAAATTCAGCAGATTATGAAGTTCTCCAATATGATTTCCAGAAGTTAATGAAGAGAATATGCCGTTGCTTTTACTAATCAAAACAGCTAATTGCGCAAGTCGGATTGTGGGAAAACCTGCTGGGCGGAGACGTAAAAATTTCCATTCATGCATGTTCATGGAAATTTTTAACCTGTATTTGGATGATAAAAATTGAAATTCTCTTCTTAGTTCCTGAACATATAAATTTTCGGGCGAAGATTGATCTGAAATTTCCAGGCCTGAGACCTCAGGAATTAACCCGGCAGAGCCAAATAATAATGCTTCAATCTGAGTAAGATTATTCCGGTGTTTTTGCATGATCTTTAATGGCACGATCTGACTAAGCCTTAAAAATGCAGGATCGTTTAATTTAAACCCAAAATGTTGAGAAAGCCACTGATATGCAGTTTCTTCCCAATCCTGCTTATTCGCTTGTAAAAGTGACATTACCTGCGTTGCTTTTTTATCAAGCCGTTCCAAAAGGACCCGATCCAGCATGGCGAATTTTTGCAGATCATTTACCTGAACAAAACCTGAACTGCACGGAATTTCATCATTGTCATTGAGTAAATGATTATAGCGCTCAAGAATGGACAATTTTACTAATCCTTTTAAAGAAAGTGTCGGTATCAAAGTACCATCTTTCCGAAATACGGGTTTATCATTTTCCCATACCACATGTAATACGACACTTTCATAAGCCTGGTCGGTCTCATGTTTATGTTGAAACCAGTCAGAAGATTTAACATGGATTTCCGCACAACCAATCCATTCTACACCGTCAATCTGTACACGAACTTCTGAAAAATCCGGACCGGCATTAGTATTTATGTATCCTGTTCTTGAAATCGATAATTTGCTTCCTTCATCTGTTTGCAAATTTCCAGCTTCAAAATACTGAAACCGCCATATAAAACTCAATATTTCTTCATTCATAGTTATCTGGTACAGAGGGAGAAATAAAATAACACGGATTTAGACAAATATTTTTTTGCCTATACCTAATTAGTTTCAGTTCTTTGTACGCTGTTTTACTCATTAAGTTTCTGTTAGGTAGGAAAAAAATATTTATGCTTCGCCGTTTGCCATTCATTATCCTCAGACTTGTTATCTACTTTTTTGTTATCTCTATTGTTTGGGTCGTTATACTTAGGTTTGTACCGGTATGGGTTACTCCATTTATGATTTCCCGCAAAATAGAAGCTTTTAAAGCCGATGAGGATACAAAAATTTATCACGATTGGGAATCATACGATAACATATCTAAGGAAGCTGCATTAGCTGTTGTTGCGTCAGAAGATCAGAATTTTCCTAATCACTGGGGTTTTGATTTCAATGAAATTTATGATGCAATGACAGAAAAACGAAAGCGTGTCCGTGGAGCCAGTACGATCTCACAACAGGTTGCCAAAAACGTGTTTCTATGGCATGGGCGCAGTTTTATCAGGAAAGGTCTGGAAGCTTATTTTACAATTTTGATTGAAGTAATCTGGAATAAAGAGCGCATTCTGGAAGTTTATCTCAATGTAGCCGAAATGGGAAAAATGACATTTGGAGTAGAAGCAGCATCTTTGCGTTTCTATAAAAAATCTGCTAAAAATCTCACACGCTCGGAGGCAGCCCGCATTGCAGCAGTACTTCCAAATCCGGTACGTTTTTCTATCAAAAATCCTTCTGCTTACATCATGAAACGCAGCAATCAAATTTCCCGCCAAATGCGTTATTTAGGCGGTCAAAAGTATCTTTCTGATCTGTAAAAGTTACTATTTCTGTGTTTAGTCGTCCGATTCTTGTAGTCTTTGCATTTTTCAGCAAAGGCTGAAACAAGGTGGAATATGATGACGATAGAGGATTTGCAACTGATTGTTGCCAGTGGTGAAGGTTATAACGCGGAATTCAAAGTTGCTGTTCCTTCGAAAGTACGCGAAATTTCAGAGGAAGTGTGTGCTTTTGCCAATGCAGCAGGAGGAATACTTTTGATCGGCGTAAATGACAATAACCAAATTACAGGAGTAAATATTGATAATTACAAACGCTCCGCTATTCAAAACAGCCTGGGTGAAATAAGTCCTTCACTGCATTGCTCGCTTTCCTTTATTGAAATAGAAGGTAAAAATGTTGGAATTATTGAGGTGCCGTCAGGCTCCAATAAACCTTATGTACTTTCTGGTGCTATTTATGTACGTGTTGGCCCCAATACGCAAAAGCTAACGACGGTGGAGCAAATGCGTGATTTCTTTCAGCAATCCGACAAAATATATTTTGATGAAGGGCCATGCAAGGAATTTGGTTTAGCTGATGATTTTGATGATGAATTATTAAGAGAATTTAAAACTGCCGCTCACTTCAATACAAACGTCCCGGACAATCAGATTTTTTCCAATTTGAAACTATACACGGGCGACCAATTTTTCAAAAACGGAGCTGTATTATTCTTTGGTAAACAGCCGGAAGAGTATTTTGAAAAAGCAATTGTTCGCTGCGTGGTGTTTGACGGAAAAGACAAAAGGTTTATTGTCGATGACAAAATTTTTGGAGGTCCTTTATATTTTCAATATTTAAAAGCTGTTCAGTGGCTGAAAGCAAAATTGAGTGTGCGATATGATATCGAAGGACAAGGCTCCGGACCAAGAAAGGAAATATGGGAAATCCCTGAAACCGTATTTAGAGAAGCAATTATTAACAGCCTTTCTCACCGGGATTATTATGATAAAGGAGCAGTAACGATGGTCGAAGTATTTGACGACCGGGTAGATATCACTAATCCGGGCGGTTTAGTTAGTGCAATCAGTCATTCGGAATTTGGAACTAAAAGTCATTCAAGGAATCCACTTGTTTTTGGACTTTTTACCCGTATGCGCGTGGTGGAGCAGATCGGTTCAGGCATTAACCGGATGAAGGATTTGATGAAGGAAGCTGGTTTGCAAAGACCAGATTTCAGAACAGAAGGAATGTTTACGGTTTCTTTTAAACGTTTGCAAAAAAACAGAGAGAAAACTAGGGAAGAAACTAGGGAAGAAACTAGGGAAGAAACTAGGGAAGAAACTAGGGAAGAAACTAGGGAGAAAACCAGAGACAAAATTATTAGACTTCTGTCTAAGAACAATATGATTACAGCATTTGAATTAGCAAAAGAAATTGGAGTTTCAGAAAAGGGGATAGAATATCATTTGCAAAAATTGAAATCTGAAAAAATTATAAAACGTATTGATTCAACAAAATCCGGATATTGGGAAGTGAAAGGCAAGTAAAAATTCAGGGTAAATTTTCAAAAATCCTATAAGCAATGCTTTTCATTCCGGTATCTCCCGGATGATTGGCAACGCCGTTATGATCAATTTTATGTTCCAGGCCGTCTTCTCCTGTTACCAGCGTACCAATGCTGCTTTTATTTTCTTTTGTATCCAAATCAGATAAAGAAACAAAAATAATACCGGCTGAGTCTGCTGCTTTTTTCATGGCAATATCTTTCAACTCATTCGTCCAGAAATTGCCTGTTGCGACTACAAGTGCTTCGGGAACTTCCTGTTTAATGTAATTTAAAAAACGTAAATACGATTGTTCATAATCCTGTAAGTCGAGAACATTTTCTCCAAGGCGCAAAATTACAAGATCTGGTTTACTGCTAAAAATACTGTCATAGCTACTCAAAGCAAAGTGCTGATGATCCCGTTCCCATTTCGATGCCTGCAAAACTGAATAGCTCATGGAAGCATTTTGTTCCCGTAAAAGGGAAATCAGAATATGGACAAAATCTTTGTCCGGTCTACTGGCTGCCATCCCCCAGTTCCCCCACCAAAACGGTGCTAATCCATGTTTTGTGATGCTGTTCCCAATGATCAGCGTATTTTTAAATGATGATTTTTTTGAGAGTTTTTGTTGAGTAATATTTTGGTTATCAGCAACTTTTTTGTTTGGTATAATTTGATAAGAAAAGGCAAGCCTGGCTTTGGGAATAATGGATAATGCAGAATTGTATCCATTTTCTGTGTAATAAATTTTTCTATTACTTCCTGATTTATAGCATATTCCGGAAACAGGAGTTTTGATAAAAATCTGCTGACCTGATTTAATTGATTCGTTTATTGAAATATTATTCAATCCGGATTTTACTTCGTGAATAAATTCTCTTTCCAGAATAAAAATATTATTCTGATCGATCAAACCTATTCCGAAAATGACAATTCCTGGTTTGGCAGTGTTTAAATTAATGGTTGTTACAATTCCGTCAACCGGTGAAAATTCTTCATTTCCATACCATCCTTTTTTATTCGTTTTTGCAAATTCCTTGTTGAAATCTGTACCTTTTCCAAGGGTCAAAGTATCATGATGAACAGATTTCCCATAGCTTGAAAACCATTGAAAATTGGTTAGAATAACAGAAATAGCGAAAAATAAAAGTTTGTGTATTTTCATTAAAAGAGAATTACTTTAAAACTGAACCATCAAACGAAACAATCAACCATACTATTTTAAGCCTTATTTTATACAATTGAGTGGATTATCTTTTGCAGTTATTGATGGTGTCAACCGGGCTCCTTAGCCATATTCGTTCCAGGCATGAAGTAAAGCAATTTTCTCTTTAGGTGTTTTTTCGGGATTTGAGCGAGCCATTTTCTTGCCGTTTGCACGTCTTTTTCAACTGAAACGGATGAAAAACTTTTATATCGCTGTGAAGTATGATAGGATTTGTTCAGGTTTCCCCATAGCCCCGGATTCCAGTTTAAAGTAACGTGCTTATACTGAAAAAGATGAGCAAAGGTTTGCCGTTTGCTTTTAAGTAAGTGGGTTCTTTAAATAAATAAATCAATTCATGCTTTGTAAACTCTATTCCAGTCTTTTGGTCTAATAAAATATCCGCTGTGATTGGCAACAAGTCAACAAATATTTCAGGCGGTTTTTGTTTTCTGATTTCAGATAAAGATTAAGTGCATGATTTCTGGGGGCATCATTAAAATTACCAGGGTTGTTGGTTGGATAATACCAGCAAAAGCTAAAAAATGCCAAACCTGCATCGGCAGCCGCATTTATTTGATCATGTATTACTTTCAGAGAACTCGTCAGCCAGCCCCAAACCGGTTCGCGTTCCGGGAAGCTGTCTATTAATGCTCTTGGCGTATGCATGGGTGTTTGTCCGGTCCAGCCATCAAAATAATAAGCACCCAGCTGAATAGGTGAAGCAGTTATTTCTACGTTTTTATGACCCGTAAAATTGCTTTCTGCTGTTGAACTAATAAAAAATACAGCAACTAGTAAGCCCAATAAATAATTATACTTAATCATAGTTGTTAAGTTTTTAATTTAGTGCGCTCGCGACTTTGCGAGCGCACCCGGTTTTCGTTATATATTCTAGTTAAACAACCACTTCCGGTGAAGGAATTTTACGTCTGAAAATGAGAATTTGGACGCATCTTCTTTCGTTTTGTTGTAATAGGGAGAATACATTTTGGCGGACATCGTCTTGTGTTTTGTATCAATTTCCAGCAATCTGATATATCCGCCGCCCAAATCTTCTGACTGATAATTTTGCAGTAATTGGTAAATATCATTCCCTTTTTCACCCTGGTCAATCCGCCACGCAGAAGTCACAACGTGCCCACTTAAAACCATTCTGACATTTTTATGCTTTTTAATCATCTGATCGTAAATGGCTTGTGTTGTCAAATCTCCATATCCCGCATTATTCTTGTTGATTTCTCCTTTTGAAGTGAGGTGAAAATGAGTTAAAATAATGACATTGTATTTTGGATTTTCCGTGATGATTTTATTGGCCCAGTCAACCGGGCCCTGGCGCGCACAAAATTCCAGTGTGATCACCATCCATTTCATTTTGCCTGCCTTGAAGGTATAAAAAGCGTTATCACTTTTATTTTCTTCAAACCTGCCTTTTTGCATAGTGAACCGGCTTACAGGAAAGTAATTATTAAACTTGGTCGTTTTTCTTAAATTCTGATTCACATTCCCTGGCGCGGCACTTCCGCTATTTACTCCAACTGCTTCTGTATCATGGTTTCCAAGTGTAATTGCATAACCGATTCGCGCACTATCCAGAATTTTATAGCCTTTACTCGCCGTTTCAAAATGACCAATATTATCAAAATTGACAAGATCTCCTACATGCAGCACAATCGGCATATTTAACGAATCTTTTTTTTGCGCAATCCAGTTTAGCTGGCTGTAAAACATGGCTGGTTTTCCTCCAACCTCTGCCTGTGTATCCGGCAAAATTGGGATGGTGAATTTTTTTTGAGCTCTTGCAAATTGATTTCCAAATGGAAGTAGTATTATTACCAGCAGGCAGATTTGCCCGTATATTTTAAGTTTTTGTAAATTCACTTTGTAAAAATTGTATGGTTCAATTAGTAATTTCAGAACCTGACTTTAACATGAAAATACTCAAAGTTTCAGCCAGGTTCTGTTAGATACTGTAATCCAAATTACCAGCCGGCATTTTGTCTTAATGCAGGATTCAATCCAATTTCATTGACAGGCAACGGCCACAGATAATCTTTTGCGGGATCAAAGCGGCGAAATGTTGCGTTTTGAGCAACAATATAACCTTTCGCATCTAATACTACGGGTGTAAGTTCACCAAATTCTGCCTTGAAAAAATAATTACCTAATACGGTTTTTGGCAGCTCAATTTCAGCCGTTTTCCATCTGATCAGGTCCCAATATCTTAAATTTTCCATAGCCAGTTCAACGCGGCGCTCCCTACGGATTTCTTCCCTCATATCCAGTCCGTTTGCCGTTGTGGATGCATTAGTCAATTTGGCAATCTTACCACGTGTGCGCAACAAGTTGACAGACAGATCCAGATCAGCATCAGAAATACTCTCAGTCAGTTCAAATTTTGCTTCCGCATACGTTACCAAAACCTCTGCGTATCGGATCAAAACCAGATCGATCAATGCTTTACGTGTAGTGAAATCCAGCGCATTAAAATATTTTTTCGGTCCAAATCCTGTTTTGTGATAATTCAAAGGAGTTGCAAAAGTAGCTCCGGTATTATATGGATCACCTTGTTTAAAAACAGTACCGGCCAATCGCTCGTCACGGTTAAGAAAAACCTCAGCAGAAGTGGCTGGTGCTTTGTATAATGGCGATTTTGTAATAGGTAATCCATCAGTCATCAAATAGCTGTCAACCAGACTTTTAGTTGGATTTTCGCCGCCTGTGTAAAGGTTTTCAGAGAAATTATGGCTCAAAACCAGATTTGCAGCATCGGTTCCATATTGTTTGACTAAAATATTTTCCTTGTTCTGAAACCCTTCTCCTGCATATTGAAACAAATTTGTGTAGCTCGCAAAAAGACTGTGTTGCTTACTATCCATCACAGCTTTTGCTGCTGCCACGGCTATGGTCAGATGTTGGCTTGGATCACCGTCTTTATGGAATTTTGCACGTGTACCTTCAAACAATGCGATTCTTGCTTTCAAAGCAAGTGCTGTTGTGTTGGCTATTCTTCCATAGCCGACAGCTGCTAAAACGGTTGGTGTTGGTAACGTAGCTGAGGCGAAATCCAGATCTTCATAGATTTGCTTCATAATTTCCTGACGAGCATTTGCAGGTTGATTTAATTCCGGCGAATCGTTTTGTAATGTTTTCAAAATCAATGGAACATTGCCATATTTCATTACCAGCTGCACATAAGCAAAGGCACGGAAAAAGCGCGCTTCGGCAATATATCTGTTCTTTATTGCATCTATTACAGGAGCTGGCGGCACTTTTTCAATAATATTGTTGGCCGCTCTGATCAACTGATACGGTGTATTGTAGTCGGTGGCGGTAGCCGGGGCCAGGCGCGAACCATCGCTGATTGGGTCAGGCTGGGTTCCGAATGCATTATCCGACCAGACTTCATCCCTGGTAAATCCGGGTAGAAAAGTGTATAAATAATTTGCCGCCGATTTGATATCAGATTCCGATTTCCAGAACGAAGCATCGCTGATCTGGGTTTCAGGAATGCGTTCCACATCGCAGGACAGCATAAACAGGATGAAAAAAACGCCTGATATTTTATATAAGATGGTTTTCATATTGACCAATTTTTGTATGAATAATTTATCTTAAAAAGTAAGATTAAGTCCCAATGCAGCCGTTGCAAAAAATGGATAATCGGCTGCTACGCCATCCCGCTGTTCAGGATCAAAATATCCCTGAAACTTCCCAAGACCTGAAATTGTAAGCAAATCCTGTCCGGTGAAATATAACCGCGCTCTGGCTATTTTGATTTTGCTAAGCAAAGAGGGTGGCAGAGAATAGCCAATCTGAATGTTTTTAAGTCTTACGTACCTGGCATTCAATATCCATTTGTCAGCTACTAAATAATTGTGGGTCGCATTAACATAAGGTCTTGGAAACAATGCATTTGGATTGTCGGGTGTCCAGTAATCCCTATGAATGGCAAGTGCCTGGTAATAAGAAGCTATATTTGCATCCAGAGACTGACGGGTAGGAACAAAATTTCTCTTTCCTACGCCTTGCAGAAAAGCAGTAAAATCAAATCCTTTCCATTGCATACTCACATTAAAACCAAATAAAAGCCGGGGCTGCGTAGTTCCCTGATATACAAGGTCGCCATGATCTTCCGGACTGCCAGATCCTACTGTAATCTTTTTATCACCATTCAGATCCTGGTATTTAACGTCTCCGGCAGCTGTGCGGCTATCCTGAAATGCCCATGTTTTTACCTCATCATTGGTTTGGAAATAGCCGTCAGTCTGGTAACCCCAGATGGAATTGATCGGATAACCTTCCAGCGTACCTACTGTTCCCGCAGAAATAACTCTTCTTCCGGCAAATTTTATCAGCTTGTTCTGATTATCAGAAACATTCATGGCAACAGAATAAGTAAAGTTGTCACCAATATGATCACGGTATTTTAGTTCAGCTTCCCAGCCCCAGGATTTCAGTTCACCATTATTAATACGTGGTGTTCCAACTCCAAATGTGGCTGGTAATTGCAAGGCACTTAGCATATTACGATTGTATTTTACATAATAATCCACACTTGCTTGGATTCTGTTTTTAAACAATCCAATGTCCAAACCGCCATTGCTTGTTTCAATTGTTTCCCACGAAAGCTGCGATGAAGGAACTGTTGTTTGAGAAAAATAAGTTGATTTTACTTCTGGCGAACCCAATACCAGATCCGCATTACGATTCATCAAAGCCAGATAATCGTACAACCCAATACCGGATGCTGCACCCAGGCGTCCCCACGATCCTCTTAATTTAAACTCAGAAACGAAAGGAATGGTAAACCAGGATTCACGATGAATATTCCAGCCGGCAGATAGTGAAGGAAATGTTTTGGTACGTAAGCCAGGCGCAAGGCGGGAACTTTCATCTACGCGAAGTGTTGCTTCGAAAAGATATCTGTCTGCATAATTATAGTTGAAACGTCCAAAATAAGATTGTAAAGCGTATGCATTTACTCTTTGTGCATTCGTTTTTGTTGTTTCGTCTCCAAGTCCTAAAGATGGCAGATCGTTACTAACCATATTCGTAACACCCGTTGTGATTTCTTCAAAACGACTGTCTTCCCATTGGTATCCACCCAAAAGATGGAATTTATGTTTTGGCCCAATTGAAAAGTCGTAATCTGCCAGGAATTGCAGGTTGTTATTTTGCGTCATTCCATTGATCAGCTGGTAAGAATTCGGTGTGTTAATGATATCACCAACAGCGGTACGGTAATATCTCTGAACAGTACGTTTAAAAATATCACGGTCGTCTCGGCGGTATTGCGCACCATATATTGCTCTGACTTCCAGACCTTTTACCAGATTGGCAAACTTTGCAGTGAAAACACCATCGAAGAAATTGCGGTCGCGGTTATCGTATCCGCCAGCATCCATAACAGCATATACAGTTGCGCCGGAAGTGGTATTATATCTTCCATCCGGAGTCAGCAAAGGATTCTGACTCGAATACCGGTACAAGTTAAATAGCAGCGCTCCATTTCCATTGGTACCTACTGATGGTGCTTCCTGCTTTTGCAACGTGTAAGTGATCCGGGAATCCAGAGACAGATATTTGTTCAGTTGTGTGCCAAGATTTAAGCGTACATTATACCTGCTGTTCTGGTCAGGGCCAACTTTGAATACGCCCTGTTTGTCGTAATAACCCAAGGAAATAAGAAAGTTGAGTTTGTCCGTTCCTCCACGCGCTGAGATATTATGCGTTTGCATAAGCGTATTTTTTCTCAGCATCTGGTTAATAATACTTTCGTTACCATAATATTGGTATCTGGTTGTATCATTAGGATTAATACGGGAAGTGATCTTACCTTCTTTTAATATTGCGATGGTTTCAGCAGTATGAGCTGCGGCGGCTCCGGAGTTGAGGCGGGCCATATTGTTGTATTCCAATTCCTCCCAGGTTGGCATTCTTTCAGGAATATTCAATGCCCAATCTGTTCCAACAATGGAAGAAAATTCAAAAATGGTTTTTCCTGATTTTCCTTTTTTAGAAGTAACCAATATAACACCACCAGCTGCCTGGGCTCCATAAATAGCTGCGGCAGCTGCATCTTTCAAAACTGTAATGCTCTCAATATCATTAGGATTTAATGCCTGCAATGAAATTCCCGGACTACTTACACCATCCACAATCAGTAGCGGTTCTACATTTCCATTGGCCGACGTTGCTCCGCGAACCTGAATACCAATTCCTTCGTCTCCTGGCTGGCCAGTCTGGCGGGTGATAGACAAGCCTGGTGATAAACCCTGAAGTGCCATAGCAAGATTCGAAACAGGACGGTTTTCAATTTCTTTGGACGATACAGTTGATACGGCTCCGGTCAGGTTTTCCTTTTTTTGTGTTCCATAACCAACTACTACAACTTCTTCCAATGCTTTTGTATCGACCCGGAGTTCTACATCCACGCGAGACTTATTTCCAACAATTGTTTCATAGGAAACGTACCCGACAAAACTGAAAACTAAAATTGCGTTTTCATCAGGAACACTCAATTCGAAATTTCCTTTGCCATCTGTTGTAGTTCCTTGTGAAGTTCCTTTTATCACTACACTGACGCCAGCCAATGGTTCCTGGTCTGACGGATCTCTCACCATTCCTTTAATAGTAATCTCTTTTTTATTAAGATCTGGTAGCGGAGTTACAGAACCGGTTTCGGACCTAGAAACAGGAGGGGGCACCGGTGTTTTTTTATTTAAAATAATATAATTTCCTGAAACAGAATATTTGATCTGCAAAGGTGTAAGCAATAAATCCAGTACAGCATCCAGCTGCTGATTGCTTGCAGAAATACTT
>Ga0247734_1000831_pt1 | contig 25321 bp, 23 predicted proteins | sample UWRJL103311B2_FD_180933 | JGI IMG/M metagenome (GOLD analysis project Ga0247734, IMG submission 180933) | Plant litter microbial communities from Arlington Agricultural Research Station in Wisconsin, United States - UWRJ-L103-311B-2 | ecosystem: Environmental > Terrestrial > Plant litter >...
TAGGGGTGGGTGGTGGGGGGGTGGGGGGGGGGGGGTTGTGTCAAATATGGAGACGTACAAGGCCGAAGAGAGCTGGGAACTGTGCATAGATTAGCATTGGTAGTAACAGTCCTACACAACGGTACTGACTGTCTTCTTCTTTGCAAGATCACCAGATGCTCCTAGAACGACGATGACGGTGTCCTTCTTAAGCTCAACGGACCTAGTGTGGGGTAAAATGGTTAGCATAGACCTTTAGAGACAAATCGAAGCTTTGGCACAAATTATTCATCGTCTGAAAGGATCGAGACATTACTCTCCAGCTTTACAAATGCACGCTGGCCTCATGACAAATGCCGACCAGCTCTACAGCTCAATATTGTCTGGTATGGAGTAGGTGACGTAGATGGGCGGTCACTTACCCAATTCCATGCTCCTCTGGCTTGATTACAGTATCTGCCATTGCGATGGTTATGGCTCTCTTGTTTTGGGAGACTGGTAAAGGTGATAAGACAGACAATGGCAGGCAAACAGTATTTCGGGAGTGTTCTTTTGGTGGCTGTCTTGGTTGAAGTTGATGGACTAGGCTCTGATTTTGTAGGCGCGCTAATAGTGGGGTTTATAATCCAGCACAGTTGAGTTCAAGTCACTTTTTGCTTGCACATTTGCTCAGTATGCGTCAACCAGGTGTCGGAATAATTCCAGGTCAACGGGATCAATACAGTAAAGGCAATCGGATTGACAGAGGGCGAGAGGCAAATGTTTTCCGTTGCCATGGGGCTTCCTAGCTATTTATCCAGAGCTGTGATGTATTCGCAGAAGCTTATAAAGCTCTTTACATACATGACAAGCGGTAATCGTTGGCTAACGGGCTCCAGGCTCCACGTCCATTTGCTGCCAGATCCCAGCTTCAAAGGTACAGAACAATTTGTTACAAAGTCTCGCTCTAGAGTGGGAATTCCCATTGCAGAATATCTCGGATCACTATTCCCATGGGTCCTGTATCCTGCAGCTGTGGACGCACCTCGCAATTGATTTGATTGATTTGATTACACCTGCTACCAGTGCTCTCTTTTCCTCTCTCTTACCTGGAAGCCAGACCGCAGAGTTGTTACAGGCAGGTTACATACGTCCGAATACCGGAATCCCGGCACTGACCGCTAGTGTGTAGCAACAGATTCCAGCAAGGGGATTCTTGAGACGCCCGGAGACGTCCTCTATATGTGTATGTAAGGAAGCCATAGAAAATATTATATATACATGTCGGTTACCCACGGAGATTCTGAACGATAGTGACCTCAACAATCCGGATCGTTTATTCATGGTTTCTAGCCTCGAATATCGTCTCCCACGCAAGTCGAATTCCACGGTTTGACTAAGCCTATCCTCGGACATCCTGATTACTGTTGACTCGATAGTAAGGTATAGTGTCCGAATTGTAGGGCTAGTCTCCGGTAACTCCGCGGTAGTATATTATCGTTGAATTTCAACGAGAGGGGGTGTGTCCTACCTATTGAGTAAGCATGGAGGATGTGACCCAAATCGCTACTGTCTGTAGTCCTCTTTATGAAATTGCTACGTGGTAGTTAGAGTCAAATGCCAAAAGTAAAAGAGAAATAATATTTAATTTCGAAAGAAAATCTTTAATATAGACAATAGTTGAGGAAGGGTGTTGATATGAATGTACAGGGCTTCCGTCACGTGGTATATTAGTTTCCAATACGTGGAAGATCCGTTGAGCTGCTCTCTTTCGATCATCCTTGAACCATAAACATGTCTGATCCGCGACTTTCAAGAAATGGTCTTAGCCGGATGCACTCACGATCTGGTTCCTTTCTGAGCCCCCAAAAATGGCTATTTACGCAAGATCGTAGCGGCGGTGAACGGAGCAGTGACTGTTATGTTTCGGTACCATGGTGACGGTACAACAAAGTGTGTTGATTTCTACTGGTTTTTGTCAACTTACTGTATGTTACACAGTGTTACCAACCTCTTCGCTAGCATGATGGTTCCTCAAGTACGGATCCCGTGTCCGCCGTTAAATCGTTATGCGTACAAACATATGTCGGGTACATTTACAGTTTGCGATTTACAACCTTGCAAGTTCAGCTTCTATTTTCTATTGTGTCTTTAGATATCTGTACAAGTGTGCGATCACATCTACGTGAAACTCTAGAGACTTTGCATAGGTAATTGGTCTCTGGTAATTTTAGTTGCGAATGCTAATCCTGTGTTGATATATGCTCTATCTAGATCTAACATAAGTTTGCTCGAGTCAGTCCAACGCTCCCAAGCCTTTCGAAATGACTTATACTTAACGCCCCTCCCTGCTGTTGCAGTTTTCTCTGCCATGACTAAGCGAATGATGATGAAAAGGCACAGGTTCGCATGTTTGTACGAAGTAATTCCTGTACGTTCAATACCGCTGCAGGGTAACGAAAAAGCTCATGTTGGAGCAGGATATCATGATATCTATGCAATGCATTTATCTTGTTACTCCTCCTAGCCAAGGCAAATTGTTTTTCAAGTGAAGGTTTTTTAATTAGAGATGTTTGGTACAGAAGGGTTTGCAGTAATATTTGAATTCCAGCGCCCCTTTTGTTTCTCTTGCTCTTCAGCAAACATGAAAGCAAATATCACTAGTTCGTAGGACTGTTGGCCGATTCTTTAGGAAGAGATAGATTTCCGATAGCTCCAGCTAGATCGAGCGGGCGCGTTTCCCTTGGGCTGCTATACAGGGATTATAGTCACGTGCTTGATCCCATGCTTTCAGTGGAGCCCGCTTATTCCCAGCCCACACAACAACTACGAGATTTGGAAATTTGTAACGACGACCATCGCCAAACTCGACAACAAGTCTTCTAGCAAGAACTTGTCGCGCCCATCCCTCTCAATAACACAAATATCGGGAGATCACAGTCAAAATGCCTTCAGAAGCTGGCAGTCGTCTTTACGTCAAGTGAGTATTCACCATCTCCAGAAAGCCGGGCAGCAATAGGGACACGAGGGGAAATAGATTGGGAGCAATGGTCAACAGGCAGATACCGAAACATGGAGCAGAACAGAGGTACTAACCTGCTATTTACTTAGGGGTCGCCACTTGAGCTACCAACGTGGCAAGAGAAACACCAACCCAGGAACGTCTTTGATCAAGATTGAGGGTGTTGATGATACCGCTGCAGCAAAGTACGTGTTGGACATTGAATTGAGAGATGGGTGGATGTACTAACAGACACTCAGCTTCTACCTCGGAAAGAAAGTCGCTTTCGTTTACCGCGCACACAAGGAGATTAGAGGATCAAAGATCCGAGTTATCTGGGGCAAGGTCACACGGCCACACGGTATGTCACAAGGAATCTGGACCAGAAGGAGAAGCATTGCTAACATCCTCAAGGCAATTCCGGCGTTGTACGAGCACAATTCAGAAACAATCTTCCTCCCAAGTCCTTCGGCGCGTCGGTACGAGTTATGCTTTACCCATCTTCTATATAAGGTGGCCGGTTTGGAGTTTGATGCATGGAATGGGAATTATGCGTAGATTCGGTCTCTGCAATGGGGCAGCGATGATAGCATAGTACGCTCTTGCTTATAGTACCGAATTGAGCAGATACGAACCAAGCAAATTCAAGTGTCCAATAACGTGAACTTTGAAGATACGCAACGAGAGGGACCTTTCAGTCAACACTTTGCTAATGGGCCGGACTGAGCATGTTGGTAAAATCGAGCTTGATACCTGATTAAAAGGAAGACCAGAAGCAGCGGCCGTGATTAATTGAGTAGATGGCAATTCCATGCTACGATCTGTTTTCCGGTTGTCCGATATAGAGTCGGAAGCACCTCGATCGATGATGCTTCCCGAGGGTTTTCCAAGCACCAATTATGAATGTTCTGCATCTCTATCCCATTGACTTGAATGCACTATCCTCACTCCCTTAGTTCTTTTGGGGCACTTCCCAAGTGGAATAACCTACTAGTTATCCCTATGAAGCACAATGTCGAGAACTTCATAAGCCCTTTCACTTATCTCATTGTAATTTGGTTTAGGATCTTCGTTTCCTTATGCTTTAATTACTTATCATCGCCACTTTCGGACATGGTCCACTTCAGTGGCACATGCTCATATATATCAAGTGATAAGCGATAGCGTGTTAGTGACCGCTTTCGATTGCAATGATTTTTTTACACTGACCAATCAATTCTGCCCCATTAGATAAATCAGTGCTTCGGTGCCAGCTGCTTCAACGCTCGCCGGAAGAGAAGCTTCGTTACCTCAACTTTCGCTTTTACTATAACCACAATTATCATTACACAAGTAGAGAGCGGTATTACAACCTCCAACCAATAAGAATCAAGTGGTTGATGAACACGACTGCACTTAAGCTAAAGCGCGTCTATGGTGAGCAGGATAAAAAGTACGACATCCTGCCGTGCAGATAGATGTTGATCTAGACACGTCGCAGGTTTTTGATACATTAGGGTCACATGAGAGAAAGAAGTCTTTCCACCAGTAATTTAAACTTTAGGAAATCAGCATCGGCGTTGAGTAGACGGAAGCTGATGATTAATCCTACCTGAGGCTTGATACTTACTTTTTGATAAATTTAGTAGCGTGGAGCGCTCATCAGCCGTTTCATCCTTGAACACAGACAATAGCAGAGTCCAAAATTTCTTTCCTCAAAGCCTCTTTAGCTAATTGCTTCTGAGTTACAAAAGCACAAAACTGCTTTCTCTATTGAGCTTGAAATTCCACGGTATGTGTTGGGAGGCAACGTCACGGTGTGTGAACTAGTCCCTATGTCTCTTTAAGATTTTCATAGATCAAATGATTTCCTGACTCTCAAGTATTACTTTACTGCAGAAGTCTATTATACTAGGCTCCGTAGCAAGATCTACTGCTTCTACTAGTGAGAGTGATTATCATGATGACTTGTGCTTTTGGAACAATCTCTCCTACCAATATACCTTGTGGCTTGGTTTCTTTGCCTTGATGACCTTATTGATACGACAGAGGTTTGTCAGACAATGTGAACAATTAAACCCTACTTTAAGGCGATATTAATTCGCGCGTTACAATATATAGCTAAAGAGATGAATTCAAAACTCGTTACAATAACTCTAGTATTCTAACCAAATGCAGGCTAGTTTGCTTGGTCTGCTTCTGCTAAATTCTATTTGTGCTCCAGCATTTTTGACTTTGAAAAAAAGGGTTTTGTTACTAAGAAGTAGTAGGTAGGCGATGTTTAAAAAGACAAAAGAAGAAATGAATTGGTAAATAATACAACAATTAGAGAAGTTCGGATATGTAGACGCGTGCGAACTGCACCATACAAGTCGACACTAGGTTCATTTTTTGGTCTGAAATGTTTCTGTTTATTTTATTTTATTTTTCCTTTGGAGGGGTTTCGGTTGTCAAGATTAGAGATAAGAAGGTTTTTCTAGGGAGGGGTTGTTGTTTATGTGGAGGAAGAGGAGGAAGAGGTGGGTGCTGTAGTGTTTCTTTTGTTTTTTCATTGTACCTGTATGCTTTCGACCACAAAGAACCCTTGCTTGGACTATAACCACCACCACGCCAAAAGTAGAAACATAATAGTTAGCGAATTTGCATTGCCTGATAATAGTATATATAGTATTATGGTCACGTAAAGTGCATAATACCGAAATTGTTTCTCGCTTCAATAACACACATTAGTGCCAACCCTTGTGCGGAGTTTGGCACTTATGATCAAGTCTATTGTATGTTCAAGATATTCTTCATACGATATTTTATACATCATTGAAGCAATATAGTTCTCAATCCCTGATCTTTCTTTCACAGTCAACCTATATTTTTCCACTATGCACGTGCATTCTCCTAAAACGCAGCACAACAGTCTATCTAGGTCTTGTATCATCACCCTGTTACGTTTTCCAAATCGAAGCCTAAGTTCTGTTGATTTGAATTTCTTCCCCGGTGCAGTGTTGTTTGGTTCCAGTTTTCAGGAACTATTTGCATTGTCTCGCTGCGGGATAGAAAGAATAGCGGCTCGTCTCCTGGAAGAAGCGGCCACGCGTTGAACAAGAACATCCTAATGAATTACTGTGTTTGTATGCTTGCTATACTATATCTGCCCAGATAGATGCTCGCCTTGGATTCGTCGGGTCCGGTGGTTGCTATGCCGGTTGTTGGTCTCGACGCACCCTCGGGGTTGAGTAAATAAGAACACTACTAAGCTTAGCTATGCTGAAAAGCTTTAAGTTATTTCTGTGAATGTTTTAGACATTGAAGGGCCCGGCACAATAAAGTTTTTAGGATGGTTGTCGGGTTTCCTCGATCAAGTATCGGTGAGAATATTGTACGAATGGCATGCCTGAGTGAGAAGATTGCTGGGCCGAGACCTGTGATCTTTCATACCCTTATACTTTGCAATTCTATTGAGCCTACTTTTCTTTGAAAAAATACATTTGAGGTGACAACATGAAAATATTCCATTACATTGACATTTGAGTATGAGTAAGGCTATTGCTCCGGTTTAGTACCTTTTGTTGTACAAGGTTAGCCACATAGTTTAATCCTTCTTCACTCGCCCATCGTTGTATGTATGACCACATTTTTACCTCGGACACACCATAATCTACGCAAAGCTCTAGTATGGCAATATCCTCGCGTTCGACAACTTTGCGGAGAAAAAAAGGATCTACCGTGGGGACACGCGCACCACTATCAAAAAGTTTCTGGACAATCGATAAACTCCCTCCTACAACTGCGGCATGTAAGGGTGTTCCACGCTGCTGAAGTTTACTACTGTTGGGGTCGGCACCACGTTCCAGAAGTAAATCTACAATATCCTCATGACAATTCTGGGCCGCGATATGCAGTGGGTTCTGATTGTGTATTTCCGTTGAACCGTGTACACCGATGACGCCTGTGTCGAGGATATGCCGTACCATTTCTACATTTCCCAAATCTGCATACCGTACTAAGAGGTCTGCGGACCTTGACAATAGAATTGACTCCTGGAAGAAAGAGTCAATATATTGGAACACCTCGACAGTCTTGACATAATAGAGAGCGTCGTAGAGATCAGAGCTGGGCTTAATGTCTCCGGTTTCAGGTTTGTAATCAATTTGTCCAAATGGCTGACCGCAGAAGTCCGTGGTATTAGTATTCGACCGTGAAGGTGGATATATCGCCAAACGAAGCATGTTCATATCTCCACGGAGAGCAGCTCCTTTAATAGAGCCGGGTCCGACCTTAGCCCGCCAAGGTGTCTTGTCGTTTTCATATCGCGGTGGGATCTCCTCGAAGTCAGGCAAATGCTCTTGGAAAAGAGTCAACATATCGACGTTCCCAACCCACGCAGCAATTTGTATAGGTGAAGGGAAAAGGCGGTTCTCCGCAGTTGGACAGTGGCCTTCGGATAGTAGTCGCCTAGCTAATGGTATGCAGCCAAAGTAAGCCGCTGCGCTCAGGAGATTCAAGCCTGGATTTGAGGGTTCGTCGGCTCGGTAACTGTAGTACATCCAGCCCTCTCGGTAGCTAGGACAATGTACACCTCGCTCTAGTGCCAGCAAGCATAGACCATCGATCGTTGCATCATATTCAGCTTCAGCGTGACGACAATATTCTTCGGCCACCATACGTATCTCGACGAAGCGTCCTATTCTTTGGTCGGTCTCATTTTGAACCCGGTACATAATGTAGGATTTCCAGAGCTTTTCAGCGCCGTGGAGTTTTCTAACGTACCAAAGCTCCATGAACGGGAGACTCAGATGTCGATACTCAACATTAAAATCATCCAGCAGTCGGGACTCGAATAAAGCAGGTTGAAAACAGTTGTAAAATGTTCCTATGAAATGTTAGAAATGCTGTTGCTTCATGTCACTGTGGACTTACTGCAGACAAGCTTTAGTCTGAGCGCTCTCTTGACACCACGGGAAATGGTAGAGTAGAGGAGAATCAGATGTATGAGCTCTGCGGAAAGGTCAAGGAGATTCATTTTGTCTTGCGTAAATATTTGAAATTGGTTGAAGATTGTTTGTTTGCTTGTATTGCCGTTTATTTATTTCCTTATACAAGTGGAAGAAAGATATCATACTGGTGTAGGTTCGAAGTTGGATCAGGGTTGACCAATTCAACTCACCGAAGGCTGTATGTTGTTGGATGTCTCAGGCAACCAATCGACTTAGCTCATTACATATGAACTGCTCCCAGTCAGCAATTCTTTTATCCGCCTCACAACGTCCCTCACATGTACCAGCCTGGATAATCCTTCTGGCAATATTCGGGAAGAAAACGAATGGTGGACTATACAGACAGGATTGAATGCGGGAATTGCAAGGCAGGTTTGGGTTATATTTGGAATCAATACTGCGCGTTTAAATTTCGGTCTGCACGATGGTTAAATACAACAAGGACAAATCTTGGCTGGGATGATGCAGGAGACCAACCAACAGTGAAAGAATCCATGAACGTGATGCTGCGCAGAATGTTAGAGGCTGAATAAATACCTGGCTTTTGATTTACGCTTTTGATTGCTGGTCTACATAGCATATGTAGGAGACCAACAAAAAGGATCTACTACTACAACATCACATCAAATCTTGCAAGCTCCTAAATTATCTAAGCCACTCTTTTATCTGCTGGATTGTTGGCTTACATAGTTTATACAGGACACCAACAATAAAAGATCTACGGCTACAAAATCGCATCAAATGTTGGTTGCTCCTTAATTTTCTAAGCCACTCTTTTATCTGTTGGATTGTCATTTTACTGGGTATGCAGAATAACAATGAAGGATCCATAACTGTGAGACCATGCTGAATATTGGAGGCTCCTTTAAATTCTCAGCCTCTCTTTAAAACATCACTGCTGAAAGTTTGGTTATGTTCTCCCACCCTGGTAGCTTAGCCTCATCCTTAAAGACTGCCCACTGTCCTTCCATTCGGAGTTCGATTTTGAACGTATAGTTTAGCGTTTAACACTGGTAGGGAAATCTATTTTTGCAAGGTAAATGAATGGATGGATTGTACACTGCCTCTTGCAAACACGCGAGCCCAAGTATGAGTTAGTGGTTTAGAACGATGAGAAGATACATACACCGATGTCGATGTTTGCTGAACCAAAATATGTGTTGGAGAAGGAGTGCTGGATGGAAACAAAACTTCGCAGGATGATCATCCTACGGCTGTTGGTTCTCAGGTCAGCCTTCTGAATGCAAACCGATGTTTATGTCTCGAAATAATCGTTAATAAGATAATACAAGTCCACCAGTTTTCAGTTCTGTCCCTTTCATCTCATCAAATCTGTCTGTCTACTTTCCCACTTTACGCTTCCACTTCTATCCTTAGTTTATCCAGATCCACTCAGCGAATTTTCCCACAACGCAATAATATAAGATGCGTTTCTCTCAAGTAAAAGCCACGACATATGCTCTCCTTGGGATTGGCAGCTTCTTACTTGGTGTAAATGCTTCTCCAACCAACATCCACGAGGTAAGTGATGTGAGTTAACCTTGATTCTTTAGAACTATCATGAGTGTTTCTAGAAATTTCTTGTTAACCCTACTAATATTGGTGCCCAGGGTTCGGTAATTACCGAGAGTCAAAATCTAGTTGTTCGAGCCAAGGATCCCTTGGAAGATTTCAACAGATTGGGATATCAAATTATCGAACGTAAGTAAGAAATGACCATGTTGAACAGCTTGCTCCTATGATATGTCTCTATTTATCTTACAAGGAAGTTCAATGAACGGTGTCTCCATCCTTTTGTTGACGGTAAGAAGGAAGCTAATTCGGAGATCATCAGCTGGTTTTGAGATTCCAAGAAAACCAAAGCTTTACAAGATCGAAAGAAAAGGTGTACCCGGAGTAATCGACCAAATCAGTGTTGACAAGAACGAGAAGTCGATCACTGTCGCAAATGCCGATAACGATAGAATAGACAAGGGGGAAGGTCTCGGGCAATTTGGGAAGGAGAAATTGAAACTTTCTCAAATTATGATGGCTGTTTTTGTTGAGAAGAGCAAACTGAATCCTAAGGACCTTGCTATAGTTCGTTTTGCTCTCGTCTCTGAGTCTGACACCAAACTTGCCATTGAGGCAGCGCACAAAAAGCTGAAAATTGGGGAAGGCGGTGTTGTCGAAGTAGACTCCGACTCGGATGATGAAAAGGAAGAAATATTCAAGGATCTGAAGAAAACAACCTTGGGCAAGGCTACTGAATGGTTGCACAAGGAATTCGATGCAGGCGAGATCAAAAAGATTAGAATTACAGGTGGGATGCAACAAGGGACTATGACGATTTACCTCGACGATTAGTTGTGTTACGGAAAGGGAATCCTGGAGTAAAGGAAAATGTCTGGAGAGAAAGTATACGCTATATTTGGGAATTTTCTTTTTCATGTGGCAGGAGTTTTGGAGTTTTGGCGTTCCGTTTTGTGTTTTGTGTTTTGTGTTCTAAGTTTTGCGTTGGGTCTTTTATTGTACGATGGCAGGATAGAAACGAAATAACAATGCAACTTTGAGAAACGTAGCACTTCATGAACTCGCTTTCCTGATCAACGTGAAAGTTGCAAAACGTGATAAAAACTCCCCAAGCTTATCTCATCTGCAAAGAGTGCAAGTGACGAGATCAAAAGTCTTAGCTTGTCACAGAAATTCGGAAAATTTTCTTAGCCCTTTTTTATGTCACCGAATAGATTATATTTTAGGTTCCAGAAAGATATACTAAAATTTCTAGATTAGGATATATATAAGAGCATAACCTTCCTGACACTTTCGATAGCTACAATACAATTCAGGAGCGAGTTCTCTTGCTTTTAGATATTTTGTAAATGCTGCGATGTGCTAAGCGAACCATGATTAGGGGGCAAGTGGGGCGCTGAGGCGCGGAAGCGAGCAATTGCTCATTTGTAACGTTGGGGCCAACAACTGCAACTTCTTGAATAATCATGACCCATGTGCATGGCTATCTCGATCCCTCAAAGTTGGAAGTCATGAAGCAGAAATCCCCTTTTCCATTACTTTTCCCTTTTCATATTGAGGCAAGGGCGGGAGATGATGAAAATTGTGAAGAACGGCTCCCCATTCAATCACGAAACAGATGATCATGAGCTAGCCCACTACTAGAAGGCACAAGGCTCCTAAAAGACAATGGCAAATGACGAGAAACAGGAAAATTTTGTAAGCTGCCATCTTCGAGAACGCGGCTGGTCCCACAATATTTTAGGCTGAGTCACCAACAGATTGGTTTCTATAGGACATTATTCCAACGAAGAATAGACAAATGTAAAAGTTAAGGGCTCGTGGAGAACGCACCAGATGGACAATCATAACTCTTGAGAGACTTTGACAATAGACGATAAAAGGTCAGAGAAGGCACAAAGAAACAGGATAAAGTCAATGGTAACATACTTTTAATCACGTGATGCAAGATACAGGATACAAGTCTTGCCATCCATTGCATACGGTCCCTCCGATCTTCTACCAGAAGGGCAATCTAATGTTGAGTTTATGTGTTTTTTTTTTGGGCGAAAATTCTATAGTTTGCGTTAATTTCTTGTGCCGATAACGATTTCTGGCGCAACCTTGCTTTCCCAGACCAGAGTCAAAATTTGACCTCGACTACTAGTGTTGATCTCACCCGAAAGTTGCCATTCTTATTCTTGAACAGGAATGCAGCCAGCTATAATGTCAAAACGAATCATTATAAGTGTTGGAAAATTAACAATATTACCAGTATTTCTCGTCATTATCTTGTTTATTGCCCTGAGCTATTTGTATTCTCCGGTCCACTTATATAACGTATGACGCTCACCTATATGAGACGTTTGCTTCTGGTAGTGTCTACTGGGACTTGTTTGTTCCCTCCCTTCGTAGACTTGCGGCAGAATGGGGCCAGGTAAACATATGCAATGCCTTATATGGTGTCCTCCTTGGTAAGAGACCGACAGAATAGCAGCCGAGTGTTTTGCGTAACTTGAATATATAGCTAACATACTTTAGCCAAAAAGACGGACCTGAACTGATGATAAGCTTGAAAAAATCCTGTTTTGGCTTCACGGCACACTAACTATCATTGTAGATCGGGTTTGGCAAACCAAAAATTCGAGGCTAGAATCATAACTATCATAATAGTCATTGTATATACGTACCCTGAAAATGGCTTCACCTCGAGCTCCACCAAAATATCCCCAAAACAATGACCTAGCTTGGAAGCCATGAACTCCTTCTAAGACGTTGATCGGCAAATGCATTTAGCCATCCAGTTATCCATCCACTAACAATAGCTAACGGGGGAAAACCCATAACATTGCAACGATTTGCCTCTGCTACCCACACATAAAACCTAGCTCCTGCATGGACACGGAGGGTTTTCAGGTTTTTGTGCGGTCGGAAATCTCGGCAAGACAAGGAACCGCTTTGCACATCTTACCACGAACCCCTACCTCTTGATTAAGTACTTTACCCACAGTTCTGCGGTCTTGATGTTTGAGGGTTGAGTGGGGTCCACAGAAAGCTGGAGATCATTCCAGGGCCCTACATACAGTACCTAGAGGACCGTACAGTAGGGGGGTAGGGCGTAGGGCGTAGGGGGAGGAACTGCACAAAGATGATCGTCCTGGTCGCCCCCAATACTTAAATATAACTATTTGTTGGAGGCCCCCCTCCCAGGGCTGAGGATAAGAACAGGACGACGTTATCATTGCCTTAGTACCCCCGGTCGTGACCCGCAGCCATTGGGTATTTATTGGTGACCCCTCTCCCAAGCTCAAACTCAAAAACACTGACGATTAAGTAAAAGTTCGTATAAGCTTGGCTGACCCTCCGCCGTCCCGTATGGAAGACTCTAGCGAGTCCAGGAGGTCCAGATATGTAGGATAGACCTCAGAAAATGCCAATCGGGAGGCGCAGGGGGATACGCGTGTTCCATTGCAGTCGTATCAAATATCGTGTTGCCCGTTGTACAGCACAGTCCAGTATGTATAGTACAGTACCAGAACGAGCAACGATAACCAGCGCTGACGTGCGCACCGCGGGGCCAGTAAGAGGAGCGGTATGGAGTGACTGAACCATATCATATTTCTACCAAATGCATATGTGCTTGGGATTTAAGGCCCAGAAGTATTCGCAGTCCGGAGTACTCGGTATTGGTATCATCCTAGTAGTATTAGTATGAGTATGAAGTATGAGTACGGGATGGGATGGGACGCATACTTTGGAGTACTCCGTATGTATGACGACGCTGTAACAACGGCGGGGGTCAGGGAGGGAGTGTGGAGGGAAGGGATGAATGGATGGAGGAGGGATGGGGATGGATGGATGTGTAGCTAGAAAACCAAAACCAAATCAAATCAAATCAATACAGACAGCAAGCACTCTAAGTAATAAAAAGAGTAGTAATCTAGTAATAATAATAATAATTAATGGACAAACCCCCTCCCCTCCGACTTACGACATCCACCATCCATCATCATCTCCCATCGCCACCGACACCACCACCACGACGTACTTCTTCGTTCTTCCCTTCCGGCAAAGTCGCAGTGCTCCCTTCATACAGTACCGTACATCTAGCAGGAGCCCTTTCTCCTTCACAGTCAATCGTTTACTTTGCAGAACCATAAACCACAAAAACATTCAGCAGCCATATCCAAAACAACAGTCGCCACGCCCGCCCTTCTTCCCTCCGGCCAGACCAGCCTCGTATCCCGCCGCCGTCGAGATAGGTAGCTCACCACACCACTCAACATTTTTTGCGCGACACTACGACGCTGCTGGCCCATTTTTCACGCCACCCCGTTACGAAATCTTATTCATAGAGAAATTCAGAATCAAAGAGGAAAAATAACACACAATCATTACCCTACGATCATTCACTCGCCAAGTTTAGTTGTGCTGTGCTGTGTTGTGCTGTGCTGAACCAAATACCCAACCTCCAGCATTGTCAATTCATCGCAACAGCCGCTTGACATACATACCACCGGGTTTTTACCAGCCACGCCAGCCACTTCAACGCCTTTCGGTGTTTCACCTGCGATAAGAGTCGCAACATTCTTTTGACCAAAAACAGCAATTCGATTCAGCAATCACATACCTAATCACAAACTTACTTTCAACTCACGATGGCTTCCCAAAACCACCCGCTACCCCCTCCTCCTGCTGCGAGCCAGCAGAGACCGACACAGCACCGGACCAAGGTAAGAACTTCTAACCCCCGAGCTAGAAGATCGCATCTGACGTATCTTTCGCCAGACCTCCTTCAGTTTTCGGTCAACTAACTCACACAAGAGCGCCGGCAGTGTCCCCAAGATCGACCTTCACGAAACCCATGAGGAGAAGCAAGCAAAGCGACTTCATTCCAAAGCCGACCCCTCCCTGGCCATGAACGAAGCAGAGCCTTGTGAGTTTATTCCGATCTCTGGAGGAGTTCATTATGCATATACAGGGCCAGATTACTGATGCATCATAGCTGAGGTCGCAAACCAAGAGAACAAGCTGCCATCAATCCGAGATCTACAGCATTTCGACAAGCAAGGAAACCCAATTGGTATGTCTGCCAACTTCCCAAAGACCCGAGACCCTTTGCTGATGATGTGCTTCGATAGCCGACCCTGATCGCTCAAATCCTACACGCAGTCGATGGGAGAGACCTCTCGATACAATTCGCGCATTCGAGGAAGCCATAGATGGCAGCTACTCGAGGAAATCCGTCCACATGCGCAGTGGTAAGAAATTCCTCAACAACACATACTCTTTTCTCGGATTTCGAGCTAATGTTTTCTGTCCTTCAGGCACCGATTCAGGGGATACGGCATCCCAGTTCAACCGCCGCAGCAGCTATTACGCAGGTATGCATAAACTCGTTTATACTTTCTTCCCACTTTTTAGATTTTGGGTTTGCGGAGGAAAAGCTCAGCTCAAATCCTTCAGTATGGATACTATGGGCCGCGCGTTATTGGTCTTGTCAGCTTGAAGGGTGCATCACCGGTCGCTAGTGCTTCCGCCTCCTCTTGGCGATCACCCCACTTGGAAAAAAGTCCCGAGCTCTCCGAAGATAGTGGGCCGAAGTAGTTGGGAGTTCAACTCGATCTTCAATCTTCTCCTGTGCTGTTCTGATACTAGGGGCTAATATTGTTTTCTACAGCCTCACAAGGTCAAGATGACCGGCCCAGATTCCAACAGAATGGCTATTACGGCGGTGGAGGACGTTCCCAATCATATAGACCGGACAGCTACGTAGATGGAAGGTCCAATGGGACGACAAGACCTGACAGTTATTATCATGGGAACGACAATGGCAGACCCAGCAACGGACCTGGATATTATAATCCTAGCCGTGCTCGATATCCCCGAACAGCCTCGGAGCCACATTTTAATAATGGGCATGGTGTATATCCAGGCCCAGGTAATCAACATTCATATGAGACAGTAACCACCGCGTCTGGAAGCGGCAGTTCACCTGATACAATAGGGTATTCCACAGATCCTAGTAGTGAGAATTCCTCAGTAGACCGGATTGTACCCCCTCAGCACAAAGAGCCATCGGACAACTATGGCTTCAATGGTTTTGGTGGCAATCCTTCAATTCAGCCCCCTGGATACAACATCAACGAGCAGTATTCCGGATCTAATGGTGCACAACAGCAAAATTACGGACAGCCACCTCCACTACCACGGAAAGAAGCCCCAGTCTCAAGGGCGCCTATCAAGCTTGGAGCAGGTGAAAATGGAGGAGCACCCACAAGGCCACTCCCCTCGGAGAAACGGAAAAGTTGGTTTGGAAAGAAATTCAGTAAAAGTTCTTAGGATACCCAATAGTATTCGACTCAGGAAGGAGAGATGCGGTTCTGGAATGGTATGGTTCTAATTACTAAGAGCCGCCGTGGGTTTAATGAAGTTAATGATATGGAACCCTAAAGGATCCACTAGATACATTTTAAGGATAGGGAGGGTACTTTGGATGGAGTCTTTGGTGGACTCAACCTCTGAGGATACTTTCGGGACGGTAAACGCGGCATGGAGTTGTGGTGCATGAGGGTAGTCATAATGAATGGCCCATTTAATGAAACATGTCACATTAAGATTAATTGTGCCAAACATGAGTAATCACTAAAATTGGCATACAGAATTGCAGAGGAGTCGATTTTCTTTTCATTTTTGATTGGAATGAAGTGCCAGTGTAACTGGACTTTCGTTTGATGTGGTAAGTAGATAGTTATGTCACACGAGTGGTGTTGGAATATGTTCTGCTTGTTCTGCTTGGATTACTATATACCATAAGTAGCACTTTTTGCTACCTTTCAACCAGGCATAACTTTGTGTGTAAAATACAATACTGCTCAGCAGCTGCCTAAGTAGAATTTTCATTGCTGAGTGCCTTGAGTTATCATTTGTCAATAACCTATCATTTCCTTCCCATGCGAGCCATGATATGCTACTTCACAACTCCTTCCTCGCCTTCTCAGCAGCCTCAAGAGCCTCACTTTGATCCTCTCTGAAGGCTACAAGAACATATCCGAAAAGCACAACATTTGCCAGGATAGCAGCGGTTGCACCAGCCCAAGTAGAGTTACCTATGGTCTATTAGTGAATTCTTTAGCTCTCAAGCTGATGAAAGGTATACATACCGCCAAAAATGGTATTGAGGGTCGCAAAGTAAGATCCAATAGGGACTACGGCCATAGCGAGCGTAAAGCCTAGTAATTTGTATATCACATGTCTATTATATAATATATAACGTTAGTACAAACTCATGTGACCAAATTGGAAGAGACACGGGAAGAGATGCTCACGCAGGCACGGCAGGAGTTATATCACTCCTTGTTGCTGGAGACTGAGCTTTGTCAGTCTCCGAAGTGCTCTTTGCACTTGATACGTTTCTCCGGGTCGCCATGATGTGTATTTTGTGAAATGGATGGCACGACTGAATGTCTGGTGATGATGAACAGGGCAGACGGGGCTGACTTCGCGAAGCAGTTGACAAGGATTAAGAGGTTTGACTGCAGTCGCCTGTCGCGAAAGCGCGTTGCGCTTTAGCGGCTTTTCTTTTCACTTGGGCACGACGTCCACTTTACAATACCTGAATTACAGGGTGAGATCAACAACAATTCGTTACAGCTTTGTTCTGCACTTGTCAGATTTTTGTGGAAGAGACGTTAATTTCTCCTCTCAGCGCGGTATTAAAGCTTTGGAAAGAGATTTTCAAAAATTGGATTGGGATAGCATAGTCCTATAGGAAAGGCTGAGGAGGACTCTGGGAATTCGCCTTTGAAAAAGACATATCTTCTAGCAACTACTCACCTTCTTTCACTGCTACAACGATTTTCCTCACTTCACCACACAGCACTCCAACCTTGCCATAGAGTTGGTCTCATACTCTAAACACCACAATCTTCGTATCATGGCCTACAACTTCACCAATCCCTCAGCCTTGGTGCCAGACTCGCCTGCCATTAAGAGACAGCGAACTACAAATGGCTACAACTCAACCAGCACTTCTGCCAACAATACGAATGCTTTTAATTCTGATAATGAAGAGGGGGATGACCTGTTCGCGGACTACATACCCGACACACCGTCGAATTCCAGATACGAGACGCAGCCAACGCAATTAATCGATAGGAACGCAACTCCTCTCCAACAACAATCGAGCCCTTCCGCCTCTGCACCCCGCTCCGTTATCCAAGTGCCGGCATCTTCACCTCTTCAGCAGACCGCGAGTTCTCCGTTCCGGCCTATTCATCATAATGGCGCTTCATCAGCTGCTCCTTCAGGTCAGAAATTTCCCCCACCACGAAATACTGGCATGAGTATGGCACCAGCCGGCACAATGTTCAGGCCACCACCAGTCGTTCCCGTAAAGCCAAAGCCGGTATATGTCATCGAGGATGACGGGCCAACATATAAGGGCGGAAGTTCAGATGAGGACGACAGTGGTATGAATATTAAGCCTTCCACATTTCTACCAAAGAGTGCTCAAAGCTCCTTTGGTTCCAACAGCGGAAATGCTAGATTCAAGAGCATTGTTGGCAACGCTTCGTACAAACCAGCCACACAGTTGAAACCTGAGAGACCAAAGCCAGTTGTGGACCTGTCGTTGGATAGTTTTAAAGACCAAGCTGTAAGAGATAAGATTATGAGAGTCAGAGCAGTGTATCCTCATGTCACAGTTATCGAAGCGCGGGATGCGCTTATGATGTGGGGAGGAAGCGTAGATGAAGCGTGCCTGCATCTCGCATCTGGACCAGAGCCTCCTACCGTACCTCAAGTAATCTCAGACGATGAGCTAGGACCTACGCCAGTCAAGAAATCACAGCCGGAGATGAAGCGTGGATTGGTTGCCCCGATTGCGGCTATTAGAGATAGGTACTCCTCTACACAGCAAGCACCTAGGCCACAAGCTGCTGCCACTCCGCCCCCGAAACCAAAGCGGAAACTTATGCAAGGTCGGAGACATCCTTCTTCGCCAGCCATACCTATATTCTCTTCGCCACTCAAGCAACGAGCTGCTTCACCTGTTATCTCGATCCATGACGATGAATCTGACTCTGGTGTTGCTTCGGCCTCGGAGGAGGATCCCGAGCTTGGGGGAAGAGTTTTGAAGTACATCAATACATGTACACAATCAGAACTCATTGAGTTGACGAATATTACTGCTGCAAATGCAGCATTGATGATCGGAGCTAGACCATTCCGGAACTTGGATATAGCAAGAACTGTTGCTAATCCAGCTCTTTTGAAGGGTGGTAAGAAGAGTGCTAGAGCCCCGATCGGTGACAAAATTGTTGATACGGCTATGGATATGTTCAGCGGCTATGAGGCGATCGATCAACTGGTTACGAAATGTGAGCAGATAGGAAAACCACTTGCAGATGAGATGGGAAAATGGGGATTTGACGTATTTGGTGCCGCGAGAGGTGGTGAGCTTGAGATGACTTCTTTTGAAGACGATGCAGACTCTCTACGCGATTCAGGGATTGGATCTCCCAGCTCTCGGGCAGTTTCTGATGCGGGGGATGATGATGTTAAAGCTACTTCTAGCACAAGAAAGAAGGCCCCAATTGTCAACTTTTTGAAGAAACCAGCTATGATGGCTGATGACTGTATCTTGAAGGACTATCAGGTCGTTGGTTTGAATTGGCTGGCTCTCATGTATAGGCATAAGCTCAGCGGAATACTAGCAGATGAGATGGGTCTCGGAAAGACTTGTCAAGTTATTGCACTCCTGTCTCATCTTGTTGAGACTGGACAGCGGGGTCCACATCTCATCATTGTTCCAGGATCGACTTTAGAGAATTGGCTAAGAGAGTTCCCGAAATTTTCACCGGATCTTGTAGTTGAGCCATATTACGGGGCACAGAAGGAAAGAGCCGAAATGGCGGATAGCATATTGGCAAGAAGAGATGATCTTAATGTCATTGTAACTACTTATGATCTAGCTGCGAAGAAGGAGGACAACAAGTTCATGAGACGTCTCCAACCAGATGTAAGTTCATTACATCAACCCCATACATATAGCTGTACTAATTGTTCTTAGGTTGTTGTCTTTGACGAAGGCCATTATCTCAAGAATTTGAACTCGCAGAGATACCAAGGACTTGTCAAAATACCAGCAAAATTCAAGCTTCTTCTTACCGGTACACCATTGCAGAACAATCTGCAAGAGTTAGCAGCTTTGTTAGCTTTCATCCTTCCAGACGTCTTCAGGGAACGCCAAGAAGACCTGTCCTATATCTTCAAAGCTAAAGCCACGACCCGTGATGCCGATCATGCCGCTCTTCTTTCAGCTCAACGTATAGCTCGTGCGAGATCAATGCTCACGCCATTTGTACTCCGCCGAAAGAAAGCCCAGGTTCTGAAGCATTTGCCTGCAAAGACTTGCAGGGTTGAGTACTGTGATATCCATCCAGCTCAGAAGACCATCTATGATGGTCATATTGACCAGGCCCGAGAACGGGCTAGGCTTCGCATTGAAGGAGGCAAGATTCCAAAGTCGGATGAAAACAATCCACTTATGCAATTGCGAAAAGCTGCCATACACCCATTACTTTTCCGACGACACTTTACCAATGCAAAGATTGAAAAGATGGCCGATCTTCTACGGAGACGAGAGCCTGAATACTTCCCAAGTTCAAGCAAGCGAGAACATCTCATAAACGAGATGCACAGTTTCTCTGACTTTGCGTTGCATACATGGTGCTCGCTTTACCCATGTATAGCTTCCTTCGACATACCTGATCTTGCTTGGCTTGACTCTGGCAAAGTGGAATCTATGGTCAAACTTGTGAAAGCGTACAAGGAAAACGGCGACAGAGTTTTAATCTTCTCACAGTTTGCTCTAGTGTTAGATATCCTCGAAGCTGTTCTAAATTCTTCGTTGATTTCCTTCACTCGTATTGATGGCAGTACCAAGATCGATGAGCGACAGACACTTATCGACACTTTCAAGGACGATGAGACTATTACTGCTTTCCTGCTTACAACCAAGGCTGGTGGAACGGGTATTAATTTGATGTACGCAAACAAGGTTATCATATTCGATGGTTCTTTCAATCCTCAAGACGACCGCCAAGCCGAAAATAGAGCTCATCGAGTTGGCCAGACCCGCCCTGTGGAAGTAGTACGTCTCGTTACTCGTGACACAATCGAGGAACAGATTTTCGCTCTTGGCCAGAGCAAGCTTGTATTGGATGGAAGAGTTGCAGGTGATGAGGATGGAGGAAGTGAAGATGCGGGCGAAAAGGCGGTTGCAAAGATGCTACTCGAGGGAGCCAAGCCGAAAGCTGAAGATGTAATCGTGGCCGATACAGCCGTGAAGGTGGCTGAGGTCGCGGACAAAAAAGCTCTCCCCCAGCGAAAGAAGTCTAGTATCATAGATTTGGTGACGAAGCAGGGAAAGGTGAAGAAGCTTAACAAGGTAGATGATGATAACGAGGAAATTCTAATTTAAATATGGCGGATGAAGAACACCGCTGGTTTGGATAACGACAAGACTTTCTCACTTGAATCACGAAAATATTCGTTTTAGAATATTGAAGACTGCCTGGCAAGCGGGAACAGCTGTCCAATTATGATCAAAGTACGGGACGGCAAAGTTGATGACGATATGAGATGAAGATACATAGATACAAAAAATTGCCTCTCGAGAAGCAGGTGTAGGAATACGAATTGCATTGCCGTTAACTGGAATACATGTTTTGAAGTGTCTGGTCAGATGTGACCTAGTGCCTTCCGTAAAAGTTTTGTTCTCCACGAGCAAGCGAATACAAGTTAGTATATAGCGGCTAGCTAGGTACGATCCTTCAATATGTTGATTTTGCAAAGTAGCATAGATAAAAATGCTTAAGTATATTGAAAGCCGTACACAGCCCTTGAACACAGTTTACCATTTCAAAACAGACGTATCAACAGCTACACTTCGCACGCTTAAGGTTAATATGCAATTTTGCTACTCAAGTGAAAGACTTTTCTGGAGGATAAACCTTGGTATTTCATGTAAAGCTCATGCTCATCTAGTAGTACATCTGTGCAGGTCATTCATTTGTGCTTAGTTGATTTGTGTACCATATCCACGGATCTTATCCGCAAAAGCCCAGCTCTGATTCTCCAGTTTCTCATCCTCCTTCAGCTCGATACCCTGGATTCCATCATGTCAGTACGTGTAAATTTTCAAGATTTCCCTCGAAGAAGAAAATGGGAAGTACTCACGTCTTTTGTAACCACAGCAATCGAGTACTTGTCCAAACTACGAGCATCTCTGTAGAACAGCACCTTCATACTCTCCTTCACAGCCTCTAACGCCTGCTCCTTGGTCAACTGCGCCGCGGCCTCCTCATCCGGCGCCACCTTTCTCAACAATGGTTGCGCAAGATGCGCACCGAACCCGGTAGCCAAACTAGGTGCGCTGAAGGTTGTACCCAGCAGATCCGCGCTGGCCAAAAACGGCCTACTCTCTGCATCTAATCCTGCCACCAAGACCTGGTTCCACAGAGGATTGAAATCGGAACGGCGCTTGTAGAATACTTTAGCGAGGTAGGTGTGTAGGTTCTGAGCGTTGAGCGAGTGGCCAGCGGAGCTGTATGCTTCTTGGGTGTCGAGGGATTTGAGGAGTCGGTCTAGGTATTGCATGTCTGAGACGTCACCGCCGAAGCCGACGACAGAGCTATCTGCGAAGGTCCGTAGACGCTTAACGTCGGTGAAGCGAGCGAGGGAGCCATAGGAAGCTGGCGAGGTGTTAGTTATTGATGAAGTGAGAGTAAATTATAGATAGATGAACCTAAGTTATCTGCGGCAATGACGACGCCGTCTTTGAACTTCAGGGCTACAACGGATGTACCGGTGACGATGGGCGACTGGGTATGCTGACTTGGTCCGCTGGCTTGTAAATATGAATGGTCGTATGCTCCGTAGATGTCGTCTCTTGGCTGGAGAAGCTGTTAGGGAGGGCCAACAGAGGGAACATGAGTAGACTTACGCGACCCCAGGCTTGTGGAAGGTGGTTCATAGTTGCGGTGGAAGTATATTAAGTTAAAAGGGTTGCAATTGTATTATGACGCTCCGAGAAACTGGAAAGTTGTGGTTGAAATTGTCTAGTAGTGAGGTTTTGGTGGTCAAGTTGTAGCTAGGCAAGCTTGACCGCGTATCGAAGCACGACCAGCCGAGCCAGCCTCATCCGTAAGGCTGAAAGTCTTAGTAGCTCTATTTTCTAACAGATAGAATTCAAGTACAGTAACAACAAAATGGCCGGCCTAGTCAATTATGGAAGCAGTGACGATGAGGACTCACTAATGGAGGAGATGGTTTCTATAAATGACTCGAATGTGAGTCCAAGATGTCCTTGGGGTGGAAACATATACTGATAATTCAGGTGACAGACCGTTCAATCTTCATCCAATTCTCTTCCAAATGAGTCCAACAATCCAAAAGCTGTCGTTTCAAAGAACTCGGAAATATCGCAACCAGAGAACGCGACAAATGGTAATACAGATAGCCCTTCTATAGCTCCTTCGTCCATAGCTTCTGCCCTCCCTGGACCTATCCTAGGTCCTACAATGCCAACAGACGAAATGCCAATCTTAGATTTCTCTCAAGATAATGAGAGTATTGCACCACAATCACCATACTCTACAAATCAAGCCTTGATACGAGATCTTACTCTTCCCACCATCCCAAATTACGATATCCCACCATCGCCACCTGGGTCACCTATTGCTAGCACTAATGCCAAGTTCAAGCATTTTCTAGAACTCAAGAAGCAGGGCGTCCATTTCAACGAGAAGCTCTCCAAATCCGCAGCGCTAAAGAACCCAAGTCTGATGCAGAAACTCATGGATTTTGCAGATATAGACGAAGTCGCTGAGTATGCTACAACATTACCGAAAGAGCTCTGGGATCCTTCTGGCTTTTCTGAAGCTGGGTACAAAGAAAAGTTGGCCAAAAGTCAGAAAGATATTCTGAAGATGAGGGAAGACGAAAAGGCCAAGGGACAGAGAACCTCGGTGGATTTTGTGCCTGCTACTACATCTGGGGAATCGTCGAGGAACGGGACACCAAGAATTGGACAGAAGAGTGCGTCGGAAAGAGTAATGGCAGGTCTTGAGAAGGGACGCTCGAATTCGCCGCATGTTCAAGGACTAAAGCGGAAAACTAGGTTTGAGAGCTGATGATAGATTGTCTAGATGATGAACTCAGTGTGTAGGGTTAACAGATACTGAGTTAACATAGGAAAGCGACCTCGAGATAACCTAAGCCACCTACCTCCCAAGGAAATAGCTAAGTCCTTTGCATAGGCTTGTTTTAGATGATACCTACAAAGCCGGGGTGGCTTATTGCAGCCATTTGGGTACAGTGGCGGGGATAGAAATGTCATGGGCTGTGGTATGGATACGAACACCCGACAGATGGGCTAGATATCTGTTGCACGCCGTTTTATCACATTGGTATACTTCACAGAAAACGAACCTCTGGATTATGACACGGGGTTGGTAGTGGCATGGCAAGAGCTTGGTATGGAGCACTTCCAGAAAATAAAGATGTGTTCCATGAGAGTGTTAAGCTCGCGTCTTGTAACAATCTATTTTCCATTTTCACATATACCCTATCTATGTTCCCCGCTGAGGGTGAATCTCAACATGTGACCTTGACTCCGCAAATGCCCATTTTAATCATCCCCTGGCTATGACTCCGAACACCTAGCAATGCAACCTCACCATAGTTTAAAATCGTTCCTTCATTCTTGATGCTACTGTTCGTAGTTGTCCGTATACTTTTCCTGGTGGCTTTCCTAGAATCAAGCTCACGATTGCTTCTTGTGCAATATGGATGTTCTTTGGTAATAGTTAGCTCGGTTTTTTGACGATAACTATCTGCACTCCGTTTCCAATAGCAACTCGACGAATAAGCCAACATAGACAGAATATTTTATCTTACCTTGAAGCCTCCAAGAATATGGATTTTAGAATCCGCAAGAACTACCCGAGTATGTGTTGCATTCTCTATAGCAAACTCTGCAAATTCGTTAGACTCAGCGGACATTATATAAGATGAGAGACTTACTTGTTTTGCCGTCTTTTCCAGCTATGCGCCCAATGGCTCTCGCCTGATGGTCCCCTTGCTGTGATAGCTTAGCATTCACGTCATATGTTGCTGTGACGAGTGACACATACCAGAGTTTTTACATCTTTGATCTCGAATGTTTGAATATACAGATCTGACGGTGTGTTAGCATTGCAGTTTTAGGAGTGTTTTATGCAACTGGCAACTACTGAGAGAGCCTTGGTGCTAAAATAAATGACTCGTGAGGTGCAGGGTCTCAGATCTTGAATAATCAGGATTTCTAAGTTGTATAAAGATCAAACTAACCATCAAGTCGCAACAAAGCAATAGCACTAGATAAATCGAGTAAGCAATTGATCTTCTTCATGGAGCGGGGAATTACTCACTCATCTACATCAAACCCCAAAGTAAAAGCACGCAAGAAATCTAGATAAAATCAGGTTGAGGACATTTTGGATGGACCGAAGAAATCTCACCCTCGCCCTTCTGCAAGGCACCCGGATCAGTGGTTGATTTGAAGGTTCGGAGCTCAACACATTTTGATTTGATATTCATTCTAACTTGAAGTTTCAAATGTTCAACCTGTAACTAATTAGCATTCCAAACACGAGTTTCCTGGAGAGGGCTTTGGAGGGAAATAGGTCTGTTTTAGAAGCTGATTAGACACCATAGCCTTCAGATATGATGGTAAAGAACTTCATGAACATCTCCCAGACCTGCAGCTCTCCCGCGAGGAGTATAATCCCTTTTCCTTAATAAAGAGGGGTGCATACAAGTGGTGGGTATATCTAAGACACCTGGAGTTAGCCAT
>Ga0247734_1000832_pt1 | contig 25256 bp, 25 predicted proteins | sample UWRJL103311B2_FD_180933 | JGI IMG/M metagenome (GOLD analysis project Ga0247734, IMG submission 180933) | Plant litter microbial communities from Arlington Agricultural Research Station in Wisconsin, United States - UWRJ-L103-311B-2 | ecosystem: Environmental > Terrestrial > Plant litter >...
CGACGCAACGCGCTGAACCTGGAGCTGTGCGACGCGATCCGCGCCGCGGCGGACGAGGCCGTCGCCGACGGTGCGCGGGTCATCGTGGTCACGGGACGGGGCTCGGCGTTCTGCGCCGGCGCCGACCTGGAAGGCGTCTACGGCCCGGAGTTCCTCGACGGGCTGTACGGGATGCTGCACCACCTGACCGCGCTGCCCGTGCCGCTCATCGCCGCGGTCAACGGTCCGGCGATCGGCGGTGGGACGCAGCTGGCGATGGCCTGCGACCTGCGGGTCGCCGGCGAGACGGCGCGGTTCGCGGTGCCCACGGTGCGCAACGCGCTGGCCGTCGACGCGTGGACGATCCGCACGCTGGGCCAGCTGGCCGGCGTCGGCGTGGCCCGTCGCCTGATGCTCGCGGGGGAGTCCCTCGACCGCGACGCGGCGCTGGCGTGCGGCCTGGCCGACCGGACCGGCACGGTCGCCGACGCGATCGCGTGGGCGCACGAGATCGCGACGTACGCTCCGCTGACCCTGGCGTACAACAAGCTGGTGCTGAACGGCACGACCGACGACGATGCGGCGATCGAGCAGGCCTTCGCCGACATCTGGGACAGCGCCGATGCTCAGGAGGCCTCGACGGCCCGCCTCGAGAAGCGCGCCCCGGTCTTCCAGGGGGCGTGATGACGAGCCTCGTCTTCCGTGTCCTCGACCGACAGGTCGTGTCGGGCCTCGCGGACGACCTCGCGATCAGCGACGACCGCGGCACGATGTCGTACGCGCAGCTCCTGCACGAGTCGGCCTGCATCGCCGCGGGCCTGCACCACATGGGTGTCGACGCGGGGACGCACGTCGTCCTGGAGGGCCTGCACGGCCGCGATCTCGTGGTGGCGGTGCTGGCGCTGGCACGCATCGGCGGCCTGCCGGCCGCGACGGGTGACTTCCGGGTCGTCGGTGTGCCGCCGGTCCTGCACGCGCCTGACACCGAGGTGACCTGGGACGTGCTCGACAAGGCCGGCCGCACCGATCCGGCGACCGCCCCGGAGCGTGATCCGGAGGGCTACGAGGAAGCACTGAGGACCGCCTACGGCACGATCGTCGAGACGCTGGAGAACGGCGGAACCATCACCGTCGCCTAGCCCCCACGGGTCGAGCGAGCGCAGCGAGCGAAGACAGGTGTCCGGGCGAAGCCCGGCAGCCGCGAGGAACGAGCGGCTGGCGGTGAGCCGCGAGGAACGAGCGGCTTACCGCACACCCCAGGCGTACGTCTGCTTCTCCAGTCGCAGGTACACGAACGTCTCGGTCGACACGACGCGGTCGAGCGCGCTGATCTGGCCCGAGATGACGTCGAGCAGCTCGTCGTCGCTCTCGGTGACGATCTCGGCGAGGATGTCGAAGCGTCCCGTGGTGATGACGATGTAGTCGAGCTTGTCCATCGCGGCGAGCTGCTCGGCCACCTCGCGGACGTTGCCGGTGACCTTGATGCCGATCATGGCCTGGCGGGCGAAGCCCATCTGGAGCGGGTCCGTGACGGCGACGACCTGCATCACTCCGCTGTCGATGAGCTTCTGCACGCGGTGGCGGACGGCGGCCTCGGACAGGCCGACCTCCTTCGCGATGGCGGAGTAGGACAGACGGCCGTCGTCCTGCAGGAGCTCGATGATGCGCTTGGCGGTGTCGTCGAGGCCGGGGCCGCGTGGGGTGGCCGGCTTGCGGTCGGTCATGAGGCACATCATGCCGTACGCGTGCCGCTGATCGGCGCGTCCGTGCCATTCCGGCGACGATTTCCTGAGCGAAACACAGTCTTAACGGCGGAATCCCTTGTGCCGGTGTCCCGATCTTGCGAGGATTCGTGGACACGGGGAGAAGCGAGGGATGCGCATGGCGGGTGTCGACCGGCGGACGATGCTGAAGGGTGTCGGGGGCCTGGCGGCGCTGGGAGTGAGCGGCGTCGCCCTGAAGTACGGCTTCAACACCGACGACCAGGAGCAGGACCCCACGCAGCGGGTGGCGAAGGACGTCTCGGCGACCGACAAGCGGTTGATCTTCTCCAACTGGCCCGAGTACATCGACGAGGACGACGGCGACTACGTCTCGACCCTGACGCAGTTCGAGCGCGACACCGGCATCGAGGTCCGGTACACCGCCGACGTCAACGACAACAACGAGTTCTTCGCCAAGGTCAAGAACCAGCTGGGCTCCGGCACGTCGTCCAAGCGCGACCTGTTCGCGTTGACCGACTGGATGGCCGCCCGCATGATCCAGGTCGGCTGGATCCAGAAGCTCGACACCACCAAGACGCCCAACCTGCAGGCCAACATCATCGACTCGCTGAAGTCGCCCGAGTGGGACCCGAAGCGCGAGTACTCCGCACCGTGGCAGAGCGGGCTGACGGGCATCGCCTACAACAAGGCCAAGGTCGGCGAGATCAAGTCGTTCAAGGAGCTGCTGACCCGCAAGGACCTCAAGGGCCGCATCTCGCTGCTGACGGAGATGCGCGACACGATGGGCTTCCTGCTGATGATCAACGGCGGCGATCCCGAGAACTTCACCGACGACGAGTGGCAGGACGCCGTCGACCTGCTGAAGAAGGCCCGCAGCGACGGCCAGGTGCGCTCGTTCACGGGCAACGAGTACGTCCAGGACCTGGCCTCCGGCAACGTCCTGGCGTGCGAGGCGTGGTCGGGCGACATCGCCAACGCCGGCGACGACAACCTGGTCTGGATCCCTCCGGAGGAGGGCATCATGATCTGGGCCGACAACATGCTCGTGCCCAACCTGGCGACCCACCAGGACAACGCCGAGACGTGGATCAACTACTACTACGAGCCCGAGGTCGCGGCGAAGCTGGCCGCCTACAACAGCTACATCTGCCCCGTGAAGGGCGCGCAGGAGGCCATGCAGGACGTCGATCCTGAGCAGGTCGAGAACGAGCTGATCTTCCCGACCGAGAAGACGTTGTCCCAGACCCACCGGTTCATGGCCCTCGACGAGGCCACGATGCGCACCTACGAAGGGGATTTTGCCGATGTCACAGCTTGATGAGGCCACCCCGCCCGACCGTGTCGGGGCCGGCGGGACGTCGCGCGACCTGCGGCTCACCAGCCTGACCAAGGAGTACGCGAGCTTCACGGCGGTCAAGTCGCTGGACCTCGTCGTGCCGCAGGGGCAGTTCTTCGCGCTGCTCGGTCCGTCGGGGTGCGGCAAGACGACGACGCTGCGGATGGTCGCCGGGCTCGACATCCCCACGTCCGGCACGATCAGTCTCGGCGACACCGAGATCACGTACGAGAAGCCCTACAAGCGTCCCGTCAACACGGTGTTCCAGAACTATGCGCTGTTCCCGCACCTCGACATCGCCGACAACGTGGCGTTCGGCCTGAAGCGGCGTGGCGTCAAGGACGTCAAGCGGCAGGTCGCCGACATGCTGGAGCTCGTCGAGCTCTCGTCGCAGGCCCACAAGAAGCCCACCCAGATGTCCGGCGGGCAGCAGCAGCGGGTGGCGCTCGCGCGGGCGCTGATCAACAAGCCCGAGGTCCTCCTGCTCGACGAGCCCCTGGGCGCCCTCGACCTGAAGCTGCGGCGTGGCATGCAGCTGGAGCTCAAGCGCATCCAGACCGAGGTCGGCCTGACGTTCGTGCACGTCACGCACGACCAGGAGGAGGCCATGACGATGGCCGACACGGTCGCGGTCATGAACCAGGGCGTCATCGAGCAGATGGGCACGCCGATCGACCTGTACGAGAACCCGCGGACGACGTTCGTCGCGAACTTCCTCGGCCAGTCCAACCTCATCGCCGGCGAGATCGAGGGTCGCGACGGCGATCACGTCAAGGTCCGGGTGCAGGGCGCCGTCGCCTCGGTACCGGGGGAGCGGGCTCACTCCGAGTCGGGCAGGGGCTGGCTGGGCATCCGTCCCGAGAAGGTGCTCATCGCCGAGGCCGGCCAGCCCATCGACGCCCCCGGCGACGTCATCACCGGCGGCTACGTCACCGACGTCAGCTTCGTCGGCGTCAGCACGCAGTACCAGGTCAGGATGCCGTGGGGCCAGGAGCTGCAGGTGTTCGAGCAGAACACCGGTGCGCGCGCGATGCTGCCGGTCGGCACGAAGGTCGACGTCTCGTGGCGGCCCGAGTTCGCCTTCCTGCTCGACGCCAGCCAGGACGCCAAGGCCGGGATCGAGGAGGAGTAGTGGCGACCGTCGACGCCCCGCAGGACCTGCCGACCGGCGCGGGCACCCGCAGGCCCCGCCGGAGGCTGACCGGCTACTGGCTCATCCTCCCGGGCGCGCTGTGGCTGCTCGTGTTCTTCGTCGTCCCGTTCTACTCGCTCGTCGCATCGAGCCTGTTCGACCCGGACGGCTCGGTGCTGACCGGCTACGAGATGACGTGGCACATCGGCAACTACTGGGACGCGTTCACCCAGTACAAGGGCCAGCTGGGTCGCTCGCTGCTGTACGCCGGCATCGCCACGATCGTGTGCCTCGTGGTCGGTTACGTGCTGGCCTACGCGATCGCGTTCAAGGCGGGTCGCTGGAAGAACCTCATGCTGGTGCTGGTCATCGCGCCGTTCTTCACGAGCTTCCTGCTGCGGACGCTGTCGTGGAAGCTGATCCTGGCCGACGACGGATGGGTCGTCGGTGTCGCGCAGGCGATCCACCTGACCGACGTGCTCAACCTGATCGGGCTGACGACCACCGACGACCGTCTGCTGGCGACCCCGTTCGCGGTGATCGCCGGGCTGACGTACAACTTCCTGCCGTTCATGGTGCTGCCGCTGTACGCGAGCCTCGAGAAGGTCGACGTCCGGCTGATCGAGGCGGCCGGCGACCTGTACGCCTCCCCGATGCGCGGATTCTTCAAGGTGACGTTCCCGCTGTCGCTGCCCGGGGTCGTGGCCGGCACCCTGCTGACGTTCATCCCTGCCGCAGGCGACTACGTCAACGCGCAGCTGCTCGGCAGCACCAACACCAAGATGATCGGCAACTCGATCCAGAGCCTGTTCACGACGCAGCTCGACTACGCGACGGCGGGGGCGCTCTCGGTGATCCTGATGGTCATCATCGTGGCGGCGGTCATGATCTACGTCCGCACCGCCGGGACGGAGGAGCTGGTATGAGCACCGCGCGCCGCTGGATCGGCGACCACCTGGTGCTCGGCCTGGGCCTGCTGGTGCTGGCCTACACGTTCGTGCCGATCGCGATCGTCGTGCTGATGAGCTTCAACGACAGCAGCGAGTCGCGCAACGTCTACAAGTTCCAGCAGTTCACGTGGGACAACTGGCTGCACCCCGGCAGCTGGGCCGACGGCATGGCCGGCTCGGTGTGGCTCAGCATCAGGATCGCGCTGCTGGCGACGATCGTCGCGACGATCCTGGGCACCCTGGCGGCGTTCGCCCTGGCGCGCCACCGGTTCGCGGGACGGTCGGCGGCCAACCTGATCATCTTCCTGCCGATGGCGTCGCCGGAGATCGTCATGGGGTCGTCGCTGCTGGCGCTGTTCGTCTCGACCAGCATCATCCCGCTCGGCTTCTGGACGATCCTCATCGCGCACATCATGTTCTGCCTGTCGTTCGTGATCGTCACGGTCAAGGCCAGGCTCAGCGGCCTGAACGACAATCTCGAGCAGGCCGCGATGGATCTCTACGCGACGGAGTCGCAGACCTTCTGGCGCGTCACCTTCCCGCTCGTGCTGCCCGGCATCATCGGCGCGGCGCTGCTGAGCTTCTCGCTGTCGTTCGACGACTTCATCATCACCAACCTCAACTCCGGCCAGGACGTGACGTTCCCGATGTTCGTCTACGGCGCCAACCAACGAGGGGTGCCGATGGAGGTCAACGTCATCGGCACCGCGATGTTCGTCATCTCGATCGCGATCGTGCTGGGCAACGAGATGGTCCGTCGCCGTCAGGAGAAGGCGCTCGCCTCCTGACCGGACGCGACGTCCCCCGGTCTCCGAGGAGGCCGGGGGACGTCGCGTGCGATCGCCGGTGTCAGATCAGGCTCTGGGCCTCGGTCAGCACCGAGCGCAGGATCTGCTCGATCTCGTCGAAGTGCGACTGGTCGGCGATGAGCGGCGGCGCCAGCTGGATGACCGGGTCGCCGCGGTCGTCGGCGCGGCAGTACAGGCCGTTGTCGAACAAGGCCTTCGACAAGAAGCCGCGCAGGAGCTTCTCGGACTCGGCGTCGTCGAACGTCTCCTTGCTGGCCTTGTCCTTGACCAGCTCGATGCCGTAGAAGTACCCGTCGCCGCGCACGTCACCGACGAGGTCGAGGTCGAGCAGCTTCTCCAGCGTCGACCGGAAGGCACCCTCGTTGCGGAGCACGTGACCGTTGAGGTCCTCGCGCTCGAAGATGTCGAGGTTGGCCATCGCGACGGCCGTCGACACGGGGTGGCCGCCGAACGTGTAGCCGTGCGCGAAGGACGTGCTGCCCTTCAGGAACGGTTCCATGAGGCGGTCCGACGCGATCATCGCGCCGAGCGGTGCGTACCCGGACGTCAGCCCCTTGGCGCACGTGATGATGTCGGGCTGGTAGCCGAACTTGGTGGCGCCGAACATCTCGCCGAGGCGACCGAAGGCGCAGATGACCTCGTCGGAGACCAGCAGGACGTCGTGCTCGTCGCAGATCTCGCGCACGCGCTGGAAGTAGCCGGGCGGGGGCGGGAAGCAGCCGCCCGAGTTCTGCACCGGCTCGAGGAAGACCGCGGCCACGGTGTCGGCGCCCTCGGCGAGGATGGCCTCCTCGATGCGGTCGGCGGACCAGCGGCCGAACGCCTCCAGCTGGTCCTTCTCGTCGGTGTGCCCGCCGAGGGAGTAGTCCGGCGCGCGGTAGAAGTTGGTGTTCGCGACGTGCGAGGTCGACGGCACGAGCGGCTCGAACATCGACTTCATCGCCGGGATGCCCGTGATCGACAGGGCTCCGTGCGGGGTGCCGTGGTAGGCGACCTGGCGGCTGATGACCTTGGTCTTGGCCGGCTTGCCGGTCAGCTTGAAGTACTGCTTGGCGAGCTTCCAGGCGGTCTCGACGGCCTCGCCGCCGCCCGTCGTGAAGAAGACGCGGTTGAGGTCGCCCGGGGCGTACGAGGCGACGCGCTCGGCGAGCATGATGGCGTTGGGGTGCGCGAACGTCCACAGCGGGAAGAACGCCAGGTCCTTGGCCTGCTTCGCGGCGACCTCGGCCAGCTCCGACCGGCCGTGGCCGGCCTGCACGACGAACAGGCCCGCGAGCCCGTCGAGGTACTTGCGTCCGTGGGCGTCCCAGATGTACATCCCGTCACCCTTGGTGATGATGGGGATGTCGTGGGTGTCGTCATAGCTCCCGTGGCGCGAGAAGTGCATCCACAGGTGGCGCTTCGCGGCCTCTTGCAGGTGGTCGTAGTCGTCGATGCTCATGCCACCAGTATCGCGAGTACCCCGGGTCGAATACAAGGGATTTCGTCGTGTCATCCATTGTTAACTTCGGAATCCGTTGCCTGTCGGGCCCTGGTGCGATTGGATGGAGAGATGGACCACATCGTCAGCAACGTCATCGACGGCGCACTCGTCCCGGCCGCGGACGGACGGACGTACGACGTCACCGATCCGTCGACGGGTCAGGTCTACGGCACCGCGCCGCTGTCCGGGCCCGAGGACGTCGACCGCGCCTACGTCGCGGCCGAGCGGGCGTTCGAGACGTGGCGCGACACGACGCCGTACGAGCGCTCGCGGATGCTCCTGAGGCTCGCCGGCGCGATCGAGTCCCGCGCCGAGGAGATCGTCGACGTCGAGGCGCGCGACACGGGCAAGCCCAAGGCGCTGACCCTCACCGAGGAGCTGCACGGCCAGGCCATGGACGCCGTGACGTTCTTCGCCGGCGCCGCGCGCGTGCTGGAGGGCAAGGCGTCGGGCGAGTACCTGCGCGGACACACCTCGATGATCCGGCGCGAGCCGATCGGGGTCGTCGGACAGGTCACCCCGTGGAACTACCCGTTCGTGATGGCGATCTGGAAGATCGCGCCCGCCCTGGCCGCCGGCAACACCGTGGTCCTCAAGCCCAGCGACACGACGCCTGCGTCGACCGCGCTCCTCGCGGAGATCGCGCAGGAGTTCTTCCCGCCGGGTGTCCTCAACGTCGTCTGCGGCGACCGCGACACCGGCAAGGCCGTCGTGACGCACCCGACGCCGCAGATGGTCGCGATCACCGGATCGGTGCGTGCCGGCATGGAGGTCGCGGCCGCAGCGGCCGCGGACCTGAAGAAGCCGCACCTCGAGCTGGGTGGCAAGGCGCCCGTCGTGGTGTTCGACGACGCCGACCTCGAGGCCGCCGCGGCGGGCATCGCCGGGGCCGGCTACTTCAACGCCGGCCAGGACTGCACCGCGGCGACCCGCGTCCTGGTGCACCCGCGCGTCGCGGCCGACTTCACCGCGGCGCTGGCCGAGGCCGCGCGGGCGACGCGTGTCGGCGTGCCGGACGACGACGTCGACATGGGCCCGGTCAACAACGCCGCCCAGCTCGCCCACGTCGCGGGGTTCGTCGACGACCTGCCCGACCACGCGTCGCTCGTCACCGGAGGCAGCCGGCTGTCCGCGCTCGGCGAGGGCTACTTCTTCGAGCCGACCGTCCTGGCAGGCCTGCGGCAGGACGACCGGGCGAGCCAGGACGAGATCTTCGGCCCCGTCATCACGGTCCAGGAGTTCACCGACGAGGACGAGGCCGTGCGCTGGGCCAACGGCGTGAAGTACGGCCTCTCGTCGTCGGTGTGGACCAAGGACCACGGCCGGGCGATGCGGATGGCCCGGCGGCTCGACTTCGGGTGCGTGTGGATCAACACCCACATCCCGATCGTCGCCGAGATGCCGCACGGCGGGTTCAAGCACTCGGGGTACGGCAAGGACCTGTCGATGTACGGTCTCGAGGACTACACGAGGATCAAGCACGTCATGACCAACCTGGAGGCCTGAACCATGAGCGCTGTCCCCATGAGGATCGTCCTGATCGGCGCCGGCGGCGTCGGCTCCGCGTTCTGCGCGATCGCCGCCCGGCGTGACTTCTTCGAGTCGGTCGTGGTCGCCGACTACGCGCTCGCGAGCGCGGAGCGGGCCGTCGACGCGCTGTCGGACCCGCGCTTCTCGGCCGCGCAGGTCGACGCGTCCGACGCCGCGTCGGTCGAGGCACTCGTGCGGTCGTCGGGTGCGACGCACGTCATGAACGCCGTCGACCCGCGCTTCGTCATGCCGATCTTCGACGGCGCCTTCGCGGCGGGCGCCGACTACCTCGACATGGCCATGAGCCTGTCGACGCCGCACCCGGAGCAGCCGCACGCGCTCACCGGCGTCAAGCTCGGCGACGAGCAGTTCGCCGTCGCGGGGGAGTGGGAGTCGGCCGGACGTCTGGCGCTGGTCGGCATCGGTGTCGAGCCGGGACTGTCCGACGTGTTCGCGCGGTACGCGTCGGACCACCTGTTCAGCGAGATCGACGAGCTCGGCACCCGCGACGGGGCCAACCTGACGGTCGACGGCTACGACTTCGCACCGTCCTTCTCGATCTGGACCACGATCGAGGAGTGCCTCAACCCGCCCGTCGTCTGGCAGGACGGCGAGTGGTTCACCACCCCGCCGTTCAGCGAGCCCGAGGTCTTCGACTTCCCGGAGGGCATCGGCCCGGTCGAGTGCGTCAACGTCGAGCACGAGGAGGTCCTGCTGATGCCGCGGTGGATCGACGCCAAGCGGGCGACGTTCAAGTACGGCCTGGGCAACGAGTTCATCGAGGTGCTCAAGACGCTGCACGTGCTGGGCCTGGACTCGACCGAGAAGGTGACGGTCGGCGGCGTCGAGGTGTCGCCCCGCGACGTCGTCGCCGCCTGCCTGCCGAACCCCGCGACCCTCGGCGACCGGATGCACGGCAAGACCTGCGCGGGCCTGTGGGTCACCGGCCGGGACAAGGACGGCCGGCCCCGGTCGACGTACCTGTACCACGTCGTCGACAACGACTGGTCGATGCAGGAGTACGGCCACCAGTGCGTCGTGTGGCAGACCGCGGTCAACCCGGTCGTGGCGCTCGAGCTGCTCGCGACCGGCGTCTGGTCGGGTGCCGGGGTGCTCGGTCCGGAGGCGTTCGACGCCGTCCCGTTCCTCGACCTGCTCCGCGACGGGTACGACTCGCCGTGGGGTCAGCAGGAGCTGGCCCCGGCATGACGCGGATTCGTCTATCCTGACCGCATCCAGCGAAGGAGACTGCATGCCCAAGCGCGAGACCGTCCCCGAACCGATCGTGACGATCATCGACGACTTCGACGGCAAGGAGCTGCACGAGCACACGCCGCCCGAGCGCTACCAGCTGCGGGGGCGCACGTACGACCTCTACCTCTCCGAGGCGTCCAAGAAGGCGGTCGACGCGTTCCTCGACGACCTGCTCGACGGTGCTGAGGAGGTCCGCGACGCGGCACCGGCCCCGCGCCGGGGTCGTGGCGGCGCCGGCGTGACGATCCGTGACGGCTTCACGATCCACGACCTGCGCGAGTGGGCCCACGCCAACGGCCACGAGGTCAGCGACAACCGTCGAGCTCCCTCCAAGGTCATCGAGGCGTTCAACGCCGCCCACTCCTGAGCTGCGGTCAGGCCGGCACGTTCTCGATGCCGGCCGCGTCGCACACGTGCGCCCACACGCGCCGGCGCGCCTGGGGGGCGTCGGCCCGGCCGGGCAGGTAGTACGTCGACCGCGCCTTCCGGTCGCTCCAGAACGCACCGCTGGTCCAGGTGGCGTCGGGTGACGCCGTGAGCCACACGACGGTGTCGGCGCCCTGCTCGGCCGAGCGCAGGATCGGCGCGACGACCTTCGCGAAGCGCGGCATCGCGTCGGTGATGCCGGGGGTGTCGGCCCACCCGGGGTGCATGCTGTGCACCGTGATGCCGTCGGCGGCGTAGCGTCCGGCCAGGAGCTCGGCCATCGTGACCTGGATCCGCTTGGTGCGCGCGTACGCGCGGATGCCCTCGTAGGCGCCGTCCCGGTACTCCACGTCGTCGCCGATCGTGGCGTCGAGCGGGGCGGAGTACATCCCGCCGGACGAGACGATCACGACGCGCGGCGAGGCGGCCTCCGCGAGATTCGTGCGCAGCAGCTCGGTGAGCAGGAGCGGGCCGATGACGTGGGTCGCGAGGGCGAGCTCGTGTCCCTGCGCGGTCTCGGTGCGCTCCGGCGGCATGACGCCCGCGTCGTGGACGATCGCGTGCAGGGCCGCCACGCGCGAGCCGAGGTCGGCGGCGTAGGCACGGACGGAGTCGAGGTCGCTGATGTCGCAGACCTCCTCGAGGAGGTCGGCGTCGGGGACGTCGCGGCGGATGGCCTCGGCGGCCCCACGGAGTCGGTCGGCGTCGCGGCCCACGAGGTGCACCGTCGCGCCGAGCCGGGCGATGCCGGTGGCGGCGGCCCGGCCGAGCCCGCTGCTGCCGCCCGTGACGACGACGTGCCGGCCGACGAGTGCCTGCGGCTCGGGATCGGCGGCCCACCAGAGGCGGCGCAGGGCCGGGCCGAGCGCGGAGTAGCCGGGCACGAGCGTCTTGTCGAGGAAGGTGTCGAGCGCGGTGGTGAGGGGGGAGACCATCCGTCCACGGTAGGTGCGCCGCCCGGACCCCGCACGCCCCGCCACCGACCCGGCTACAGCAGCTCCGCCTCGTGCATCGCGATCGCCACCTGGACCCGGTTGGTGGCGTCCAGCTTGGTGAAGATGTGCGAGATGTGTGCCTTGACGGTCGCGACGCTCATGTGGAGGGTCGTCGCGATCTCGGCGTTCGAGCGTCCCTGGCCGATCGCGACGGCCACCTCCTTCTCGCGCTCGGTCAGCGCCGCCACCCGCGACAGGGCCTGGTCGGTGCGCACGTCCGGGACGGCGTCGGTGACCTGACGGATCAGCTGCTCGGTGATGGTCGGCGACAGCATCGGCTCGCCGGCGACGACCCGGCAGATCGCGTCGACGATGTCGGCCGGCGGGGTGTCCTTCAGCAAGAAGCCGTTCGCACCCGCCGCCAGCGCCCGCACGACGTACTCGTCGGCGTCGAACGTCGTCAGCACGATGACCTTCGGCGGTGACGGGAGCGCCAGGACGGCCGCCGTGGCGGCGATGCCGTCCATGACCGGCATGCGGATGTCCATCAGCACGACGTCCACGCCGCCGGACTCGACGCGGGAGACGGCGGCCACCCCGTTCGGCGCCTCCCCGACGACCTCGATCGAGGAGGACCCGCCGAGGATCAGCGCGAGCCCCGCGCGCACCAAGGCGTCGTCGTCGGCCAGCAGCACCCGGATCGTCATGCGGGCCACGGTAGCCAGGCGGCGAGCACGAACTCGCCGGACCGTGAGACGTGATGGGTCAGGCGGCCCCCCGCGAGCTCCGTGCGCTCCGCCAGGCCGACCAGCCCGAGCCCCGACTCCGGCGGCGCCGCCCGCCGGTCGCCGACGCGCAGCGGATTGCGCACCTCGACGCTGACGCCGTCCGACGGACCACCCGTGAGCGTGACCGTCACGAGGGTGTCGGCGGCGTGCTTGCGGGCATTGGTCAGCGCCTCCTGCACGACGCGGTAGACCGTCCGGCCCAGCTTGTCGGGGATCTCGGCGAGGTCGATGCCGGGACCGGTCTCGACGCGCATGCCCGACCGGCGGGCTTCGGCGACCAGGTCCGGCAGGTCACCCGCCGACGGCTGGGGAAGCTCGGGGGCCGAGTCGCCAGGACCGTCACGCAGGATGCCGAGCACCTCGCGCAGCTCGACCATCGCACGGTGCGAGTTGTCCTGGATGATGCCGGCCGTCACGCGCACCTGCTCGTCGGTGAGCCCTTGGCGGTAGGCGAGCGCGCCGGCGTGCATCGTCACGAGCGAGATGCGGTGGGCCAGGACGTCGTGCATCTCGCGGGCGATGCGGGACCGCTCGGCGGTCCGGGCCTGCGCGACCCGTGCGTGCTGCTCGGTCTCGGCCCGCTCGGCGCGCTCGCGCAGCGTGGCCAGCAGCTCGCGGCGAGAGCCGATGTACATGCCCCAGCCGGTCGTCACGGCGATGATGAGCACGACGAACGGGATGGTCAGGGCGTACGACTCGCGGCCCGTGGGGTTCATGCTCTCCAGGACGATGCCCGACACGAGTCCCACGAGGCCGACCGGGATGATCTCGCGCCAGCGTCGGCGGGTGGCCAACGAGGCGAGGGCCAGGGTCGCCGGTCCGCCCGCCGACCACGACACGAACGACATCGCGTTGGTGATCGTGGCGACGGCGACGGGATGGCGGCGACGCCACCCGAGCAGGACGAGCCCCGCGCAGCCGATCGTGAGATCGATCCAGAACCACCAGCGCTGGTGCTGCCACTGCCACTGCGCGACCTCGAACCAGGCGAACCCGGAGATGACCAGGACGACCGCGTACCGCCAGGCATGGCTCCACCGGCGCAGCGTCGGCTGGTAGGTCACGGGGGGCACCCTCCCAGGCTAGGGGTGCGCGGTCGGCCGCACGACGGTCCAAGGTCGGTGCCCGCTCATACTTTCGGCTAGCGCGACATGGTCCGCGGATGGATGACGTCGCGTCCCCGGTGCACCACAGTGGAGTCATGATCACCGTTGACCGACTGACCAAGACCTATGGGCGCTACACCGCCGTGGACGACGTGTCGTTCACCTGCCGTCCGGGAGCCGTCACCGGCTTCCTCGGCCCGAACGGCGCCGGCAAGTCCACGACCATGCGCATCATCGCCGGCCTGACGCCCGCCTCCTCAGGCACCGCGTTGGTGAGCGGCGTCGACTACCAGGACATCCCCAACCCGGGCACCCAGATCGGCGTCCTGCTCGACGCCTCGGCCCAGCACGCCGGTCGCACGGGACGCGAGATCCTCACGCTGAGCGCTCTCACGATGGGCCTGCCGCTGTCGCGCGTCGACGAGATGCTGGCGCTGGTGAGCCTGACGCCGTCGGAGTCCAAGCGCCGCGTCAAGAACTACTCGCTCGGCATGCGGCAACGCCTCGGCATCGCCAACGCACTGCTCGGCGACCCGAAGATCCTGGTCCTCGACGAGCCGGCCAACGGCCTCGACCCGGCCGGCATCCACTGGATGCGCAGCCTGCTGCGCGACTACGCCAACCGCGGCGGCACGGTCCTGCTGTCGTCGCACCTGCTGCACGAGATCGAGGTCATCGCCGACGAGATCATCGTGATCGGGCAGGGCAGGATCGTCGCCCAGGGCACCAAGGAGCAGCTGCTGCAGACCGCGGGGACGTTCGTGAAGGCCGGGGACGCCTCGGCGCTCGCGAACGCGCTCACCGCCGCCGGCATCGCGTCCGGGCCCTCGGGCGACGGCGGCCTGCGGACCGAGGCCGACCCGGCCACGGTCGGCAAGGCCGCAGCGGCCGCGGGTGTCGCGCTCGTCGAGCTGCGACCGGCCGACGGCGCCGGCCTGGAGGAGATGTTCCTCCAGCTCACGTCGTCCACCCAGCGCGAGGCCACCACCCCCGAAGGAGCGACCGCATGAGCACCACCGCACCCGTCACGATCGACACCGCCCGTCCGGGCGTCCCGCTGAGCCGTCTGGTCAAGCTCGAGCTGCGCAAGATGTTCGACACCCGCTCAGGCTTCTGGCTCATGATGAGCATCGCGATCGTCGCGCTGCTCGCGACGATCGGCTGCATCCTGTTCGTGCCCGACGAGAACCTCGAGTTCTCGGTGTTCGGCCAGGCCGTCGGCTTCCCGATGGTCCTGCTGCTGCCGGTCATCGCGATCCTCTCGGTCACCAGCGAGTGGAGCCAGCGGACCGGTCTCATCACGTTCACGCTCGTCCCGCACCGCGCGAGCGTCATCGCGTCCAAGGCGATCGCGGCGGTCGTCGTCGGCGTCGCGGGCATCGTCATCGCCTTCGCGATCGGCGCGGTCGGCAACGTGGTCGGCTCGGCCATCAACGGCGTCGACATCGTGTGGGACATCGGGGTCACCGACTTCGTGCTGATCGTCCTGGCCAACGTGCTCGGACTGCTGGTCGGCTTCATGCTCGGCGTGCTGATCCGCAACACGGCCGGAGCGATCGTCGCGTACGTCGCGTACTCGTTCCTGCTGCCGACGATCTTCGCGATCCTCGCCGAGCTCGTCGACTGGTTCAAGGACCTGCAGCCCTGGATCGACTTCGGCTACTCCCAGACCCCGCTCTTCGAGGGCGGCCCCAGCGCCGAGGAATGGGCCCAGCTGGGGGTCTCCGGACTCATCTGGCTGGTCGTCCCGCTCGCGCTCGGCGTCTGGGCGGTGCTCCGCTCCGAGGTCAAGTAGACCGGTGGGCCGCGACGCGTGGCGACGTGCTCACGGGCACGTCGCCACGCGTCGTTCGCGGGGCGTCCCGTCCGCCGCGGGTGCGACAATGGCGCCATGCGCAAGCGTGTGGCCGTCCTCGGCTCGACCGGCTCGATCGGCACCCAGGCCCTCGAGGTCATCGCCGCCAACCCCGATCGCTTCGAGGTCGTCGCCCTGGCGGCCGGCGGTGCCAACCCCCGCCTGCTGGCCGAGCAGGCCATCGCCTTCGACGTGCCGCTCGTCGCGGTGGCCCGTGCCAGCTCCGCCGAGGACGTCCAGCTCGCGCTCTACGCCGAGGCGCAGCGCAGGGGCTACGCGCACGGTGACCACCGGGTGCCCCGGCTGCTCGCCGGCCCGGACGCGGCGTCCCAGGTCGCCCGCACCCCGTGCGACGTCGTGCTCAACGGCATGACCGGAGCCGTGGGCCTGCTGCCGACGCTCGCCGCCCTGGAGGCGGGCACGACGCTCGCCCTGGCCAACAAGGAGTCGCTCATCATCGGCGGCTCGCTCGTGATCGACGCCGCCAAGCCCGGCCAGCTGGTCCCCGTCGACTCCGAGCACTCCGCGCTGGCCCAGGCCATGCGGGGCGAGCGACGCGAGGACGTCCGTCGGCTCGTCGTCACGGCCAGCGGGGGACCGTTCCGCGGCCGGACGCGCGCCGAGCTCGCCGACGTCACGCCCGAGCAGGCCATGGCCCATCCCACGTGGGACATGGGACCCGTCATCACGATCAACTCGGCGACGCTGGTCAACAAGGGCCTGGAGGTCATCGAGGCCCACCTCCTGTTCGACATCGACTTCGACCGCATCGACGTCGTGGTGCACCCGCCGTCGATCGTCCACTCGATGGTCGAGTTCACCGACGGCGCCACGATGCTGCAGGCGTCGCCGCCCGACATGAAGCTGCCGATCGCCCTGGGCCTGGCGTGGCCCGAGCGGGTCCCCGGCGCCGCGGCGGGCTGCGACTGGACCAGCCCGGCCACGTGGGAGTTCTTCCCGCTCGACGACGAGGCGTTCCCCGCCGTCAGCCTGGCCCGCACCGCCGGCAGGTTCGGACGCACCGGCCCGGCGGTGTTCAACGCCGCCAACGAGACGTGCGTCGATGCGTTCGTCGCCGGCGAGTTGGACTTCCTCGGCATAGTGGACACGGTGGGTGCCGTCCTCCAGGAGCACGTGTCAGACCCGGACGCCGCACGCCAGGAGATGTCCCTCGACGGCGTGCTCGGCGCCGACACATGGGCCCGGCACCGGGCCGCGGAGCTGGTGGAGCAACGATGAACGCACTGATCTACGCGCTCGGCGTGATCGTCTTCGTGATCGGCGTCGCCGCCTCGATCGGCCTGCACGAGTTCGGCCACATGTACCCGGCCAAGAAGTTCGGCATCAAGGTGACGCAGTTCTTCGTGGGCTTCGGCAACACCGTGTGGTCGACCAAGCGCGGCGAGACCGAGTACGGCCTCAAGGCCATCCCGCTGGGCGGCTACGTCAAGCTCGTCGGGATGCTGCCCCCGGCCAAGGACGCCGACCCGCACGAGGTGCGCACGACCAACACCGGGCTGTTCACCCAGCTCATCTCCGACGCCCGGTCGGCGGAGTACGAGCACGTGGAGGACCAGGACCTCGACCGGCTCTTCTACCGCAAGCCGTGGTGGCAGAAGCTGATCGTGATGGCCGGCGGACCGACCGTCAACATCCTCATCGCGATCTTCCTGTTCGCGGTCGTCTTCATGGGCTTCGGGGCGCTGACCCCGACCACGACGGTCCAGGCCGTCTCCGACTGCGCGATCAGCGACGCCGAGGCGGGCCGCACGTGCCAGCCCGCCGACCCCCAGACGCCCGCCAGCAAGGCCGGTCTCGAGCCCGGTGACCGCATCACGGCGTTCAACGGCCGGCAGATCGACGACTGGGAGACGCTCTCGCAGGTCATCCGCGCCAACGGGTCGCGGGAGGCCACGATCGACTTCGAGCGCGACGGACGGGCGCTGTCGGCCACCGTCGCCACCTCCGTGCTGGCGCGCGCCGACCTGGACGATCCCACCCGGACCGTGGAGGTGGGCTTCCTCGGCGTCACCCCGACCGACGAGATGCAGCGCCAGGGACCGGTCTACGTCGCCCAGGTCATGGGCGACTACGTCGAGGGCACCGCCAAGGCGATCTGGCACCTGCCCGAGCGCATGGTCGACGTCACCAAGGCCGCCTTCGGCGCCGACCGCGATCCGGAGGGACCGATCAGCGTCGTCGGCGCGAGCCGCGTCGCGGGGGAGTCCTTCACCGTCGACGACCCCACGTGGTCGGAGCGCGCCCAGCGGGTGCTGGTGCTGCTGGCGGGCCTCAACCTGTTCCTCGCGATGTTCAACTTCATCCCGCTGCTGCCCCTCGACGGCGGTCACATCGCCGGGGCCCTCTGGGAGGCCGTGCGTCGCGGCTTCGCGAAGCTGCGAGGGGCGCCCGATCCGGGCTACGTCGACGTCGCCAAGATGCTGCCCGTGGCCTACGCCATGGGTGCCCTCCTTATGCTGATGAGTGTGATCCTGATCTACGCCGACATCGTCAACCCGGTATCCATCTCATGACCGATCTGGGGCTTCCCGCCATGCCGCCGCCGGTGCTCGCGCCGCGGCGCAAGACCCGCAAGATCAAGGTCGGCACGGTCGACGTCGGTGGCGACGCCCCCGTCTCGGTCCAGTCCATGACCACGACCCTGACCTCCGACGTCAACACGACGCTGCAGCAGATCGCCGAGCTCACCGCCGCCGGCTGCGACATCGTCCGCGTGGCGTGCCCCAGCCAGGACGACGCCGACGCCCTGCCCGAGATCGCCCGGCACTCCAACATCCCGGTCATCGCCGACATCCACTTCCAGCCCAAGTACGTGTTCGCCGCGATCGACGCCGGCTGTGCCGCGGTCCGCGTCAACCCCGGGAACATCCGCAAGTTCGACGACCAGGTCGGCGCGATCGCGCGTGCCGCCAAGGACGCCGGCGTCTCGATCCGCATCGGCGTCAACGCCGGCTCGCTCGACAAGCGCATCTTCGACAAGTACGGCGCCGCGACGCCCGAGGCGCTCGTCGAGTCGGCCGTCTGGGAGGCGTCGCTGTTCGAGGAGCACGACTTCCACGACTTCAAGATCTCGGTCAAGCACAACGACCCCGTCGTGATGGTCAAGGCCTACGAGCTGCTCTCCGAGCGCGGCGACTGGCCCCTGCACCTCGGCGTCACCGAGGCCGGCCCGGCGTTCCAGGGCACGATCAAGAGCTCGGTCGCATTCGGCTCGCTGCTCAGCAAGGGCATCGGCGACACGATCCGCGTGTCCCTGTCGGCCCCTCCGGTCGAGGAGGTCAAGGTCGGCATCCAGATCCTGCAGTCGCTCAACCTGCGTCCGCGCAAGCTCGAGATCGTGTCGTGCCCGTCGTGCGGACGCGCCCAGGTCGACGTCTACACGCTGGCCGAGCAGGTCACCGCCGGGCTCGAGGGCCTCGAGGTCCCGCTGCGGGTCGCCGTCATGGGATGCGTCGTCAACGGTCCCGGCGAGGCTCGCGAAGCCGATCTCGGTGTCGCCTCCGGCAACGGCAAGGGCCAGATCTTCGTCAAGGGCGAGGTCATCAAGACGGTCCCGGAGTCCAAGATCGTCGAGACCCTCATCGAGGAGGCCATGCGCCTCGCGGAGGACATGGAGCCCGTCGAGGGCGGCTCCGCCGCCGTCACGGTCAGCTGATCCCCGGCACGGGGCGGTCCCGGTCCGGCGCGCACCCGGTGCGCTCGTGGCGGACCGGGACGCGTCGTAGGCTGGAGTCCGGACCACGGGAGGCGCAGTGCTGAGGACGACGACCACGCTGCGTGCCCTGACCCCGGCCGACCTTCCGGAGCTGCACCAGCTGCTCGACCGCGATCCGCTGGTCAACCTGTTCGTCCGCAACCGCGTCGACGCCACCAAGCTGCAGGCCCGGTGGCTCGGCGGTCAGGTCTGGGGCTACTTCGAGGACGGTGCGCTGGTCTCGGCGTGCCACGCGGGCGCCAACGTGGTGCCGGTGCAGGCGACGCCCAAGGCCCTGGAGGTGTTCGCCGAGCAGGTGCTGGCCGACAACGTCCGCCCGTCCTCGATCGTCGGGCCGCGCGACACCGTGCTGCCGATGTGGAAGCTGCTGGAGGGACGGTGGGGGCCGGCCCGCTCGCCCCGGCTCGACCAGCCGTTCATGGTCATCGACCGCGACAGCCGGATCACGCCCGACCCCCGGGTCCGCCCGGTGCTGATCGACGAGTTCGACACCGTCTACCCCGCCTGCGTCGCGATGTTCACCGAGGAGGTCGGCGTCGACCCGGAGGCCGGCAACCGCAGCGGCTACCGGGCCCGGGTCGCCCAGCTGATCTCGCAGGGCTGGTCGTTCGCGATCATCGAGGACGGCCGGGTCGTGTTCAAGACCGAGGTCGGGGCGGCGACGCAGCACGCCTGCCAGCTGCAGGGCGTCTACGTGCACCCCGACCTGCGCGGCCGCGGCATCGCGGGCCCGGCCATCGCGGCCGTCGTCCAGCAGGTCCGTCGCACGATCGCCCCCGTGGTCACGCTGTACGTCAACGACCACAACACCGCTGCGCGCAGGGCGTACGAGCGGGTGGGGTTCCGGCACACCACGACGTTCGCCTCGATCCTGCTCTGACGGCGTACCGCCGGTACGCTCGATGCCATGACGCGCGAACTGAAGCTCCTGGCCGGCCTCTTCACGGTCTCGGGCGTCCTGCACCTCGTGCGGCCGACGGTCTACGAGGCGATCGTCCCTGCGCCGCTGCCGCACAAGCGCGAGCTCGTGCTGGCGTCCGGCGCCGTCGAGCTCGCCTGCGCCGGGCTGCTGCTGCACCCCGGCACGAGGCGGCTCGGTGGCCTGGCGTCCGCGGGGCTGCTGGCGGCCGTCTTCCCGGCCAACGTGCAGATGACGATCGACTCCGCGCGCAGCTCGCGCAGGCCCTGGTGGTTCACGCTCGGGACGGTCCTGCGTCTCCCGCTGCAGGTGCCCATGATCCGCACGGCCCTGCGCGCCACGAGGTCGTAGCGGCCTGCCGATAGGGTCGGGCCATGCGCATGTCCCGGCTCTTCCTCCGCACCCTCCGTGACGATCCGGCCGACGCCGAGGTGCCCAGCCACAAGCTGCTCGTCCGTGCCGGCTACGTCCGCCGGGTCGCCCCCGGCATCTACTCCTGGCTGCCGCTCGGACTCAAGGTCCTCGGCAAGGTCGAGGCCATCGTGCGCGAGGAGATGGACGCGATGGGCGCCCAGGAGGTGCGGTTCCCCGCGTTGCTGCCCCGCGAGCCGTACGAGGCCACGGGCCGGTGGGACGACTACGGGCCCAACCTGTTCCGGCTGACGGACCGCAAGGGCAACGACATGCTGCTCGGTCCGACGCACGAGGAGCTGTTCACGCTCACGGTCAAGGACCTGTACTCGTCGTACAAGGACCTGCCGCTGAGCCTGTACCAGATCCAGACCAAGTACCGCGACGAGGCGCGTCCCCGCGCGGGCATCCTGCGGGGCCGCGAGTTCATCATGAAGGACTCGTACTCCTTCGACGTCGACGACGCCGGCCTCGCCGCGTCGTACCAGGCGCACCGCGACGCGTACATCAAGATCTTCGACCGGCTCGGCTTCGAGTACGTCATCGTCCACGCGACCTCCGGCGCCATGGGTGGCTCGGCCAGCGAGGAGTTCCTGGCCGTCTCCGAGACGGGCGAGGACACGTTCGTCCGCTCGCCGGCCGGCTACGCCGCCAACGTCGAGGCCGTCACGACGGTCGTGCCCGACGCCGTCGCGCTCGACGGGCTGCCCGCCGCCCACGCCGAGCAGACGCCCGACACCCCGACGATCGACACGCTCGTGGCGCACCTGAACGACGCCTTCCCGCGCGACGACCGTCCGTGGGCGGCGTCCGACACGCTCAAGAACGTCCTGGTGGTCCTGCGCCACCCCGACGGGACCCGCGAGCCCGTCGCGATCGGCCTGCCCGGCGATCGCGAGGTGGACGCCAAGCGCCTCGAGGCCCAGGTGGCCCCCGCCGAGGTCGAGGCCTTCGACGACAAGGATTTCGCGGCGCACCCCGGCCTGGTCAAGGGCTACATCGGTCCTGGCGCGCTGGGCACCGACGGCGAGACCGGCATCCGCTACCTGACGGATCCCCGGGTCGTGACCGGCACGCGGTGGGTGACGGGCGCGAACGTCCAGGGCTCCCACGTGATCGACCTCGTGGCCGGACGCGACTTCACGTCCGACGGCACGATCGAGGCCGCCGAGGTGCGCGCCGGCGACCCGGCCCCCGACGGCTCCGGTCCTCTTGAGCTGGCCCGCGGCATCGAGATGGGTCACATCTTCCAGCTGGGTCGCAAGTACGCCGATGCGCTCGACCTGAAGGTGCTCGACGAGAACGGCAAGCTCGTGACGGTCACGATGGGCTCGTACGGCGTCGGGGTGTCCCGCGCCGTCGCCGCCGTGGCGGAGTACGCGCACGACGACGCCGGGCTCGTCTGGCCGCGGGAGATCGCTCCGTTCGACGTCCACCTGATCGTGGCCGGCAAGGACGAGGCGGTCGTCGCCGGTGCCGAGCAGGTCTACGCCGACCTGATCGGCGAGGGCTTCGACGTCCTGTTCGACGACCGTCCCGGCAAGGTGTCGCTCGGCGTGAAGTTCAAGGACGCCGAGCTGATCGGTGTCCCGACGATCGTGGTGGTCGGCAAGGGCTTCGTCGACGGCACCGTGGAGGTCAAGGACCGCGCATCGGGCGACAAGGTCGACGTCGCGCTGGCCGACCTGGTCGCGACGCTCCGCAGCTGACCGGACTCCGGCGGGGTCGGTGGATCGGCAACGTCATGACGTCGGACTCCGGCGGGGTCGGTGGATCGGCAACGTCATGACGTCGAATGCGGTTGAGGATCCACCGCCGCGACGTCGGAGGGTTGAGGATCCACCGCCCCGGCTAGGGGAGGCCGGGGAAGGCCGTCGGGGCGGCGCCCCACGTCAGCCCGGCCAGGGCGGCCCTCCGGAGGTTGCGGACGGCGTGCTCGCGCAGGTCGCCCTCCGCGGCGCCGGCGAGCGCCAGGCAGGCCGACGAGATCCGTGCCTCCAGGGACTGCGCCGCCGCCTCGGCCTCGGCCGACGTCGTGACGGGCCCGACCCGGTAGGCCAGCTCGGCCACGACGGGCTCGACGTCGAGGGCGCGCACGCGCGACAGCAGGCCGTCGCGGGTGTCGCGGTGCGCCTCGAACGAGGCGGTCGCGCGATCGACGAGATCGTCGCGCCGGGCTCCCACGAGCGGGTAGAGCCACACCGCCTCGTGCTCCAGCGCCAGCCAGGCCTGCAGCGCCTCGGCCGGTGTCACGCCAGCCTCCCGACGACGCGGGAGCACTGGGCGAGCCCCGCCGACATCGACGCCAGCACCCGCGCCAGGTCGGGGGAGACGGCACGCTGGGCATCGTCGGCCCGCGCGGTCGCCGCGGCGGTGTAGGCCCGCCTGAGCGCCGTCACGGCCGCCGCCCGGTCGGCCGGCACGGCGGTCGTGTCGGTGGCTCCCGCGGTGCCCCCGACGGCGTCGAGGTGCTGTCGGCCGATGACCTCCAGGTCGGCCAGCGGGACGTCGCGATGTGCAGCCGCGGTGGCCTCCACCGACGCGAGCAGGACGCCCAGGGCCCTCGCGGTGGAGCGGACGAGCTGGTCGTCACCCGCGTCCGACCGGGGCTTGGGGTCGATGCCCACGGCCTCGGCGAGATCGTCGAGACGGCCGGTCAGCTGGGCGCCGACGCCGGCCGCGGCCCCGGCCACCACCAGGACGCCGGTCCCCAGGAGGAGGCGGCGGGTCATCACCCCGGCAGGCTATCCGACGCCGCCGCCCCGGGGCCGATGCCTCGCGGCGGTCGGAGCACCCCCGGACGTTCGGTAGGGTGGACCATCGCTGCACGGAACGGCATCGCTGCGATGTCGGACAACTCAAGACGGAGGACGACCATGACGGACAGTCTGGAGACCCTCGTCGAGACCACCGTGGCATCGCTGGGTCTCGACCTCGAGGCGATCGAGCTCACCCCGGCCGGCAAGAAGCGCGCGCTGCTCATCGCGGTCGACCGCGACGGCGGCGTCGGCATCGACCACATCGTCGACGCGACGCGCGCCCTCAACGACGTGCTCGACTCCTCCGACGTCATGGGGGAGCAGCCCTACACGCTGGAGGTCACCTCCCGCGGCGTCGACCGCCCGCTCACGCAGCCACGCCACTGGCGTCGCAACGAGGGCCGTCTGGTGCGCCTGCGCCTCGCGGCCGACGACTCGTCGGTCGACGGTCGCATCGGTGCCAGCGACGACACCGGCGTCGACATCGTCGGCCGGACCACGACCCGCTACGCCTACCCCGACATCACCTCAGCGCTCGTTCAGACCGAGCTCAACCGGAAGGACGCCTGATGGACATCGACATGGCCGCCCTGCGCGCCCTGGAGCGCGAGAAGGAGATCCCCTTCGAGGCGATCTGCGAGGCGATCGAGACCGCCCTGCTCTCGGCGTACCACAAGACCGGTGTGTCCCACCCGCACTCGCGGGTCGAGCTCGACCGCACCTCCGGGCACGTGACGGTGTGGGCCAAGGAGCGGCTCGAGACCCCGCCCGCCCCCGAGCCCGTCGAGGGCGAGGAGCCCGCGCCGCGGCCCGAGCCGGCGTTCACGCCCGAGTTCGACGACACCCCCGAGGACTTCGGACGCTTCGCCGCGACGATCGCCCGCCAGCTGATCATGCAGCGCATCCGCGACGCCGAGGACGAGTCCAAGTACGGGGAGTTCGCCGGCAAGGTCGGCGACATCGTCTCCGGTGTGATCCAGCAGGGTCGCAATCCCAACGACGTGATGCTCGACCTCGGCCGCGTCGAGGCGATCCTGACGGGCACCGAGCGGGTCCCCGAGGAGAAGTACGCCCACGGCGAGCGGCTCAAGGCGTACGTGTACGAGGTCGAGAAGGGCCTGCGCGGCCCTCGCGTCAAGGTCTCGCGCACCCACCCCAACCTGGTCAAGCTGCTGTTCGCGCTGGAGGTCCCCGAGATCGCCGACGGCTCGGTCGAGATCTTCGCGATCGCCCGCGAGGCCGGTCACCGCACCAAGATCGCCGTCCGCGCCAACATCCCCGGCGTCAACGCCAAGGGGTCGTGCATCGGTCCGATGGGCCAGCGGGTGCGCAACGTGATGCACGAGCTGCACGGCGAGAAGATCGACATCGTCGACTTCAGCGACGACCCGGCCGAGTTCATCGCCCACGCGCTGTCGCCCTCGCAGGTCAAGGGGGTGACGATCGTCGACGCCGCGACGCGGTCGGCGCGCGTCGTCGTCCCCGACTTCCAGCTGTCGCTCGCGATCGGCAAGGAGGGCCAGAACGCCCGCCTGGCCGCCAAGCTGACCGGGTGGCGCATCGACATCCGCTCGGACACCGAGGCCCCGCGCCCGGCGGGCGACTGACCGATGGCGCAACCGCTTCGCGAAACGGGTAGACTGAACGAGGTCGTCCGGACGTGCATCGGTTGCAGGCAGCGCTCGGACAAGACCGATCTGGTGCGAGTCGTCGCAGCTCAGGAGTCCACGGCAGTCGTCGTGACACCCGATCCGCGCGGCACGTTGCCGGGACGAGGGGCGCACCTGCACCCCACGGACCGGTGCCTGGATCTGGCGACACGCCGCAAGGCCTTCGGGCGTGCCCTTCGAGTCGAGGGGCCGCTCGACCTCAGCCGGCTGGCGTCCGTCGTCGCGGATCCGAACGGCCCAGCATGAACAGCACCACCGAGTGACCACCAAGGGACACGCCACCCGGCGTGTCCACGACACGAAATCGGAGCACCCGCTCATGACCATCCGATGAGTACTGCGCGATGAGTACTGCGCAATGAGCACGTTCGTCAACTAGTGGTCTGATCCTCCTTCGGGGTCGGACCCCCCTGAAGGAGAAAAGTGGCTGTCAGAGTCCACGAGCTCGCACGCG
>Ga0247734_1000833_pt1 | contig 25231 bp, 19 predicted proteins | sample UWRJL103311B2_FD_180933 | JGI IMG/M metagenome (GOLD analysis project Ga0247734, IMG submission 180933) | Plant litter microbial communities from Arlington Agricultural Research Station in Wisconsin, United States - UWRJ-L103-311B-2 | ecosystem: Environmental > Terrestrial > Plant litter >...
CGGCCCAGAGGTTAAAAAGTCTGAAGATGGAAGTCTTAAATTCACATCCGTGATGCAGAACCTGCAAGCTGTGTATCCGAAACAAGCGATGAACGATATCTCAACGAGTTATTGTTTTATTTGTCTATTACATCTGGCCAACGAGAAGGGGTTGGTGATAGAAAAACAAGAGGGCCTGATGGAGCTGGATATTCGGAAGGATTTCACAGCGGAGATTACTGTGGGTGGATAGATGGAGAAGCAAATTAGAATGGCAGGGTTGTGTGATGATACATGAAGTATGATAATGGCGTTTGTAGCACTGGCATCGGAATAATGACATATTATGCACACCCCAATTTCATGCTTACACAAACCGTGAGTTTAGATGACTTTCACTTCACTTGATCTTGATATCTTCTAGCATTTACAGTAGTGGGATGCCTAACTGTCCAGGCCTCTGTTTACGGCACATCATGGCTACAGACAGGCACGAGTATAAATAGCCCAGACTCCAGAATCAGATGCATAGTGCGAGGGTGGATGATGCGACCCGGAAGAAGCATTCACTTCTCTCACATAAATTCAAACAAGCTATCACCCCTCCCTCCTCTCTATGACTTCTGTTGTTATCTATATCATATTATCACCAAATCAATCACTATGCTTTGAATACTATATCACTCTGCCTTTGAAACCTTACAATTATTTAAATAATTGAGCGTATAATAAAATATAATAATCTTAATTTATCTTAAATTTAAGACACCTTTTACTCTAACAAATAATAAGTTTAAATAGTTAATCTCTAGGTTATAATAGTCTCCTCCTGGCCACGGCCCCGAGGGTAACGAGGGTAAGTATATATAATTAAGGTTCTGACTTAAAGGAATGTAGATAATTAAAAGTATAGGAGAGAATAGAGTGGTATAAGGTGGTATTGGCTAACCTCAATTTGGACTAGTAAAATGGCGAAAACTTATCAAACCCGAGTGTACATACTGCTTGTTGATAAAAGTGGTTATGAGTCTCCACATTTGGATTATCGCCAAAATCATTGTCATTAGCTATGTTGCTTATTTCAACTGTCGTAAATTGCATACGCTATGTATCAAGCTAAATTGCCCGCCTGGAGCGTTTAATCTAAATCCTTTGGTCAAACAAATTAAGGCACAGGGGGACTACCGTACATGAGTTTGGTTCAACGCCTTCCTATTTCTGCGTCTGCTTTCAAGAAAAGTGCAGTTTCTCCTGCGGAGGTAAAGTCGTGTAATCCAGTAGGACGGCGGTACTAACAACCGTTCCGCCGCCATGCATGCGGGGCAACTCTAAGGGCGGAAACTGCTACGGCGGTTAATTACATTCATTGTCTTCGTCTTCATCTTCATCTACTGATCGTGCTGTGCGAATACCAGGCATTTTACCAAGTAGAGTCGACATTGAGAATCTTGATCTTTGGGATCTGGGAGGCGGAGACGGCTGGGAGGTACCATCCATGCTCGAGGCGAATAATTTGCATACATTATACGTGTGTATAGAAATTATGAAACGACACTACATTGCAAGTTAGCCATTGATCAGTTCATAAAAATACTGGTGTGTAATACCATTTTGTTACAGTTTGGCAAAACGCTTGTTTTGGGAATCTTTCATGTATGCTCGACATAAGATCTAAATGTAACTTTATAGTGTCGCATAATTATATACACATCCTGGGCGAAACAATTTGGGGAGCCTGGAAGCTAGACGTGGCTATACCTGATTGGTGACAACTTCACCTTTGTGTGCGACGTCACACGCGTTTTGAGAGAGCCTGCCCGAATAAACTGCATGCCATATTTGCGGATCTTTTGCATTCTAAGATATTTGCTGGTATTTAAAAAGCCAATTAAATACCTGCCGGTCAGGAGGTAAGTTGTGGGAGGGAAATTGTTAAAAAGCTAAAGATAAGGCGTGCATCTATCTTCTAAGCAATCTAGTGAAGTATTTATTATATAATTGTTGGATATATTTATAGGTAATGTACATGGACAAGGCCGGGCGACCCGAATTGGGTCGAGAACATCTAACATGAACGTATATAAAGCTATTTAACCAATCAAGATCATTTGCAGAATGTATATAGAACTACGTAAGAGCATAATGGTGGCAAGGTTTCAAAGTAATCTGATTATGATATTTTCTAATTAGATTAATGGCCCCACTAATCAAATCAATTAATCAACTTATCACACTAACCAACATTCCAGCCCAAACCGCGGTTGGTATACCAAGTCATGGCAAACTGGGCGCCTTAGGAAGAGCCTCGGGCACAGCCTAAGGATTGCTATGACCTATAGTGAGCACGGATCGATGCATTATGATCTTTCAATCCCTGATCATCGATGGGTAAGTTACGTCGTACGAGCTGAGCCACCTCAACGCAGTCTGCTAACATCAAGCAGAGTATAACTGACAAAAGTGATTCAATCCCGCTGGGGCTTTCATTCCAGGTATTCAGCTATCGCATTCCCTCCTAGTTGATACAACGCATTCCCGGCTATAGCAAGAACGGAACAATGGTCAACCCTCAAGACCCAATCCACTTAGTCTTTGAGAGATCCATTCGCGACTTCAGGGCAAATCTGAAAGATGAAAATTTGTATAGCGAAATCTTACGAACGACCACGATCGATCAAGTCTACGATATCACAGATAAGCTTCAGGAAGAGCAAGCAAAGAACGGACACATGCGCCACTTGTCGCGAATCGGACCTTTCCTGGAACGTCTTCAAGGCTATGCGAGCTCTATAGATACCTTCGTGCAAGTAAAGCCAGATATCTTAGCACTTATCTGGGGCCCTCTCAAGCTGCTTCTCCAATGGACCAGTGTTTTAAAGCAGTCCTTTGATGAGTTAGTCGGAACCATTGCAGAAATCGGTGACCTGTTGCCAGAATTTGAAGAAGTCATCAAGCTGTTTGGTCATAATGAATCAATGAAAGATGTACTCGCATTATTCTTCCAGGATATGCTGGACGTTTACATCATTGCACTCAAATTTTTCAGTCTATCCCGTAAGTCTCGTAGCTTCAGCTTCTTGGGGCCAAGAACCTTTATCACTAACCATTTCGAAGGCTGGAGAATTATGTTCGAAGCGATGTGGCCAAAACAACGAGAAAAGATACGGCTTGTTATGTCGCATATTGGACGACACACCTCACTCATGCGAAAAGAAGTTCAGATGGAGCACATTCGGGAAGAACACAAGGCTCGGCTAGAAGCTATTCAGCACTTCGAGAAAACAGAGAAATCACACCGAAGACAAGAGTATAACGCAATTAAAGCCGCTATATCTCCCAGGTCATATGAAGAGGATCTCTATAGAATCGGTAGTCGGATATGCGAGAACACAGGGAGATGGTTGTTAAGAGATGCAACCTTCACTAAATGGCTTAAAGTGTCAGAGAAGTCTACAAAGCTTATATGGTTACAAGGAATACCTGGAGCAGGTATGTTAATCAGAGCGGAGTTCTGTTCTATCAAATCGCTACCTGACATTCAACATAGGAAAGACTTATCTTTCGAGCACCGTCGTTAATCAGGCTTTAACCCTCGAACGAACCCTCTTTATATTCCTCAGCTACAAATTCAATAGTAGTACATCTGCTCTAACAATTCTTCACTCATTTATATTTCAGCTTACATCAGATGATGATGACTTGCAGGATATCCTTTGCCAGTCAACATCAAAAGAGTTAAGACGAGATATGAAAAGAGCCACAGAGATCCTGACCACACTGCTTAGAGTAGCCGGACCAGTCTTCATTATAATCGACGGATTAGACGAAATTGATGAGATTGAGAGGGCTAGGCTCCTGAAGTGTCTCCTGGAGCTATCAGAAAGCTGTGATGACGCTAAAGTTCTTGTTAGCTCTAGAATCGAAGATGACATTAAATCTGTTCTGTCCACCAAAGCTGTGGAGATTCGAGTAGATAGCCATAATGCAGGAAGCATTCAGGCTTTCATAAATCGGCGAGTGCAGGAGTGGTTTGTAGGACGTGACTTTGTACCTGAAGCCCGTACAGAAATCACAGGCTTGTTGGCGCCCTTGTCATCGAAAGCAAAAGGTATAAATCTCGTCTCTTATTTCACTTACTTTCACTCATCTCATGAGCGAGCACTAATATCTTGAAGGCATGTTTCTTTATGCGAAAGTTGTTCTAAGTAGCATTGAAAATCTTGATGATATGATCGCGATTCGCAATGAACTCGAAGTTCTACCAGATACTTTAGACGATGCGTGAGTTTACATCGGCTCTGATTAACACGTTTAAGGAAGAGGTTTTGATTCTAAGACAGATACTCGAGGATCATGAACCGAATTGATACGCTGGATACCCCAGCTATGAGGAATAAAGCCCGGAAGCTTATCGGATGGGTTGGCAGCTCCTCGAAACCTCTAACCATCCAGGAGATCGAACAAGCTTTGAATGTTAGGATGGGTGATTTTGAAGGTGACGTAAGAGTAATTGCCAGGATCAATCCTGTTTTAATTTGTGGCCCGATTTTGGAAGTGGTTGACGATTACGTTCAGTTTGTCCACTTTACAGCCAAACAGGAAGTAAGCCCGAAAACAGGAACGATTCCAAAGTTCTAACATTCCTTAGATATGTCTTTAGCCCCCATATTACCAGCTCTGTCGATATTTCAAGCGCCACTCTCAGCCTAGCGACCTGTTGCATTCAGTATCTCTGTCAGGGACATCACGATACAGACTTGTCAGAAAATGAGCTATGTGACAATGTACTCGCGGGGAAGTATCGGCTTCACGAATATTCAGCCACCATGTGGCTTGATTTAATAGAGCAGTATATTATCTTAGCCAAAGCAACAACTCCTTCAAGTGACCTCGTCAACTTGCTTCGAACATTCATGGATAAAAGAAGTAGCGACGTATTTACTGGGGACAACGAGTTACTGGCCACACACTCTCCGAGCCATCGTATATTCGAATCAGACTATCCAGATATCCATAAATTTCTACGAAATGTTGCAAACTTTCAAAAGAGGTGCTCTGAAGGAGAATTCGACAGAAAACAAGGTACGTAGACTTTGTAATCAGAAATCCTCCAATGGTCACTATATATCTGACAAGTAAAGAAACCTTGTGGATTAACCTCGACCCTCTTACTATAACATGTACCTCTATCCACCTGTACGACCAATTCGACCAGCTACTATGCGGAAGCGCGCAGCACCACAAAGATGGCTGCGACTGTGCTTTAGTCTATAGACATTATGGTCAACGACCGTTTAAGTGCAGCTCTTTAGGCTGTTTCTTTGGTCGCCATGGGTTCCCCACAAAATACGCCCGAATCTCACATCAGAAACATCATGAACGTCCATGGAAATGCAGCAGGTCCGACTGCACATACTCTCAGGGATTTCTGTCTCGGAAGATGAGAGACCAGCACTGGGAACAGTGCCACCAAGAGGGTCGAGGCACAGCACAGTTCCAGCAAGAACCTGACGAAGATGAATTGCAACCGCTACTATTTGACCTCATCAGATCTAACAAAGTCGAACTGTTTGAAAGCCTTTTTCCTCAATTAATCAATTGCACCACAGAAGTAAAACAGTCACTATTTGAATTCGCTATGGGATCTGGATCCACTGCTGTATTAAATTTGTTCTTAAATACCCAAACGCATCTTCACAAAAGTTTGAGATTTTGGCCAGGTCTCATGGCTGCCATCAAAGGGAATAACATAGAAACTTTTAAATGTCTAATCCCTACTTGTGACAATCATGGTTACTGGGGCACTCTTCCAGAAATACTGAAATCCAAACGCGAAGCATTCTGTCTGGAGTGGGAAATTTATATCGATGCCCGATATAAAGAGTTGAGAGCTTCTCCCCATTACAAACAAAACTTGTTGGTCAGATACTATGTCCGCTCTTCGCTTCTTGCAACTGCCCTCAATGATCCAGGTAATGAGAAATTTATTCTTTTAGTGTGGGAGAGGCTGAATCTAGCCAAAAGCCTTACACAGGAGTATCTTGGAGCTGCACTTGGTAAGGTTGCACAAACCTGTCGTTCAGAAAAAATGGCGAAGTACCTGATTGATGCAGGTGCTCCTGTGGATTTTAGGCGCTGTAATAATTATTGGACGCCACTTCATCGCGCAGTGACGAAAAATACACCCGAGGCTGCTGAGCTAGTAAAATTTCTTCTAGGCAAGGGTGCTGACCCAGAAGCATTTGCGACATCTACTTCAAGGGGTGGCAGCAAGATCAGACGAATCCGGGATGAGGTTGGTGCAAAAGGTATTTCGAAATGGTTAGGAATGTCGTGGGATGAATTAGTTGAAAAAATAGCGAAAGAGAGGGAACTACTGAAGAGCTCGAATGGAGGTCTGCTAAAGAAAGATGATCTCGTCACGTAATGCGAATGCTGCTACTGCCCACCATTGGGCACCCAGACTGCAACAAACCACTATGATCAATAGTGGACTTATTTTACGATCTGGGATAGCCCATCCCCTTCACTATATCTTGTGCTTGACACGAAGGCTGGGGAGTTATACGCTCATGCAACCAACGATGATGAGCCTCTACTCTATTCCGTACTTTGTGAGCGGCTAGTAAAGGCGCTGCGAACTTGTTGGATATGTTCCTAGTCCACTATAAACTGTCTAATTTCACATTGAATCTACATGCCCAATGCCTTTTGCAACGTCTAGTCGTGAGTTAGCTTATTCTGATCGCGAGTCATAACAGAACTCTTCACCTTCCACCGTGCCTTTTCTATATCGTCCTGCAGAACTTCAGCTGTATCAAGAGATTTATTTATAAGTCTTAGTTTGTCTTGTTGAACCCACTGGATATACTACATGCAGTCAGCTTCGCTATTCCATCGAGAAACATGACACTTGAAGTCTCAATTAAAGATCTTGTGAGCTGCACACTAGGGGAGAATTACCGTTTCAATCGTGTTGCTAGCAATATATCTTGTAACCGTAACTTCTTTGTTTTGACCTATCCTATGGACACGATCTATGGCCTGGGCTTCAGCCATTGGGCTCCAATGAGGCTCAACCAGATGCACATGATTTGCAACCGTTAGGTCTACTCTGAAGTTTGATTCGTATTAGTATCAAGTATGATGTGGGATAATCACAAGCACCGAAACTGAACAGTGAATACGATATACAATCTTACCCTTCTCCCGCGCTCCCAATGCTAGCAATCATTACTGTACAGGCTGGGTCCTCATTAAACAGCTGTATCGCAACATTTCGTTGATGTAGGCTGCTTCTGCCGTCTATTCTCTCAAAGCGAAAGCCATGCTGCGTCAAAGCTTTTGCGATCAGGTCAAGCATTTTGGTCCAGTGACTGAAGATTAAACTGCGATGAAATTAGCTCTTCAAGACATCTAAGCGCCTTTTACCATGGCCGTGTCCGTTCTGATGGATCTAGTACCTTTTCACAGAAAGTTTATTGTCTCCTTGTTGCTCCATAGTCTGTTCAGTAATAAGATTTTGTATTAGCGCTTCGACCTTGGCGGAAAGACGAACAGAATGTTTAATTGGACTGGAGGAGTTTTCTGCTGTAACGCACGTGTCTCCACATTTCGGACACGTCCGTACTTCGTCCATAGAGATACTCGCACTCTGCAAAGAACATGTCGTACAGATTGAATGACGGCAAGCAAATTCCGGGGTATCGTCGGGCAGCAGATCTGTATCCTCAATGATAGATCCGCAAGAATCACAATTTTGGTTGCAGTTTTGCATCATTTGCCAATCTATCATTGAGGAATTCTTGGATCTCCAAATCTCCAAAGCAGATTGTGGTAACAATTCCTCTCCATGATTGCAGATGCGTCTCAAGAAGTTGATCAAGGTTAGAACATTTGCGCCTTTACTCTCATTTGTCGTGTGACTTTCCTTACTCTGACTTGCAAAGCCAGCTGCAATCTTAGCAGTCCTTTCTCTGAAAAAGTCATATAAGATTTGATCTTTCTGCTGCAGTTTGATTTGCTCGATCCTCTCAATTCGTCGAGGAAGTTTGTGAGAGCCCTGCATCGTGTTCTTTGTTCGTCGAAGACAGGTAGCTCTAATCAATTCTCCAAGTGTGTTGAAGCAATTTGGCCGTTTATGCTTGATAGGTGATGTTATCCAAAAATCAAATTCGGATTTCTCCATCAATAGTGGAACACCGACGAAGCTCAGGAGTGCCCCATAATCGTCGAGAGAATTATGTATTGGAGTGCCAGTTAGGCACCAGCGGCTTTTTGAGATGACTGCTGTGGCGGCCTTATATAACTGCGACGATCTGTTACGAATATGGTGTGCTGGAAATACGATAAGCTAGCATAGAGACAATACGCTGCACAATAATATGCGGCATAATAATTCTTACCTTCATCCAGGACTAATCGACGCCACGTATTCGAGTAAAGTGGTCCTTCTTCTACCCAATCTCTCCTCAGAGTCTCATATGTCGTGAGTATTATATCCATTTACCAGAAGTTTGATGGTAGATGACGTCTATTAGAGCCATGATAAACAGCCAGGCATACTTGACCTGTATGGACATGCCTACAGAGAAAACCCAATTAGAATAATCCCAAATGTTGTTCGACTTTGATACCTTGTAACTTGTTGCTGCCATCCCGGGATTGCTAGGGACAATTAGAGATGTCGGTAATGAATAGGGATAATTAGGACATACTGGACTTTGGTGCAACTATTAGAGTCGCTCGAGACTTTCCAACATCGGGCAAATCCTCTTGGCTGATTCGTGAGTCAATTGACCAGCACAATAGAGCCAGAATGCTAAGAGTCTTTCCAAGGCCCATTTCCTGGAAAACATATCAGTGTAATCCTCGAGATTCGTTGGGAAAACTGACATCAGCAAGTATTCCACCACAGACAGGTACAGGGTTGCTTTGACATGTTCCCGTAACTTTATGACGATATCTACATGAGAACTGTAAGAACATGAAAATTACATGGTATATTGCATTGAGCATAGCGGTACTAACTGTCCTTTCGACCCCATACTATTTGATATGTCCCACAGAGATGGAAATTGTGGGTGGTCAAGGATTCTATATTCTTTTTCTATCATAAATGCGAGTGCTGTAAGTTGGTGACTAATTGTTGTCAGTGTATAATTCTTTTCCATATGAGGAAGGAAACTAACTCTTTCAGTTTAGTCTTAAGGCGAGGACTTAGCGTTAGATGCTAGAGACCAGATGAACCATTTGCAGTATTAAATATCTGCATGAATCGGCTCTTGTGTACCTCATCTATGGATTCTGTTGTAGTAACATTATTGACATTAGACGATACTGATAGGCTTCCCAATTTTGGCATTTGAGATCCCGGACGTAGTAAGTAGTGTGGGTTCCAATAGTCAACATGTCTGTAGAGTTCTGTAGTTGATGGGTGTTGGAAGTACAAGCCAGCATTTGAGAGCAATCGACCGACGGAAATTCCCTCAGATCTAACTCCATACACAACAATTCTAACGGAACATTCTTTGGCGGAGTGGGGTATTGTTGCCTTTCTCGATGTTGTTCTTTGGTCTTTTCCAGATCCCGATGCCATCATATTAGCAGTATATTCAATATTGAACTCCTCTTGGAGCTTGCACAAGGCACTCAGGGCTAGAATACCAGCATACTTCTTTGATTGTTGAAACGTTATCTTCATGATGTCTCCGAAAGGGCTAAGTGATACTGGAGTCTTGATTCCTTGGCTGCAACTCCAAGAAGAAGTGGTGTGTGCTATGATCTACTTTTAGTTAGCATATAATGTGCTTTGGGCGCGGGTTATGGAAAGGCATACTAATCCAAAGCAGGTGTCAATTTGGCTAGAGTCGTGGACAAGGGTTTTCAAGTTCGATGATGAATTCAAAGGTTCAAAACAATAATCAAGACCTATCAGAGCGTTTGGATTTTAGAACCCGGGACAAAAAGGTTTGCATTCATTTCCTTACCAGAAATTTCTTTCTCGTTCTCCATAATTATGCTGAAATTCTCAGAGGTGTCTAAGTCACCAATTGATTTCGCTTCTTTTGGGCTTGTAATAATCATTCCTTCAGCTTTTGGCGTCTTTTCGAAAGTTTCATTCCCATGTGATACAAAAGGCAGCGGTTGCTGATACCAAATGCTATTTTCAGGATCTGTATTCATGTCGATCCATGTTGACGCACCTTCAGTAAATGGCTTTACGATGGGTGAAAAACATGGTTCAGGAAGTGTCCTGTTATTTAACAAGCAGCTATCATAGCTGACGTTAGGGTCGAGATCTAATTGGAAACTTGGATGACTTGTCTTGACAGGGTAGAAAAAGTCATCCAGGTTGAAAGAATCGGTGCTTCCTTGTACGTTAGTCTGTGGGTAGATTGTGTTTACTCCTGGGCTGCTTTGCATGTTCATGCTATTCATCTCAGCAGGCATAAAATCAAAGGAAAATGGGTCTGTTCCAGTTACTGGGCCATTGACAGATGAATCCAGTTCAACCAAAAGACCCGGGCTCACGGCACTGCTCCAGTTTGTCGATGAGTCGCTTCGAGATTGAAATGCGGCGCCGCCAGACTCGGAAATTGGGGCGAAGCTTAACTCTCCCCAGGAACTATGTCCATTTTGCAGTTCCAAATCCAGGCTCCCTGAAGGTAGTCGACTAGATTGTGTGCAGAGTCTTTTGGCTTCACAGCCAACTTCAGGTAAGGCTGGGGGCCTTTTGGTACCATTGAGCCACCTTGAATCAGAATATTCGCTCAAGCTCTCAAAGTCCATGATCTCAGGAATAATTGTGTCCTGAAGAAACTTGCAGTTTCTAAATTCCGTGTTATTTGAGATTTCTAAGGCTTAAGCTTTCTGTCCCGTGATTCTGGAGTGCAGGCTGCCTGCAGGTGCGCCCAACTGTTCTCGTGAAAGCACAGCCACCACATCACCATTGATCTTTTGTCGCCACTATTAGTTAACCAGGCTTTTGTGGTGTTGACGAGTTGCACATACAAACCCAAAGCATATAAAATGTTCCATTCCATATTCGTGACAACAAGAGTCTCTATGCATCTAACTTGGCTCTAATGATTCGAAAAAGAAATAGTCGCGACAAGGTGATATTTAGCTGCCAAATATTGTTAAGATTTAGCATCATTCCTTTGACACTGTACTTGCCTTGCCTTAAGGCCATGTTCTACTCGCCGTTTGTTGGAGGTTTGATACCGTCCAACTCTAATCAAGATCTGTTATTTCTTGTCTAGTTCACAAACTCTTGTGTCACTGTACTTTTTGTCTATTCTACGCGAGATATATTTGCATAATCGCTCTCTAAACACTTATTACAGTGATCGGTAAAAAAAATTTAAGAGCAGTGTTGAGTTAAATTCGAGATATTCGTCGTCGTCAGACGATTCGCGATACCAAAAACGCTCATCAGTATCCACGAATCCGAAAGTTCATAAACCTGCAACTGCAGTACCAGAAGCGGATGATCATCCGGAACTACAGACGAGGCACACAGTGAGACTTAGTGTCGTGGTCTCACGCCTCAGGCATCATCCACTCTACTACTGTGCTTTGATATCTTCGCATCACGAAGATTCTTCTTCTTTTTGAGACTAGAATACGCTATATACAAGATCGTTCTTCCCAGCTGAGGCACCATTCTCTTCTTGTAACTGCAGGCCCTTGGCAATTGCCCTGTCAAGAAATCGAACTTCGAAAATGTCTTCGACTGGGATGATTTGACTCAGACGTGTTGTTGATCTGATCATGCCATACTGCTAGGGAGATCCCTCAGCTGAGACATTGACGAGTCGCAGGTTTCCGGCGAGTTTTCGCCGGCATTCTATTTGACCGCCACACGAAAGATTCCAGCGGCACCGAAGATGGCGGCGAGGAGGAAGGGGAAGGACAAGAGTTTTATTAACCAGGACAAGAGGTGCTCCCAATCCTAATTTAATATACTCTCCACTTCTTCTTAGCATATTAAGTATATCACAAGTCTCAGAATAGATATATGTTCTTTTTTAGCACGTAAAACTTCGATAAAGAGATATCAAGCTCATTTCTAAATCACAATATTTGAAATTAAGCCCTATAAAAGAAAACTCCATGTACTCATTTCTCTGTACTATGTTAACTAGATGTTCATGCCTCATATGGTTATTCAGTAGGCTCCCGCTCAACAACATCAATATGCTCGTTGGTCTTGTTCAAGAATAATCCTGAACGTTCTACAACCCCTGAAAACCCAAACATCTGATACATCCCATTCATTAGCTGTATGGTGGTGCCTAGAAATATCTCGCGTAAAACCCAGACAGTTGGTATCTGGTACACTCCTGAGGATCCACATATATGGTAATCCTATAATTACCAGTGTCTAGATTAATGGCATTTATCCAAACGCGCCGAACTGTTGTAGGTTGGTCTTTGGTGACTTTTAACTAATAGATAAAGATTCTCAATATTGTAAGTTGGTCGTTGGTGACTTCTGACTGGTAGACAAAGATTCTCCATGTAAACGTGTGCATCATAGGAATATTCCCCTTCCAACTTTGACGCTGTGATACAGCCATTTGCATAAAATAGTGTTAGTAACGTTATTGTGCCGACCTTATCAAACTTTCGGATTTCGAGCCTCAACCACCGATCGCTACTTGATTATGTATGGGATGGATATACACAAAGTACTGTAGCATTCTCGTGCCATTAGTTCGAAGATCTCGAGCCCATCCTTGGTCAGCAGTAGCGTATACTGTTCCAGGACACTACAGACCAGGCCGTCACCGGTAAATATCACCAGTCAAGGCAGATACACGTAACCCAACTCGAGTGACAGAATTCCTTAATGCAGTTCACCACCTTAGGAAACCCTATCAATATCACCCCTACGTAGAACTTACAATACAATCATCGATCCCACTGAATACAACCGCACTGACGTGATATTACACGTAGTGGTGCCCCGTATTCGAAGTGATCCGACATCTTCCTTGTTGCCATTCCTCCCCATTTTAGTTCCCTCAAACTCTGTCAAGTTCAGATTGTGTTCTAATCTTAATAATGCCTTTGGTCAAAGGACATGATAAAACTCATATCATTCTCAGACAAACATGCATCCCGCTTCAAATGTTTTTACGTTCTATATACCACGTAGTGCAAAGAAACACATGGAATTCGAAAGCATGATATACGCCACGACATCTTTTTAAGTTTTTGTTCTGTGTTCTCTTTCTTATTGGAAACTATATGATCAAAAAAACAGAGATGGTGTTCTTTTATAACCGATCAGTAAGAAGCTTGGTATTGATGGCATTAGTTGCTACAGTCATAGGGTAAGTATGATTCATGCGAGTATCTAGAGGGAGACCTTGAGCGAGCGGCGTGGAATTTAGTTCGGGCGTTCTCATATCATGGGTAATCAGTATAAAATATGCTCTTGGTTGGGTATGGCATCTTCCTTGAGTAGGAGAGTAGGTATATAAGCTGAACTTAGTACGGGTCAATTGAAGGATGCAGAAGGACTAGGCTACCGCTCTTCAAGGATCGCAGAGCAAGCATTTCCATTCCTCTTCATATCATGTAAGTTTAATTCGTAAAACCCCATTGGGGGAACCAAATACTAGCGCGACTGGGGAGGCTGAAGTTAGTAAGTAGTTTGAAGCCGTCTATTCCCATCATTTCTAAATTATTGATCCTTCCTATCATCATCAGTCGGTGGAAGCGAGGGAGTTGGTGTTGTTATTTCCCTTGATCATCGCTGTTTATCTCGCTACCTACAACAGCTACGCTCGCTACGTTTACATGCCACATCCCATGCCATGTTCAAAGGGAAATCCGGGTGTTCAGCCAACCAATAATACGCGAATTTCCAGAGAACAAGCCCCCCAGCCGCGCGAAGGATCACAAGAATACCACACAACAAGCCGATGAGCAAGCAATCATTTGGTATTACCGCATTGTTGGTATTGTTGTTGTTGCCTTTTCCACGCCGCGAACAAAAAGAAGCGTAATCTCCGAAATTTGAGCTGGGTGGGTGTCACCGCCAACTGATGTACTGCAATTACTGTATGTTGGACTATAAAGGGGGGGACGGGGCATTCACGTAAAATGAAAGAGAAAGATAAGCGCTTGTTTTACTTTTCGTATGTTTTACTTTTCGTAGACGCTTTTCTTTTTGTTTTTGCAAGGTAGTGCGTTTTGAAAAGGGCAAGGCGTGAAACGAAACACACATGAAGATATTCCCAGGGTGCGGTGGTAATGTTGGAATGTTGGGAATTGACGTCAGGGAAAGTGTGGGATCTGTTTTCTGGTATTATTTTGAGATTGCGGAAGGGAGACAAGGGGTGTGGCGTTCTTTTGAGGCTTGTTTTGGTGATGAAGTGAAGTAAAGTAGTAGTACTGTATACTGTATTGTAGCCCGCTAGCAAGTAGGGCAGCAACTGTACTGTATTGTAGTACAGTACATAGTTCAATTTGTAATTAAGATTCAGCTGGAGAAAAGGGAGCATGCTTCCTTTCCTCCGTGTGGTCAGAGACATAGCATGCTCGCCTCATTGAAACCCACAGCCACGGACTACTGTATGTATGTATGTAATGTAATGTAATGATACCACACCACAAGCAAACAAGCAAAGTACTATCTGTATTGTCTGTACTGTAAATGTACTGTAAAAGCACGTGGGAGAGGATGAATGGCATAATAAAGAGTACTTACTGTAGCGTAGCCTTGAAACACTCACGTACTGCAACTATACTGTACTATTCCCCTCCCCCTCCCATCGGTAAAGGTATCATGATATCATATCATACCATACTGGAGGAGATTATGATCATCTTGTCTATCTGTCTGTCTCTGTCTGTTTGTCTGTCTACACACGCGCGGCAATAACACACGTACGGCAATAACACACGTACGGCAATAACACACGTACAGGACCTGCGTGAGGCCTCAAGGAAGTTAAGGTTACATACAGGACTAAAGACCAAGGACCAAATACCAAAGACTAAAGACTAAAGAACACACTCAAACTTATTAATTCTCATCTGCTTTCGTTGCTCACCGCCTCTTTCTCGCTCTTCACTTTATACCCGAGCTGTCCATCCCATCCCATCCTATCCCATCCCTCAACAACATGTACTGTCCTGTACTGTACAGTCACCCGTCAGCACGCACTCCACCCTATATGAACAATCTGATTACCAATATGTTAATACTAATACCAATACCAATATATCAATATATCACAATAACCACCACACCCTCCACCGACAATACAATACAATGCGGTACAGTACAGTCTGACAGTCCAGGATAGTTACGAACCCCTATATCGCACGATACCCTCGTCTATAGAATGACTGCTACCTACAGTAACTTTCGTAACCGTAATAAGTAGAATGGCATTCATGATGAGTAGATCTCCTCCCCACCGTGGCCTCCGATCTACCAAATCAGCAGACGATCCATCCTCTCGTCACCAATAACCAACCGTGCAACTGATGTTGGCCCGCCCTCGGGTCAGCGCCCCAATACAACAGCAATACGCACACTCACGTATTGATTGATATTGGGGTTAGGATTGGGAGGGGGGGAACAGCCTCAATCTTGCAATATTAATAACTCTGGTCCTACCCCGATGCGGCCTAGCCTTTCTCGTCCATCACGAAGCCAATATCCCAATATCCGTCGCCCTCTCCAATCATCATCAAGCGTCAGATGGTTCCGTCCAACCATCCCTCCCCCTTACGATGTACTTCGCTGCTTCGTACAGTACCGTAACATCCCCCACCAGGTTCGTGCCGCAGATGCCCGTTTACCCATCCAAGATCTTCACTTCAGGGGAGATTCACTGGAGGGGATTAGCGAGCGCAGGGCTTGTACAGTGGATATTCACTCCTCTTGCGACTAGTACACTGTTGTATACAGTAAGGTTAGTTATTAGTGCTGAGCTGACTGACTGACTGGTCAATACTGTACTGTACCACTCGCTCCGCCCCTGGTCAAACGATATAGAAGGGCAAAAGAACAACGGCAGGACCCTCTCGATCCTTCGCGCAGTCAGTCCCCCTTCCACCTATGACAAGAGCCCGTACAACCAGGTGCAGGGGATTTTGGTTGGTTGGTTGTTTGATATACCACCCATCTTGCTACTTTTGTTCGGCTGCCGGACAGCATTGGGGTTAGGTGTGGTGGGCTGTCACCGTCCGCATTAAAGAAAGGCGCCGAAATGCACGCGGAGGCGCAGCCTTGCCAATCTGACCGCAAGGAGTTGCAGACGGAGGATGCACGTTAGTGAGTTGGTGTTGGTCGATACTTTCGGATCCCATGAAGCCATCGTGAACTTCTTTCCATAATTTTTGCTTGTTGTCGCGCAAAACCCTGAATGCATTACCCCGTCGCTTTATGACATCGAGAAACGACAACTACTGTTTATCTATGCCATCTGATGCTTTCTGCCGCTGAACTCCGGTAGTGATCATTTCCTACGTGGCTCTTGGAAATCATTGGGACGGAGGAACGGGGAAACGGAAGGGAAGGGACCAGCAACAATGCTCTTGTCGCGGAGCACTATATGGGCGGTCGCGAACATAATATGTTGGGGCACACAAGTTGAGGCATCGTCGCATCGGAGGAGGAGGGATGAGGCACCACCACCGAAGAGACAAACAGACGACTATTTTCAGACGAAATGGAAGCTAGCTCCGGATAACCTATTCCCGTTAAATACGAATCAAAACATTACTTATGATGTTGAGAGTGATATGACAGGACCGCCAGGGGGCAAATTGCCATTGATGTTATTGTTGACGACTGCTCAATTTGGGGTACCTACTCCAGATAATACCTTTTTTGTGACTGGGATAATATGTAAGTGACTTAACTCGATTTTGGACCGAGAAGATGCTAATAGATAATTCAGATGTATGCGAATCAGAAGGAGATAATTGCCTGTGGAAGAAAGATGCCCATGGCACCGCAACCCTTAACATCGCTCCATATAGTCAAGGCGATGATGTATGGAAAACTGGCGCATATTTCGTATGTTTCGGTACTTCTCAAGAGAACTTGACCAAAGGTGTTGTTCAACGATGTAGATCATTTAGCTCATTCTTTACGTTTCAACCGCCTGCTCAACCAGCTGTACCAGGTCTCAAAGCCAGACAAGGAGGGAGTCCTGTCGATCTTAAATCTCTCGTTGTTCCTACATCCGCTCTACAGCTCTTCCACACTACAGATATTGTTCATCAACCAGGAGCAGCAATAACACCTGCCCCAACCACATCTTCAGCTGCTTCTTCTTCTTCGTCTTCTTCCACCCAGGAGGGCTCACTATACACAAAAGTTCTCACGGGATCTGATGGCTCCCTAACCACTCAAGTAGTTTTCTCTAAATCTAGTAGTACTGTCACGGTCTCACCCACTTCTACCAGCACTCCAATTTCATCCCCATCCAAAGGGAAATCCGGACTGCCTATGGGCGCCATAATAGGCATCGCCATTGGTGGAGCAGCCATCCTTTTTGCCATTCTCGTCTTTGCGTTCCTCTGCTATCGTCGGCGACGGCGCGCCAAGACGCCCTCAGAACAAGTCCTGCTAGCGGAAAATATGAAGCACCACCCGCAATCCCTCGAAAAGCTAGAGGTCGACATCTCAAACCACAGCGCGAACAGCGGAATGCTGGGGTCGATCTTGGAAACAAGACCGAGCAGCGGACCGTATGATCATGTGCAATCCAGCGCTCCCTATTCGGGCCCCCTGGGTCCTCACCGGAGAACGCTTTCTTCACAGTTGGCTGTGGCACCAGCACCCGCTACGTTGTCGAGGGGACCAAGTGATGCGAGCATACAGACACCCGTGAGCCCAAGTACAATACCAGGCAACGACGCCAGAAGTCTGAATAGAAGGAGTATAGATGCGCGGAGCGTCAGTATATACGATGAGCCGTACCAAGATATTCCCCTGTACGGCGACGCAAGACATATGCCGCAGGTATATAACAGCCAGAATCTCCCATTCCTGAGCCAGTCGCCAACGCCGTTCTTAAGCGAGCCAGGCATGTCGCAGGAAGAGATCGAGCGGCTAGAAGAGGAGGAGAGGAGGATTGATGCCGCCATCGCCGAGGCGGAGCGAAGGCGGTAGTCTTTTGGGGGACCGCTTACATGGTCCCCAGGGGGAAAGATAAAAAATAAATAAATATAAGAGAGATGATGATGTCTTTAAATGTAAATTTTTGGGGTTTTGGTCTTCACTGTTCATTTAGCGGGCTTTTCTTTTTCATTGTTTTTTTGCATGGGGTCGGATGGGTTTTGGGGGTACATATATAATATGTGTGTCTATCGATCCCACTCTAGTATATAGGTATATATAGATATATTCAACTAAACAAACCACCTGAAAAGACTTTTTTAAAAAAGGAAGAAATTATATGTATTCATACGGCGCGTTGTGTTGAATCTTTTTTTTTTCTTTCACAAACAGATAGATATTTTCCGAAAGTTTGGTCTTGGATGGAGAGAGAAATTTCAGAATGGATATATTGATTGTTTGGGTTGGGAGCACGCGCAATACGCAATACGCAATCAAATACAATACAGTAGATAAGCGAGAATCACCCCCTTTTCCCTCCCTCCCTTATTTCTTCTTCTTCCACAACAGTCCTTTTAAGAAAAATTTAAAAAAATCATGGTCTCGATTTAGATTACCCATCACCTATCTACATGTATAAAATAAAATAAAATATAAACACACACACACACACACACTACTCCCCATGTGTATATACATGCATACATACAATTCATATCATTCTCTCCTCCTCCTCCTCTTATGCGCCTGCCTAAAACACCGGATTTCCCTACCCCCAAAAAATGCGCAAAATCGCTACTGTTATGCCATGCCATGCCATGCCGCTGGAGAAAAAAAGAGATCCAAAATACTAAAAATAAAAATAAACCCCCTTAAAATGGAAGAGAAAAGAGAAAATAGAGAGGAGAGGGGAAGAGAGAAGAACATAGGAAGAGCCATCATGGCCTGACCCCCGTGGCGTTAATTACAATGCAGGTTATTATACTTTATTTATCTTCAGCTCATGCTTCTCTCTTTCTCTCTTTCTCTCTCTTATCACTTCTTTCTTCTACTACCCAAATGTTTCCCCTCTTCCTTGCCCCTTTGCATAATTCAATCGTCTCTTCTGCTGGTTCTTCTTCAAAACTCGTAAAGCTCTCAATTATATATGTACCTATACATGCATTCCTAGCCTTGTAAAAGAAAAGGCTTGCTTTACCTAGGCAAAAGTCATCTCGATCTCCTTCTCAACCCCAAACTCCTCGTCTTCATCGGCCCACGCGTTATGCTGTGGATCGAGATTCATGCTCCCGATCGCCATCGTCGGCACTGTGTTACTGCTCTTCAACTCCGGCCGCGGCACCTGTGGTTCCGGAGTGGGTATTTGCGGTACTTGAGGCAAGGAATTTGAGGAACCGATGAAGGAGGTTCGTGACGAGCGCGGTGGAGTCTTGTAGGAAGTATCGAACGTCATTTGGACTTCTTCTTCGTAGTCGTATTCGTTGTAAGGCGTGTGTTTGCTCGCCGGCTGAGGGCTATATGTATCAAACGACATTTGTATATCGTCGTCATCAGTGGTCCATTTCTGTTTTGGACTTTCTTGTGCTGGCCACTCTGTTGGCAACGTGGTTGACGGACGCGGAGATACGGATGGTGAAGGGTGGAAGCCATTTGTAGCTTGCAGCATAGTGGTTTGATCATAGCTCTGCGACACCCTTAGCCCGGCTCGCGGATTCGTCATGCTGGGTGATGCCAGATCTAATCTCATGGGCGGCAATGTAGATTTCAGTTCCCGAACCTCCATTTGTTCGCTCGCTAGCTCCGCTCGGATAGCATCGATATCAAATAACACGTTATCATTTGGGTTCTCTTTCCTACGAGGCTCCACACTTGGATCATCTTTACTCTCTTCATACGTTTCCCATTCCTTCTTTGATACATTCTTTTTCTTTCGTCCAAAGAACCCAAATTTGCCTTTTGATTTCTTCTCCGCTTTCTCAAACTCCTTTCTCGCCTCCTCGATTTCATTGATGAGTTCGCGTTGGCGTTGTTGGTGGTTCTCTGGATCTGGGTCTTCGATCTCAGTGAACTCATCGCTTTCAACTATCCAGCCGACTTCGCGGAGTAGGCGTGGCATGGCTGTTCGATAAGCCATGTGACCAGGGACAAATTCGGTGACATTTACGTTTTCGAGGCCTGGGATATCCTCAACTGGTGCCAGACCTGCTACACGACTTATACCGCCACTCGTCAGGCGGAAGAGGTATCCTAAAATCCAATCGTTCGTCGCGTAGCCATTAACGAATCTGCCTGCGACAACAGATCTAGCTTTTAGGTACTCATCTTTCTTAGCAACAACGGGTGATCCGAATAAATACACATTTTGAACGAGACCATAAGCTCCTTTTCGAGCAAGCTCTTGAAGACAAGAGAAAATAACTCTAGAACCAAGAGAGTACCCGACAAAAGTGATGGGCCGTGTACCTAGATTACGTTCAATAATCGAATCTGCAAGAATCAGTCCTGCGGAATTCGCTCGGTCAAGTGAGACAGTCCAAGGATTGTCAATCAAGTAAGCGAGTTTGGTCAAAACGACAGGTAACTGCAGAGCGGACATGAGAACCGTCAAGATCGTGCTAGCAAGAACTTGTTGTAATCCTTGGGTTAATGCCTAGTAGTTGTAAATACATGTGGGAGTAGCTGATTCAAAAGTACTTACCTCAGTTGCAAGAATATTGATGGTATCTCCCATACTCTGAAGCATTTCCGGTTCCCACAAAATCGAGTATATATCACCCATAATTGGATCAACGGTACTGTAAGGCAACCGCACATCATCGACCTTACCCGTCATCCAGCCTGATACCGTAATAATCAGATTTACTCTCTTATTATTGTGCAGAGGCCTGTACTCGAACGTTTTGACAGCACCTGTTCTTCTGTCTGCTGCTCGAATCGCAATTATGCCGCCTGAAGTTGCAGCAGCACTTGTAATAATGGCAGCTCCACCAGCACCAGCGAGGAAACCGCCAGTACCTGCGACACCGATCGTTGTAAACCCGGCTGCAAGGCCTGCACCAATGAGTGGCGCAAGTAATCCCGCAGAAAGGCCAATGACTAAAGTACCCCCTACAGTTGCTAAACCCATCATCATGTACCGTTTCTTGAGCGCCTTTTTCCGGCGATTTTCTTTGTGCTCATCTTCATTCCAATTTTCTTTCTCAGCGGCTTGTTGCATCTCCAAGGCATCTGTAACCCGCTTCTCGAATCTACATATTTCAAGCCAGTCGACGTTAAGATCACTTCCAACCTTTTCTAGTAGAACCCTAGAACGAGCATCGTACACTGAATCGGCAATAAGGGTTAAAAATAAATCACAGAGTACAGTCCATCGCAAATCGATATCGATATTCTTAGTTGTTGGCAACTGAGAAGGTGTTTGCACTTCAGGTAGATCATCACCTTCGTGCTCCTCATAGGGCGGCGGAGGTGGTGCTGCTTCTTCCTCTTCCAGCTCCGAAGATTTTGATATTGATACTTGTGAACCTGATATGGAACCTTTGTGAAGAGAAGGCGAGCCCGATCTCGAAGTTGATTCCTCGGCCATAGGATTTTTGACTCGCGAGTTCTGCATGAGATTCGGCGCGAAGTCCTTAGCCAGTACACCATGCTCAGCCAGCTGCTCGATCATTATCTGCTCCGCTGTGGTGATGTCCATGTGCGCATACAAACGAACCATCATCTTCTGACTCCACATCTTCATAGCCTCTGCGGCCATCTGTAACTCTTTCTTGCTCCCTTTCGATACAATCATGGCTTCTGAGTCCCTGACCATTGTAGAGAGAATCAATCGTGTCATACCAACATATGCTATCCTCTGGGTCTCAGTAAGAAGATCCTTCGTTGCTTGCATCTGTGACAGGGCATCTCGCTGTTCCTCATCTTCCATTTCGCCAGCACCTGTGCCATTAACATCCTTAAACAGGTATTGCGTATTCTCATCCAAACTAGTAGCAGATTGGGCATCCTCGTCCAGCATCACCCTCGTATATCCCTTTCCAGCACCTCCAAGTCCCGCATAAACATCCGCTTCTACGTCAGATTCACGCTCTTCCCTCGCAATCAACTTATTATCATCATCATATATATCGTACGGTGCATATGCAGGCATTGTTTGCCACTCATCCTCTTCAGGCTCGACAAGCTCGACTTCTTTCGTCGCAGTGCTCTGATGCGACCATTCCGAAATTCCCAAGCCGGTTCCTGTGCTGTGGTCCCTACTATGTTTATTTGAGTCCGGATTTGGAGTGATTTTTTGGGCGCCATCTTCCTCCTTTGCTTCTGATTTTGGGGTCTCAGGTTTCGACTGCTCCTCTTTCTCCACTGGCTTCTCCTCTTGCTTTGGGGTATCTTTCGTATCCTCAGCAGGGGGTTGTGGCACTACTTCTGCAGGTTTTGGAGTATCTTGTTTGTTTTCCGGCACAGGAGATGGCTGTGGCGTGGGTGGTTTCCGTAAGGGCTCGACCGGAGTTTCCGTAACAGGAGAGGATATCGCATCTTTGAAATCATCCTCGCTCTCCTCCCCCTCACCATTCTTCTGCTCTGCCTTGCTCAAGTCCTGCGCCGACCCAGGCACCACGCTGATATCTTGCTTTGCCTCGTTCCCCGCAACTTTCGAGCTGTCCCCCTTTGTCGTGACCTCCTCGTCTAAGGCATCAGGTCGAGGCTTCGCAACCTCTGCTTTCCTCACCAGCAACCCCCATTCATCCAATACCCATAGCTCGCCCGTCTCGCCACGTATGGGCGAGAAGTGCGCCGGTGTCACCTTGTCATCTTTGGAGTCGGGCGGGGGTGGTAGGTCGATTTGCTGGGGCATATTCGTCAGTCCACCGGTGATGAGTGTATCGAGCTCATCAAACCCGCGTGGATTCGGGGAGGGCAGGCAATCTTAAGTCGCGCTGGAGGCAAACGGCCGAGGGGCTTTATAGAAAACTAGATTGTGGGGAAAGCAAGTCTAAAAGAAAAATTAAAAGAATATGAAAACTTGAAGCACCAGCATTATTTTGTTTCAATAGTACTGCGCCGAAGTGAGATTTGATGTAAGTGGTGAGAGGACTCCTACGGACAGGGGTCTGCAGCTACTTGTATTGTAATAAATAAAGAAGTGGAGAAAGTATGGGGTGGGTTAAGGGGGGTCAAAACGCCAGAACGGTTTTAAGTGCAGTTGGTGGCTGAATCCAAACAGTTGAAGAATATGATAGATATCTTTTCTCGAAAAATTGTGCATATGAATTTTAAAGTGATCCACGAACCAGGCGACATATCTAGTTCTATTCGTACATCAACAAAACGTGCAAGCAAAGCATGTGCTTTTAGCGTAATAAGCGTACGTACACTCAACGGATCCGGGACATTCACCTAACTACTCATTGACTCGGGGTTTAATAGAACAAAATTATCCATGTCTTTCGGAGATCTTTATTAGGGGTATCGGTTCGAATTCTGGACTGGTAAACATAATAATATCACCATATCCCTCATAAGTCATCAGCTCCATCCGCCTCTTCACCAGCTGCTTCCTGACCTCCTTCCGCCGGATTTTCCGCCGCAGTTTTATGCTTCCGCTTACGCTTCCGCTTTCCAGTAGCACCTGATCCCTCTCCGTTCTCCGCCGTATCTCCAGCACCATCTCCATCCCCGCTCTCTTTTGGGCTTTCTTTCGATACGGTTTTGAGACTCGCTCCCTCGACCTTCGGCTTCTTCTTCTTCACAGACAATGGATTGGGTTCCTTAGGACCCTTCCTCTGTTTTGACTTCTTCGGCGTCCTTGTCTCATCCCCAGTGCTCTTAACTTCCTCCTCGTCATCTCGCTTCCTCTTCAAACTCCCACTTCCTCTCTTCAATCCATCCCTAAATTTGAGCTTCTCCTCCCTCTCCCTATTCCCTGCCGTTGCATCCGCCATTGGCTCCATAATCATCACGCTCCGGTTGATATAAATCAAAGGCACTCCCAGAATGCCCCTCATGTCGCGTCTCACATCCAGGTCCTGGCTCGCGACCACATATCTGTGTTTGTTCGTTTTGCTGTCCTTGGGGTCGACAACGGAAGTGATGCATTCTTTAGCGGAGAGCGGTTCGGCGTGGTCTTCAGGCCGGTGACCGCAGCGCCGCCGCTCGTAGCTTTTGGCTTTGTCTATCAGATACGAGACGCCTGGCTCGTCCTTTGCGGCGTACAGATGGCGAATAGAGCATTGCGTTATCACTGTGACGCGTTAACAGATCCGCCCCGCAATTCAATTGATCTGGAATGCACAAACTTATTTTAACCTGTCCATGTAACGTCCGCTCGAGACCGGAATGAAGATCCATCTTGAATTTGTCCGCATCTTTGATTATGTCCGCATCGACTGCTCTAATATTAGCAAAAGCTCGCTCAAACAGAGTCAGGGATCTGCCCCCCGAGGGTTACACATACCAAGGACTTGGTAGGGCTCGCGGAATCCAAAGTTGAGCCCATACTGCTGCATGAGCTTCCGGTATTGTTTTGATCTCTTTCCTCTCATGGTGATGCTGGCTGTTAATTGTATTGTAGTCGGCAAAGGATCTTTTGAAGTTTTGAGAGCACAAATTTAAGTGGGGCTTTCTTTTTCAACCGCAATCGCTTATCTTAGCGCGTTCCTGAGATCGAAGGGAGGGGCACCAACCACGCTTTCGGGGACGGCGCGTTTTACCATTCAAGTACCTTTATGGGATTGGCTAATTTCTCTTTGGAACTGCATAGGTTGATGTATCGTATCAAGTAAACTTGAAAATTTACACATGATCCAACCAGTACGAAGCAATTGATTATAGTCAAAAAGAGAGTTTAAATCTCGTCATTTAGTTTTGTCCTCATAAACACCGAGGAATTAATCTTATTATTATTCAATATCTACGAAGCATATGCTGAATATTCCGACCAACATACTATATTACTTGGTAGTCGCTTCTAGTCTCCAAAATCAACTAAGATCGTCCGCTCTACTCACCACGAAGTGGCCTGCTTGCCTCGACGGCACCTCGGGTCAGGTACTTAAATGAGCGTAGTCTGTTATCGACTACGACGACCAAAATCGAAGTTGCTTGCACCCGGTTTCATTTTAGTGGTGATATATCAACAGTTTGCAAAGACCGCTG
>Ga0247734_1000834_pt1 | contig 25205 bp, 23 predicted proteins | sample UWRJL103311B2_FD_180933 | JGI IMG/M metagenome (GOLD analysis project Ga0247734, IMG submission 180933) | Plant litter microbial communities from Arlington Agricultural Research Station in Wisconsin, United States - UWRJ-L103-311B-2 | ecosystem: Environmental > Terrestrial > Plant litter >...
TTTTTCCCCCCCCCCCCCCTGCTGTATCGTGAATAGAGAAGAAGGTTTTTATTTTTACCAACCGATTGTATCAATGTGTTTTGTGTGTGGTGTGGTGTAATACATTTAATGCTTGAATTTTCGGTAGTTCTAGCTTCGTCATAAAACATGTTTTGCTTTCGGAGACTAGGAATACTTTTATTGTCACGTTTATGCTGCGAGCCACTGCTTCCATGGACGGGAAGGGTTGGGACTGACTGACTAGATAAATGACGCTCCGATGGCCCTCCGGGGGCCACTGCCGTGGAGGCAGTTCTTTCTTTGAAGTAAAATCTTTGTCTATCGATTACTTCCTGCTATTAAAACTCAAATATGTAGGAAGGAAATAAAAGACCGCCTCCACGGCAGTGGCCCCCGGAGGGCCAGCGGAGCGTCATTACGCCGGCGGGAGTGGTAGCATCAATCAGTTCAGTATCAATCAATGTTAGGGAGTTGTACTAGGCTGGGAACGTCGGCCGAACATAATTTAGAACCCTTTCCGGCGCGGTACTGTATAAGTGTGTTTATAGGCATTTCACGTGACCGTCATCCTCGCTGACTGCAAGTAAATTTGCACGCCTCGATGCATTGTCGTCATTCATTAGCAAGTGTATATTCAGCCCATGTCAGTCAAGGGGAACAAAATCCATAAGCAACAAAACCCCATGGTCCGAAAGCTCCCATATAGGACCTTGTTGGACTCTCTGGGTGCGTGATATAGCTCAGCTCGTACATGAATTCCTATACACGGCTGTTACCTTTCCTGCTTCATAATTATCTTGACTAAGATGATGAGCTGCTGTAGCGGCGAAATCGACGAGGACCATGCAGATTATTCCAGTATGAGATCTAGACGGCAGTCATTCCCATGCTATCAGACGTATCGGCTAAAGCAGCCGTCCGTCCCAGGTCTAGTTTGATATACCAGGCTCCCTATAAAGGAAAATAGAACATCAAATGAAAGAAATAGAGAAAATGAGGAGTTTAACACTTACAGCCCCCATTTTCTCGCGGTTGTTCTCAGCCTCTCACGCCACATACCCTGGAAAACCACATCCCAGTGGTGCAGTCACCGAAGACAGCTTGCCACATGGGACTCTGTGCTTTTGTGGGTCAGAATGGTTGGTTTTCATATCAACATGAACACGAAGGGAACTGGGTGAGCTGTGCGCCGAGTACGAAATATGAATATGCCATGTAATGTATCTAATCATCTGTCAAAATATATATATATATATATTCTAATACGATTTCTTTTGGTTTTTCCATTATGCTCAATTAAGAAGTAGCCTAGCCCCACCACTCGCTAACCCTTTTATTTAGGAGAAAATCGCTTAATTTCAGGGGCATCACTAGGCTCGACTAGGGTTAGAGGGTTTAGGCGGGAGTTTTTTCTAAAAAGGGGTGAGGGGTTGAATAACCACATCTCTATAGCTTTTTTATGGCAAGTTTTTTTTAGATAGAGGGTGATGAAGAATGCTAGCTATTTTCCTAATATAACTAGATGTTAGAGAAACGCCTTCGCCCTTTATTTATCTTTTTCAAGGTGGTTTCTTCTTTTTCGCTTTCTTCTTGTAAAGTGGTTCAATATGTCAATTTAAAAAGTTGGGGAATAAAAGTCTAGACGTGGATGTGTTATTGATAAGTTGATAGATGGATAGGTAGACAGGTAGGCTTTTTCTTTCTTTCTTCTTTTTTTCTGTGTTTGCCTTAACATGGTGCCTTTTATTCTTTTTCTCGAGAGAGTAGAGGGAGAGGACTGGATTTTTTAACTCACGTGTTTGTTTTTTCTGAGATAAGATCAGATATTGTAGATATATTCCAATAAGACCCACGCACGTACGTGTTGTAGGATCTAGTACGTGGCTCATGGTTGCATATTTGGAAATCCTGTATCAACACCACCACACTGTTGTGTAGAACTTGCAATACCCATTGATCACTTTATAGAATGCGACGAGGATTTAAGAGACAGCAATTGCGTATAGCAGTGCCTAGGTTCTTATAGTGATTTGACGAATATAGATTGATTTTGGGAACAACCTTTGTTCTTGGTATTGCTAACAGCGCTGGTATGTTTGTTCTGCATAAACATTAATCGCTATTCTCCCCCATGAATAACTTTTTTTATAGAGCTATTTTCTTTTGGGGTCTCTTGTTTGATATTATAGGCTGTCTGGGGGTTTTCAAGCAATCTGCACCATATTAAGCTGGAAAACTTTTGGTTGGATGTGACTAAAGTTCTGTTAAACTGCCAAGATGTGCCTGGTGGATGATCATTCCTCGAGATCCCGTGGTCATAACTCGCCGGTGGGTTGTTGATCATGTTGAGCTATAAATGGCAAAATTCCAATTGATTCCTGCCAACTTGCTGTTTTAAAAGACTTTTCATAAGGACCAATGTACTATACCTCAAGATATCTCTCGGTTGCCTCAGGCTCCCAGAACGGATGTGGTGCGGGGGTAGAAAACCCATGACAAACTGTTCCTACGCTGTTACTGCCCGGTGTGATTGTCACTTTAACACAAAAATACTATGAAAATAGTAAATTCAATATAACACACATTAATTTTACAAGATAAGAAGAAGAAGGGAAAAAGAAAAGGTGGGGGGGGGGGGGGGGAGAAAAAAAAAAAAAAAACAAAAAAAAAAAAAAAAAAAAAAAAAAAAAAAAAAAAAAAAAAAAAAAAAAAAAAAAAAAAGGGGGGGGGGGGGGGGGGGGGGGGGCGAAGTAAATCCACATTTTCAACGTTGAAAATATGCACATCTATGTTCTAAACAGGAAATAGGCAAAAACATATCCATGGCTACTAAGTTAAACCCTCTTCTTGTCCTCTTCACCTTACGCTATACCCTTGTCCTTTATACAGCCTCTGCCTTAGGGCTTTTTGGTTGTGGTTGGTCGGGCATTAACCGCAGTAGATGTTTTTGTTGTTGCGGTAGATGTCCTTGGTGTTGCAGTAGATGTAGCCGCAATCCCAGCACCATTAGCAGGCGCATCTTCACACTTCTCAAAGGCGTTCGCGACACCACCAATATGTACCATCGCACCTGCATAAGTACCCCGTTGTCCATTGGCCTTCTTAGATGTTACGGCGCGAACCTTGTCTATTAGATAAAGCTTATTAGTCTCTTATTCACACAAGGTATTGTTTGGATGGAGGGAGGGATGGTGTGTACTGACCCCATACTTGGCGCCTTGTTGGATCATTGACTCTGTACGCTAAAAACCCATTTGGTCTGAATGGGGGAAAGAATTCCAAGGTGTCGTCAAAATGCTTCCCATACCCGTTCATCGCAGCATTCAGTTGCGCTCTTGTGATCAAGACCTTATACCCAGCGTTCTCGCCAAGGTCGCAAATGACATCTTTGACTGTTGCCCTGTTGTCGATCCTGGGGCTTGCTAATGTTGCTGTAGTGACGCTGAAGATAAAGATGGCTTTCAAATCGAATAGCATCTTGATTGGTTTGGAAGATAACCGAAGACAGGTTTTAGAGAAAAGTAAAAGAGGTCATAAGAGATGATGAGTTCTATTGTGACTGTTCGTTGTGACAATGTGACTTGAGAATCTTGAAAGTACCTATTTATACACAGTCTACATGCCACTTCTCTGGTGCGGTGCGCATGCTTCGCCATATTTTCAAACTCCTCTCCGAGGATCGTGTCAGCAATTGTTACTTCTTAGATTTCTAAGCCCCTAGGAAACCAACAAAATCCTCGCCCATACCCTCTCATATTATGCACAGTAAATTACTAGGAGTAGAAAACCCCATTATACTATAATTGCAAATCCTCCTTGTCGAAGATAGTAAGCCCTGGGTTGATTCAAGCTAAATTATTGGTTGAGAAGGCAAAGTACTAGCACCTTGGCGTATTTTTGGATTCCTTTGGATCATTATGCTCAGTTCAATGAGGAAGGAGACACGTGGGAGCCTCATTTCTTGGTGTTCCTAATTCCTCCTGTTGGTGTTGGGTGTGGACAAGTGTTGGTTTTCTCAGCTCACATACACCAACAGCATCCTTCATTAATTACAGGGTCTTCCTGATGAAGATGCTGAGTTTTCTACAGGATTCTACGGGTTGAGTGATAGCTATTGTACAAATCCCGTTATGTATACGTATAAGCTAAATAACCAGCATTCGGTGTATAGCTGAAACACTTAGTTGGTTGGTTGTTGCAGTTGGATGTAACCCTGCGTTTCTGCCTGATCAATCTTCGCCGCTTTGATTCTTTTTGCCACTCCTTCTACCACCTGCGTCCCTTCTTCTTCTTGCATTTTTCTCTTCTACTCATCTCATTCAAATTATAACATTATGGCGACCACAAGTGATGATCACCCCGCGACCGCAAATCCACATTTCACAATCCTAAACAAACTCGTGCAGCCTGACGCGACAGCAGAAAGTGTCACGATCGCCTTGAAAGAGTTAGATGACCTAGTATTTACGCTGATGGCCGACCCTGAATCAGAGGAATATTGGCACCATGCATCGACTCTTTGGAGCACGCTCTTTGAACAAATTCTCCCACATGCCCCACCTATACTCCAATCAAAACTTGTAGAATTTGTTATTCAACTACGGAAGAAGACCTTATTTGATCCCAAAACTGGTGAACCTATGCGCAATATTGGTGAAATTTTATGGACCGAATTACCTTGTCTGGGGATCGCACTTTTTTTTACTTTTCAAGACATGAGTGAGTTGATCATATGATCTTCACCTTCGTAAACTCTATCAGAATACTAATCTAGCTTGAAATAGATCCATGGGATCCACGGACACCAGAACACGACCGAAACCGATGGAAAAACCAAAGCGCATTCGTAGCCCAACTCTATTCGACCGACGAGTTCTTTGGCGATCTTTCGATATACCCACTATGGTCTTTCCGCACTGCCTTTGAAAGTATCCCACCCTCTCAAGGCAACTCAAATGACACCGTGGTGGAGGCGGCATGTTGGTGGTTGATTTACGCAGCTGATAAACTGTGGGCTAATGTTTTATCTCGTCGTGAATGGGATGACCGTGGGGGTATGGGGGGAACCAACTATCGAAAAAGACCCTGGAGGGGATATAGCCGCAAGCGATGGGCGGTTTGGGAGCAGGGATTAGTCGATGCGTTTGTGTCTTCCGAGAAGGAGGAAACGAAGGCCCTGATTCGGGATGCGTTGTTGCAGATGGAGAGGGTTGCACCTGATGAATAAATACTTATTAAGCATTGGCGCCTTTTGCGGTGTGAGAGATGACAAAGGAGAGGATGTTAACGGAATCAACGAGACAGTGAATACATAGGAGGTCCATAGCAACAGGATATGCGTTCCCTAAGATAAATTATACTACTTCGTTCTCGCGAAGGCTAAAGTAAACACATCACCCTAAGGTCCTAATCTCACTTATTGTTTCGTATTAGTTGTAGATGGCCTTTTCCCTACATATATGCTTACTTGTTATTATCCTAAAGTTGCTATATTATAGTTCGTACCATTCTGTTTCCTGTCGTCTTAAAAACCTTGGCCAAATTCTGTGGAGACAAAGGGAATGAACATCACGTGAGCCAGCTCCTCCAGCTGATCGCGAGGTAACTTGGGGTAATAAAAGAAGAGAAATGGGCAAGAACAACCACCTGTAAATGAATGTATTGTATTCCAAACCTTATCGCTGACATTGTCTCTAGTTTTTATAATGACGACATACCTGTCCTCCCGCAATCCACACTTTTAATTCCAAGCTAGAAACCTCAGCCGCAATTGATTAACCTCACTTTTGCCTTGCAGCAGTTTTGAATTTCTGCCTTGGTCCTGTCTTTCATATCTAGCTTTTCTTTTTAGGGGTGGTAATCATGGTGGCCACTTTACCTTATGAGTATAAAAATCTAGACGAAAAAACTGCCAGCATCAGGCTTCTTGCACTTGAACCATCTCTACATGAAGACGATGACGTCAAATGTTCACTCCAGCACGTTGAGATAGCTCAGGCTGGAAGCTTTGAAGCGCTCTCGTATGTTTGGGGAGAAGCGAGTGCGACTACTAGGGAGTCGATCATTGTGGAAGGCTGCGAATTCAGCGTCACAGCTAATTTGTGGCATGCATTGAGGAATATCCGCCCCAAACTAACTACAACAGGGACCGATGACAGATCAAAAGGGAGAACTCTATGGGTTGATGCTATTTGCATTAACCAGGATGATATTCTAGAGCGAAACAGCCAAGTGCAGATGATGAGGATGATTTATCGCCGAGCCCAGCGGGTGCTGATCTTTCTCAGTGGGATTGAGACTCAACTGAGTACTTTAGAGTGCCATGCGCTTATGCACAAAATCCATCAACTCTTGGTCCAGCGCAGTCCAATCTTGGGGTCAGGAAAGAGGCCATACGTTTTGCGCACTCCGATTCGTGAAGCTAAAGTCTTGATGTCGGAACTGCCGTCTCAAAATTCTTCAGGATGGGACCAGCTTGCGCAGATGTTTGCACAAAGCTGGTTCAATAGAGTCTGGGTCATTCAGGAAGTTTCTGAAGCAGCAGAAGCTGTTGTTATTCATGGTGGGATCTTTATCGACTGGTTTATTGTTGAAGTCGTAGCGGAGTGGACCATAAGTGTGCGGGCCCCCGAATTGCAGAGAAAATTCAGCACAAGAGGCATCATTAATGCGAATTTCATGGGCCAGAAGGAGTTCAAGCTGTTACCGGGAGATCATATTCTAGAGCTCTTTCACCGTGTCAGGGACTTTGATGCTACGGATCCAAGGGACAAGGTGTTTGCGATGCTCAGCCATCCGGTCGAGAGAGTTCTGTCAATAGGACATGTAGCAAAATCGAAGCCTGCGGCCTTCGCATTCTTGGTATGGATTACTGTTCTCGTTGCCTTGATGTTGATATCCGGCAGACATCCTGACATGAACACGGTGTATTATACACTACCCATACTTTTCTCTCCCGTATCTCTCTGGCCCAAAGTTCAGGCTATGACTATCACGTTTGTTGGATGTTTGACTTCGGCGATCACGTTGACTGCGATGTCATCAAATATCCCCAAAGATATGAGCATAGGATATATGTCCTTGTCCAGTGTTCTCTTTCCCATAATTCTCTGGCTAGGTAACTTTTGCATTCTTTTTGCGATATATGGCGTGGTTATGGAAGACTCTTTTGAAAGTTTGGTCTCTATTTCTACCCCTCGGAGGGAGACAGTAGGCCAGTTGCTGGGTATTAAGGTAGATTACGCTTTGTCAGCTATGCAAATCTTTGATGCTCTTAACGATGCAGCTATGGACTACCATCAGGATCTCAGGTCTCTCTCATACGTTCTTCACACCCCCAATGTACCAGTTAGCGATGACCGACCATCCTGGTCTCCTCAATGGGACCACGGCACTACAAGAATAGCAAATCTCACAACGTGGAATTTCAACAAGAAGATATACAAAGCCAACACAGGTACTCCTTCGGCAATGAAATATACAAGGCGCGAAGGACACTGTCTAATTCTCCAGGGCCTTCAGATCGATACCGTCGTCGCACCCATTTCTGATTTACTGATCCCAAACGACTTTATTGCGAGCCAGCAAGGCACCTCAAAAACTCTGAACAGAATTTTAAACTCTCATAACCAGGACTTGAATGACCGAATATACCCTCCAACCGGCGAGCCGCTGTCCTCTGCTATCTTGCAAACCCTTATTACGGACCGCAACGAGAAGGGCAATAGGACCGGCAAAGCCAAATTTTACTCTTCGACCCTCCTCTACTTAATGCAGCAAACTGAATTGTGGCCTCCTGCTTTCAATTCGGTAGCAGTGAACGCGTGCGTTATGAAGAGATTTTTCCGAACTGAGGGGGGCTATGTTGGAATCGGACCGCAGGCGATGCTTGCGGGCGACGTAGTAGTTGTTTTATTTGGGGCAGAGGTGCCATTTGTGCTTCGCCGGGTGGAGGATTCAAACATCAAAAATCGAAAAAAGAAAAAGGTACCCGTATGGAGGTTGGTAGGCCAGGCGTATGTGCATGGGGTGATGGACGGAGAGGCGTTAAAGATGTGGAAAGCTGGGGTGTTAAGGAAAGAGGAATTTTTGTTACGGTGACTATGGTAACGAGTAACTAAGATTATGCTACTATAATACTAAGATCTCCTATGAACTTGTTGGTGTGATGTTTTGACAGCTCCCGAAATGGTGCCACACCTTCGCCTTCACAAAACTTTTAAAAGTATGAGACCCCCAGACATATCACAGTCTAAGTTTAAACATTTGACGGGGCCAAAGATAAATTATATCAAGCATATCCTATCCGCAATCCAGGGTTGTATTGTTTAGCGAAATTGCCGCAGACAAGGCAAGGATATAATTTCTTTTAGTCATCAAAATGAACTTAGATAGACAGCTAGTATACTCTAAAGATTTATATTGTTAAGACTATATATATGCACTAAGCAGATTGAAATCGTGCCAAATGTAAAGAAGATTAAATTTCTTTGGTACAGCTCGAGTAAATACATAATTGATGATCCTATCTTTGAGATTCTTTTGGATATAATGTGTAGACTTCCGTGATAGTAGTACTCTACTTGATGGTCAGAATATCAATTGAGATAATTGATTTTCAAAACTTACTACAGTTAAATTATAAGAGGTACTGGTCTCAGTTGTAGAAATCACAATAGAAGGGGCTGCCGAGGTGATAAGACATGAGCATCCATCATGGAGCCGGCCGTACCAGTACCAGTCTACGAGATAGTCCGGCACCGTGAAGTCTCTTTTGAATAAATCTCCTTTTGACTCCGACAATATAGTGATATCTGCCAGAGCGGGTCTCGTCTCGGTTCTCGCCGGTGTTGCGCTTGCCAAAGAATTTCTGAAGAATCGTTAGCCCGCTAACCCGCTATGCCAAATGTAGTGAACTTTTGTTTGCTAACCGAGTCTTGGTTGGGGTAAACATGGTAAAATTTACTACTGTAGATACTGATGTTGTCGTGCCTGCAGTAGCATTGACTACAGATACTTCGGTGACCAATGGCCGCAAAAGTTCAGAGCAGAATCCCGTCGCATCGAAACTTATGTCGGTAGGCCTACGTATCTTTGTTAGATATCTTCATGAAGATAGTGGAAGGTGTTTTACGGGTTTTTCATACTGCTAGTCACAGCTGAGTGTTCACCTGTACTACAAGCTATCTGGAGTTAGATTTGTTCCTTGTGTCTTGTTACATTTTCCAAAGACTCTAGGTACTAGAAACTCACCTGAGTCAATCGTCCAAGGATCAGGGGTACACCAAGCACACCCAGACCCGATTTCAGTCCTTTTTGCTGCAGCATTCTTAGAGTGAGGAGAAGCAGTGATCAAACTTAGCAGACACCAATGGGGCGCAAAAGCAAAGAGTGGCTTCATAGTTCAAGAAACCACAACTACTGAATAGCCAGGAATGCCAAGCTTAAAGAAACTAAGTTGTTGTAAGCCAAGTTCCAAGATGAGTTTAAGTCTGAGAAGCTTGGTCGCGATTTAGAGATTTTATTTGAAAATTCCCAAAATTGGTTAAAAGGCAGATATAAATCTTGGCACTTCAACTGCCATGATTTGAAATTTTTAATTTCTAGCCTATCTCCACAAACAATGTCAGATGTCAGTTGTTGGCTAAATACACACGTGAGAGGTATCACAAATTGGGTTGTTTGGTTAAATGAATTTATCCTAATTGACCCAGCTCAAAACGTCGGGGTTAGAACATTCCAAGTGCTTAGTTGCTGCGCTTGGAGAAGAACTTTTTGGAGCAAAACATTTGGGTTTCCAAGAATTGATTTGTCTTCTGAGATTATCCTGCCAACAATGCTAGAAAGCAATGGAAGGGTCCTGAACCATCCCAACTCCAGCTTGTGGAGGTTGCTTGTGGTCTAAACTCACCCTTACGAGCATTAAAACCCTTTTATTATCCCTGTTGAGTAATTTGTAAACAATTAAAACACAAGTTTATTCAAATCACGACTCTAGATGAACAGTATGCGACACCTTAATACATTGCCGAGTTTTTCGGACCATATACAACTCTATATATGACAAACAGTGCAGTAGGTACTATTGTACCACGGATTCCAGCTCAGAATAAAAGTAAAGGCTCTCAAATAGAACAGCCAGTTCAAGCCTAAGAAAAATTTAGTCGTACACTAGCTTTCTGCCGAGGGTTTTCTTTATTACCACCCTTAGAATATTCTAGCTTCATTTAAGGCTTCTTGTCGGCCATCTAGTAGTTGGTCACTTTCAGCTTCCTAAAACTGCCTAAACCACACTAACAATTGTATTACTGACTAGTATATATTAAATAGATCAAACAAATACTGGATTGTTATTGTACGCTATAGTAAAATGCCAAGTGACCGGCTTCTCCATATCCCTCAAGTCTCGCTAGCTTCCTACAAGTTGTAAAACACTCTATATTATGTATGGATAAAAGATAGGTATATATGTTCACCTTCAGACTAGTGAAAACCTTTGAAACTATTTTACATTTCGAGTTTCAGAAACAGGTGATTTGTTACCCATCACTAACTACCATGTATAAGCGTGACTATCTATCCATGCATAATGCGGCTGCATTCCTTCCGGCGTCATAAAAACGTCCTTTGGCGTGCGATAAGCTCTCGCCTGATCAGCATCAAACACCCTTGTAACATTGCCAGCCAACCTAGCCTCTAAATCAAAACCCGGTCCTTTCGATTTGTACTCTGCCAACATCGTATAATTGTTGAAATTTGCGGTCAGTGGATTTGTGCTCCATTTCGTGTAGCCAGCTGGAAGAATGGTGGCATCTAGGTATGTGTTTAAGTACACGCTACGGTGCTGTGAGTTCCACGGACGGCCTAGCGAGCATTTCCCCTTTTTAGAGATGGCGATAGTGGAATTCGCTGCTACGACGATGGATGAGGAGATATATACTCCATATTTATTGGCGAATGTGGTGTTGGTTCCTTTCCATGCGGTTATACCTCCACCACAACTGCGAAGAACCAGATTAGAATGCTGGATCCATGCGGTTCCGAATCCTAATTTTTAGTGTTAACTTCAAAATACACAATTCATGCGAAAGGGATTATGTGCATACCATAGAGGAAATCTGTCTGCCCAGCGATTTCGCCGTGGTAGAAATAGGCATTCCCAAGCTTTCCGATATACACCTAGAAATATCAGAACCCACATATTGCTCACAACAGCACCAGATGAATGCCTACAGTATCTTGGTAGCTATAGAACCCGCATCTATAAAAGCCAGCATTTGCTCGACTAACACTCACGGCGAGCGACGGGCCAACCGAAGCTTCTGAAAACACATTTCGGAAGTCAATATTATAAGCCCGGAAATCTATGTTTCCAAACGGCGTGCCAGCCGGCACAGGATACCCCGTAGGTCCTGAGCCTGTCAAACTGGCTTCGAGAGTTGGAGCAACTGTTAAAACAGATGTGTACGCATTGTCTGGGTAACTGACATTCACATTTGCAGCTGCCCAGTACACGGTCACTAAATTCTTACCCTGCTCCGAGGGATTGCGAGTTTGGCCTAAAATTGTGAGAGGACCAACTCGAGTAATGTTTAGCTGCTCAGTGTAATTTCCAGGCTCGACGAGGATGGTCCAGAATGATGAATCTTCTGGTAGGGATTCGATGGCGCTCTGGATTGTGGTAAAAGATATGTTGCTGTAATTGGTTTGAGAAACTAGGATGGTGTTGGATGGGCATCCATCTAGAGTATTGGTGGTGGGGGCTTGACATAGGTTATATCGAGACGTTGTTGCTCTTGTTGGAAGTGAGAGCACCATAAACACAATACAGTTCACAATAAGCTGCATTCTGTTTTGAGCATACATTGATGAGGAGCGTAATCAAAGCAGACCTTTGGTAGTGTAAAAGTGAAGGTCAAAAATACAAATGGAGCTGGTTAGAAAGTGCTAAGATTTGATGGTATCAGATTCTAATGCGAGAAAAATTGAATAGACTGACTGCATACAGACTAGCTCCCATCTTGCTAAGACTAGACTAGAAAGCCGGTCAAGATTCAGCGGAAAAATAATAAGCCGCAAGTGAACTGGCGAACCCACGTCTAAGTCCCAAACTTTTCCTGAGAGGGACCAATATATAAGAACCATGATCGGTTCGGCTAACTAGGCTAAATACATGTATATCTTTACCCCGCCTGCCAAAGACCCCTGAAATCTGGGACGGGAAAGATTTCAATTACAGGCCAGTTTATATAAGTAATGTGAAGATAACCAGTCGGAAGCATCAGGTAGAGAGAGTATGGAACACTCTGTGGATGCATGAGCTCCACAAAAATGCCAGGTACACAAATATGGGGTACTGGGGGAAATTTGTGATTTAGATTATGGTATTCCGTGCTACCGGGTCGATGCTTTCTCAGAGTAGCGAATGAATGGGCAAATTAATGGGCTAGCTAAGACTGGAAAAGTTCTTCCCCAACCACCCCAAGATGGATGGTGGCGGATTGCTAGCGATAATTGAAGTACTGTGATCAAGGAGACTAAGATGTTCTCCCTCCTCACAATTCAACTTTTGATCATTCGGAGAGATGTTTCCATGGCATGTATATATCGAAATCCAAAAACTGTATGTTCTAGCATCTTTCGGTGTAAACCGTGGTATCACTTATATCTGCTAATGGTAAAGCGATTTAGAATCAACTTGTCCAGCGATACCCCACTTCCAATCGCTTTAAATGACGAAGCTATGCTGTGTAACAAATTTATTGGTAAAATATAAGGACGAAAAACATATATCTACAGGAGTTTTGCAATAGTGATAACTCTGTTGCCATGCGATCCTTACACCATCCCATCGCTACCGGAGCTTCCCTTTTGCAAGGCCATACATCTTTGTTTCCGAATGAAATCAGGTTCAATGAAGGAAACTAATTATTGAATGGAAGAGAATTTAAACTATGTTTCCAAGGAGAGGTAGCACTGTATATTTGAATTAGGTGGAGTCCATGGAAATTTTGCTGCAACATTTTGTATACAAAAACCCGCCAACTCACCATTGGTTTGAGATCGGTAATAAAGGATCAGATGTCTTCATTCCTTTGCAATAACCTAACCACTAAAGAGTACATCAGCAAATGGTCTGAAAATTTTAGTACTCATATCCTAGGGGCATAATTACAATATAAAGTCTTCCAATACTAGCAACGCGTTGCTTCTAGCAAGATGTTACAAAGGCATAGCGAAACTAGAGTCTCATTCAAGCCTACCAGTTATTCTCAGACAACTGCCAGCTACCTACTAGTAGGTAGTCTGGGCATCACTTTAAATAATCAGACGGTATCTCGAAGGAAAGCTACTCAAGCTCCTGGAATGGATATCATCTAGTGGAAATCCGGTACCAATTTTCCCACGAATCAACAACGACGAGATGATCAATATCACGTGACTTTTCTCAAAGCTAGACAACTTTCTTCAAATTACCTGGACGGGTCCTTTTTCAAACAGTATCACGAAATTGAAATGGCTAATTCGTACCAAAATCCAGTTATTCCTGGTTTCAACCCTGACCCCTCCATCATCAGGTGCGGTCTGGACTTTTTTCTCGTGACCTCGTCCTTCGAGTACTTTCCAGGGGTCCCTATATACCATAGCAAAGATCTTATCAAGTGGGAGTTAATTGGACATGCTCTCACCAGAAGAAGTCAGCTCGATATCCGAACGCCTGAGCCAGGTGGTGGAATATGGGCCACAACTATAAGAGAACACAATGGGAGGTTCTATATTATGACCTGTTGTTTCGATCGCTATAGACCACAAGAGGATGATCGAGTACCGCCAAGAGGGTTCTATGCATACACCGACGACATTTGGAAATCTGATTGGTCTGAACCGGTTTACTTTGATCAGGTTGGTTTCGACCAAGATGTGAGTTTGAACTATACTTCACACCCTCCTCTGATGTTGGATCTACTGCATTCTTGACTTGGAGTTCTCTAATATTACCAATCAGCTATTCTGGGACGATGATGGCACGGTATACTTGTCGACGACATACCGAAAGCTTCAACGCACGCTAAGTAATCCACCGTTGAAGGATCTTGCTATCCATGTATGCACTGTCGATTTACCAACAGGAAGATGTACCTCAACACCAGTCATGATAAGAGATTCTCCGTCAGGTATCGCTGAAGGCTCACATATTTTGAAGCGAGGAATTTATTATTATCTATTTACAGCGGAAGGGGGCACCGAATCGGGACATTGTGAATGGGTTAGCAGGTCCGAAAAGGGCCCATTTGGACCATGGGAGCTGGGTTCTAAAAACCCTTTGTGGAGAAATGGAGTGGATGACGATGTCCAAAACACAGGTCATGCAGATTTTGTGGAAGATACGAAAGGGAATTGGTGGGCAGTGTTGTTAGGAGTAAGGCCGTCAAAGCAAGATGGAAAGTGGAGTACGTCCGTGTTTGGTGAGTACGATCTCTTTCATTGGATTTTACTGGATACAAGTCACATCGCTGATAAAGTTAGGGCGAGAAACATTTCTGGTCCCAATGACATGGGAAGATGACTGGCCTGTAGTTAATGGCGGTAGAAAAGTAGTACTACAATGTTCCGGACCGGGCATGTATCAACTCCAGCAAACAGCAAAATGGAGAGACGATTTCACAGAACCGGATTTGAGTCTTGGTTGGTATAGGAAAAGTAAGTTTTACCCATGCCATACACGGAAATAAATCAGCGGACTAAATGCAACGCTAGACACGCCGCAAACTGTTGACTACTCTTTGTCTGAAAGGCCTGGGTGTCTTCGCCTCCATGGCGGACCTTACAATCTGAGTTTCCCAACTTGTCCGACATTATTCCTCCGCAAACAGTCAACTCAGTGTGCAATATGGGAAACCAGACTGTCTTTTGAACCCAACTCCCCCAGAACTGAAGCGGGCACCGTGGTTTGGTGGAACTATCTTAACTACAGTAGTATTGGGATCAGGCAGTCGCCTACAGTTGGTAGTCAAAGGATACTTCGTTTTCGGCCATCGGGAGGGCATGAGATATCTGCTCCCTTAAAAAGCCTGACCTCAGATGTGAAACTATTCATCGAGTGTGGTGACAAGTATAGGCTGGGGTTTATCGAGGTGCTGGACGAAACGATACAAGGGGGCAGCGTACAATGGATAGGTGAAGTTGAGAATCAAACAATGACAGCAGACCCTTCAATCGGTGCTCCATTTACGGGAATGCTCCTGGGACTTTATGCTTTTGGCGAATTGGAGGGCTGTTTAACTCCCGCGGACTTTCACTACGCGGAATTCCGATAAAAACCAAAAAAAGCAGTCGGTTATGTTATGTACTGTACCGTAAAGAGGGTTAACTTGGTGACAACTATTACTATATACCATTGTGCACCAGTGCTTTTGAAATAGACAGCTCAACTTGCGCATTTGTGCAGAAACCGGTCTGTAAGGTACAGCTGCACATAGAAGCATACGATATATACGAGCAAAAATAGCGTAACACAGTCCAGGAGGCGCAACATTTATTTGGTCAGCCAAAATGCATATGACTCAGCAACTTTCCGACAAGTGAGAATTTGGTGAGTCCTGAGCACATGTACCCTGCTAATCTAACACATGATGAATGGACGTTATTTGACTTTGACGAATTGAAAAAAATGAAGCTAGAGATCAACCTAATTAGCTCCCTGTATAATTTTGCAAAATAATGTACTATATCGAGTACCTCGAGTGATGCAAAGGCTATGTTGGATCGTCATAAGTGTTAACACATAAATCCGAACAAAGATGTTTTAAAATTTTATGGGCGGAAAAGGGCGATACATAACGATGAAATTTGCATGATCCGACAAAGGTCATAGGCACACTTAATAGAAGCATGAAGCATTGCTCAAAACCAGTGTAAAATAACATTTATTGTCTAACATTTATATATCTAGATAACATTAATCTAAACTTTGGAGTCAGACCGTCCTGTAACCGGTCTCGCAGGAACAATGTCGTCGGCCAACTCAAACCCGGTGCCGTGGTTCATGCGACTCATGTCTCCTGGATTAGCGTGATGAACATCTTCGATTCCTAGTGCTGCACCTCCCTTCTCCACATGGTTTACGCCGCCAAAAAGAACGTCCATCTCTTCGAGGACAACGTTACGGGTCTCGGGAACGAGGAAAATGACGAAGAGTGCTAAGAGACAGTTTATGCCACCGAAGAAGAAGAACGTGTAGCTGAAGAGGTTAGTTAGAGCTTTGCTACGGGGGGTATGGTGGTGACTTACAAACTGCATTTGGCAAGGAATATGGGGAAGAACTGGTTGAAGATCAAGTTGGCTACGTTTTGCCATTGCGAACACATTCCCACGGCTTGTGCGCGGACATTCATGGAGAAGACCTCGGCGGTCCAGATCCAGGTCGTCGCACCCCAGGTTGGCTTGTAGAAGAAGATGAACAGGAAAAGCAGGAAGGTGAGGGCGATACCGACTGGCTGATCTTTGGTGAGTTTCATAGCCGCTCCTGACTTGTAGTAGACATCTGGGGTTCCGATTCCGACACCTGCAAAGATCATCATGCACATGGCCATTCCCAAACCACCGACCACGAAGAGGAACTTTCTGCCATAACGGTCAACTGTCCAGACGGCATTCAAGGTGAATAGAATACCGCATGTGCCATTGATTGCGTTGATAAGGTTAATGGTGTCCGCATCCTTGTAGATACCCTTGTAGATTTGTGTAGAATAGGTGTTGAGACTTCCTTGACCGGTAAGTTGCTGTCCACCGTTGATGATGAATGCAAGATACAGCCTTCGGCGAACAGACTTGTCCTTGAAGAGCGCCAAGTACGAAGATGTAGAAGTATTCTCTTGTTCGAATAGAATAGCTTCTCGGATCACGAGCAACTCATCCTCGACTTCCTCTGGCGTATCGCGGATTCTCATCAATGAGGCACGTGCGTCCTCCACTCTTCCCTTCTGAATATACCATCGGGGACTCTCGGGAATGAATGGCATCAAGGCACAGATAATGCCGGGGACCATCATTTGAAAGAGGACAATGATTTTCCAATCCCAATCTCCGAGCGTCTTTGTATGTTTGCCAGTGGCGTATGCGATCCAGTAAGCAAGGAAGGATCCAACTGAATAGAAAAGCTGCCAGAATGTCATGATTTGGCCACGAATCTCAGGTGGTGCCAATTCTCCAATGTAAATTGGGCCAGAGGTCAGGGCGATTCCCTGTCCAAGTCCGATAACAACACGGCCTCCGATAAAAACTCCAAGATTGTGGCGAGGGGCAAAGGTTTGCATAAATGTGGCAATAATGGTTAAGAAAGCACCAATTCCCATTCCCCATCTACGTCCGAGGCGATCAGACTGTATCTCGATTAGCAATTGCTGCTCAAAAGGGGGGGAATCTGAAGCAGGGGTTTACACACGATAGGACCGCCGAAAAAGAAACCTGCCACGATGGCTCCAATATTATAAGATGAGTTCACAAGACCAAGAGTATATGCATTCTGCCTCGGAATTAGTTTAATTGTTCTTGGTGCGAGTTGGTGGATCCTGGGTCTACATACTGGAGTATCGAAATATGCTACCCAATGCTTGGAGTTCTGGCAAGCATTGAATACAGAGGCATCGTATCCGTAAAGCACCATACATGCTGCCGCCACCAGAGACACGTACCTAGATGATTGTTAGTGATTCCATGACCAAAGAAGGGGCATAGCATCAAGGAATTGGTACTAACCAATTGTACCACCGTTTGTTGGAGGTGTTGAGGAGCATCTTGTCCGATTACTAGGTATGGTCTTCTGGGAGGAGGAGGAGGAGAGTAGCTATTGCCTGAGCAGAAGAGCACCACGAGCTGCGAACAATTAATAAATAGCTGCACGTCGACGAGTATAAATGTTTCTATAGCTGTCGTCGAGACTTGGTAATTTAGTCCAGCCAACAGCATGTAATTTTTCCGAGAGCTAAGCTTCACGGGAATCAGGAAATAAATTAAGCACCAGTCACAAAGGCCTGTTAACATGCATAGAGTAGCGTAGTGTAGCCAGAGGTTGACTTCGGTTAACCATGTGGTTTGCGGGGGGTCCATGTCCCATCCGGGGGAACAAACACTCAAGCCATTGCGGCTCAGGGGCGTAATTGGGGAAATCATTGGACGGACATCCCGGGGGGAGAAATTATGGGAATTATAAGTACAAGGGGAAGAGCTTACGGATTTACGGGGGGTTGGGATTAACATGTGGGGAGACCAGGGAGGGTTGAGGGGTACCCCAGGTCTATCTCAAAGCTTAATGCCAGTGATTCGCTCTCTTTCTCTCTCTCGCTCTTGCTCTTGTCCGCGTACGAAGGAAGCTACTGTGTAGTCCGGACTTATACTCGTATCACATCCACTCTCTCGGGATCTAATGCTGAAGTAAGTAAGTAAGGAAGTAAGTAAGTATTGGCTGAGAGCAGCCTTTTCAGCCTATCCAGCCTATCCAGCCTATCTGTAGTCTCAATTACTGGTACAGTAGTACCGTACCGAGTACCAAAGTAAGCACACGGCACAACGTGCTGGTTCGCACATGGGCCCAGTATATCAGTATCAAGTTCGACATCCTTGCTACTATATTTACTTAGAGCACAGAAGTTCCAGCAGAGACGGAATTTCAATCGAGGTGTAGAATTTGGATTCCGTCCAAGATATTTCGTAGTAGTACCGTACACAAAGACACGGGACATAAGGGTGGTCATGTTGAAGTGAAATGTCACGATTCAAGTAGCTCTCTGTTCACAAATCTCGAGGATGGTGCCCCTTTGTCCATCTGCACTTGCACTCCTCAAGTAAACATTACGCTGTGTCTTTATTAGCTGCCTATAAACCAGATAACATCAGTCTGTCACTAGTCTCTCAGAAAGAACCATCCACAATCACAAGACACCCCTATATACACATACATACATAGCCAGAGTCTAGCTCTTCTTTGTATAGAACCTGACGCAAGATAATCATCCCTTCCCCCGCATTCGCAGCTGGCCCATGATTTCTCCAGATCATTTCCTCACTAACAGTTGTCTCACACAGCGCTAGTACGAATCATGAAAGAATGGATATATTTTCCGTCCAGTCAATCGGATTGCGGAAAGCCTCCCTCACCAATGACCCAACGGAGGGAACTGAAGCTCATGCTAATAAGCGATTGTGGATTCCCTTTTTCTTCTTCTTCTAGCGCAGGCTGGGGGCCATTCATAGAACCTATCAAAAATAATTAAAGTTCAAGCCCCATCTTTCCATCAGGAATCCAGACTTTCCCCACTAGTTACTACCACACCATCTTATTAGTGGATGGCACTGGCCCTTTTCCTTCCAGGAAAACGGACTGCGAAGACAGACGGAGAAAGGCTCGCTTCTTTGTGGTCCGAATTCCGAACGAAAACTTATTGATAACGTGACTAGGCTGTTTGTTCAATCCCTCGGGCATTATTTGGATAATATACATCTTATCCAGGTCAATGGTTTAGCTGAGTATAAAAGCTGAGTATAAAAGCTCAAATGTAGTTAACTCGTCTAATTGGTTGGATGTTGATGTTGAAGTTTGCGCTCAGATTGAATCCGAAATAATGAGCATGGGAAATTACTTACCCAAGTAACAACTATTATGATCGTGTATGGCTCGGTTGAAAATACCTACCCATTTCTGGAACTGGCTTTGTAAATGAACAATGGTTATCTGGATACTTCATAGTTCTGCTTGTGTTGGATTGCGGAGAGTGTGCTGAATAAATGTTATATGGGGAGTCCTATGGAATGAAGCTAGCAAGATGGAACTTTCTTTGAGTACCCGTTGGTCCAAAATGGTCGTACGAGTAGCAAGGACACTGTTTGTGGTTATGTGGGTCAAGCTCCTGCCTTGTATGGATCGGTATACTTGTCTATAATTTTCTCCTCGGCAATTCCTTAACAAATATATATGCCGCATGCTAATAAGATAGACAATATCAAAATGCTAGTTTTCATCTAGGAATTCTAACTAGACAGGTGCAAATTTCAAGACGAAAAGTTAAAAACGGTTCCTCGGGATCAATCTAACAAGTGATTATACCAGACTGCAACTTTATAGAAAGGCGATACCAATATGTCTTATTAAAATTTACTGCAGATATATAAACACGCTGTTCCTCACTCTCTATAGGAGGATAAATTATGAATTTGAGAAGCGAATACTCCTTTAGGGGAAATATTAAGTCTAACAAATAAAGAAGAGCTATTAATAGCTCAAAAGGAACGCTCCGTAGTATTCCTCTTCGAATTTATTTGCAATTGCTTGGAGTAGTCAATATGAAATGCCAATTCACCTGTTTCTGCACATTTTTCTGCAAAAGTCTGCCATAAGCAGCGGTCACACTTTTGAGATTTGCCCCCTGCCTAACGTAGAACATATGTACGCGTGAATTGTCCTTCCGAAATATGCTTCCCCAAATTCCACTCAGTGATGTAACTCTGTTTGGCTCAGATCGAAATGGCCGTAGAGTATAAGAGAAGCTGGGACTCATCACCACAACGTAACGTTTATATAGTGATATTGCCGAGATCTTGACGCAAGGAAAAATTGGCCAAAAACTAAAACTGTGCAGGTTAGAAAATGTGATAGTTTTGTTACTTGAAGAAGGAATGACCGGAAGCGGGTTGTAGTACTTCTACCCTGGAAGAAGAAGCTGCTCAGCTCTCCACTCAGCATACCAACTGAAGAAAGCACTCGCCATGTACCTGATGGTAGATTGTAGCATTAGCGGTATTGGTGATATGGCTGATAAGTATGTTTTGTTTGAAGTGGAGTAGCTATAGCTTTATTCTTCACCTTGATCGGCTCTCGTTCCTGGCTCTCCGGATAGCAATGGTCTTCATAGGCCAACCGATAATGCCGATTGAGGACGCAAGCAAAAGGGTCCCGGTATAGATTATTACGTTTTTGTATGTCCCCAGCCCGTACTCGGAGGATCCCGGTAAAGCCAATAGTCTCGCTGTGATAGGACCAGTAACGATGTTCCCAATGCCCTTGCCAAATGCCATGAAACCGTATAAGAGAAGAGGATCCTTGGACAAAAGAGCGAACTTGGGCCAAAATACGACATAAGCACCACCAAAAAAACCAAAGATGATAGCATATGTTAGCAATGGAGCCAAAGATTGAGCAAAGCCCCATATGCAGAAAGAAGCGACCGCGGACACAAATGTTGTAACAAAGACAAGGATGAAAATGTTATTAAAACGGTCAGAAAGGTGTCCGAAGGCCACCTGGCCAAGCGTCGAGGAAATATTGAGTGCCGCCAAGAGTAGTGCTCCTGTTCGACTGGAGAGGCCAATGAGGGTTGCAAATGTTGGTAGATATATAGAGGGGATATAGACGGCAAACCCTAGTAGGAGATTGGAGAGAGTTAGAACCCAAAATTGAGGATTTCGCAAGAAATCCAAGTCCATATTGACCTTCTCATATCCACCTGGCAGAAGCCTCCCCTTGAGCAAAGGCAAAATAGGGGCCAATAAGATTACTTGAGTAATGGCCATTACTCTAAGTGCTGTGCGATATCCATATGTGGCTAGGAGCCATTCCATCAGGAACGGCAAACCAACACCACTGAAACCCCCTCCCGCACAAACAACCCCGTAGGCCAGACCTCGTCGCTCTACAAACCATTCGTTCAACATACTCACAAGTGGTGCATATAAAATGAGGACACCAGTCCCATAGAGAGCGCCTTGACTGGCAATCAGCTCCGCTATAGAGTTGGCAAATGAAGCCCAAATTAAGGATATGACACATATTGCAGATCCAGCTATGACCATATATTGCTGCCAAGCGTGAAACCTTTTGACAAGAGGGGTAGCAAAGGGTGTTCCAAGAAATATTATACTCGTTGCCACAGTTCCAATAACGGCAATGTTGGGATTTTCTCGAAATTGAGGAAGACGACCATAATGCTCTTGAAAAACACCAAAGCATATATTAAACCCTAGCTTACGGTCAGATTAGGCAGAACCATAAGATGAATACAAATTTACCCCAAATGACAGCTTCAATCAGGAAGAACCCGATGAGAAATTTCCAAGCACTGGCACCTCTATCTGCTGGTGGCAACTGGGGAATTGTCCGCCGGGAAGGATGGCGTTCTCCATGTAAAAAGGGGTGCTCCCCGATTCGATTTAGTTCTATTGACATATGGTTGCACTTTAGAAGATACTGAGGTGCGTAAAGATGAAAGAAATATAGATATTCAGAAGCGATTGTGGGGAATGATGGTTGAAATAGGGAGCAATAACGTTATATCTCCAAAGACATGTAGTTAATCAAAGTCGAAAAGGCGGTATGTCTGAATAAGCACGGCCCCATAGAATATACTTGATTATAATTGGTATTTAATTCGATCATGTACCTAGGTGGTCTTTGACTCCGGACTTGGATGTACATGCCGGCGGTAACCGTACGTGCATAATTGTCAATACCAACCGGAACCGCTCCAGAGATTATTGCGGTTCGGTGATACTAAGAACCTGTGCATCATAGCCATACAAAAAGCTGGTAACCATTATTTTAGTAGTATTGCAGCGGGAGAATACACAATGATAATGGTTGAGCCTCCGCCAAAGCCAAGAATTCAGATGGGATCATGTACTGAATTGACGCCACGAGCGGTCATTAATACTCGAGCCATAGAACTGACAAGTATGTAACAAAATTCAACTCATTTTAGTAAGACGCAGATAGCAACAGAGGGTATCAAAGGATGTAGAGCATGTGTGTAGCAACGGGACCAATAAGAAACTACACCTTTCTAGTTCTCCTGCCTCTTCATACCTTTTAACATACATTCTGGTATTTCCTATTAAACTTATCAGAACCTTGAAGCATCTATCCTCAGGCATATTAGTAAATGGAAGGGAAGGCCGAAAGTGAAGAGAAATACGGAGTGTAGGCACAGCCTATCGCGTTGCAATTTAAAATAAAGAATCAATGCAGCTGTAGCATATTGACTAACCAGAACTCCCAATTGATGATCCTGTGTTTGAAGATTGCAGAGAATTTATTCTATACTCCAAGGTGAGAACGCAGTAATTGATTTGGACATCAGTGAATGTCGATTGATCCCCGCTTGAGGCCATCAAAATTTCCTTGGCAAAGAGCTTGCTATGCCAATAGAGCTCTATAACTGCCTATGCATTTAGGCCGGGAACTCCAAATCTGTTGTAAATTAAAAATCCCAATGAAGTACTGGCACATGCGCCAAGACAAGCACACAAGATTCTCTGTGAATCAAGATTCATTGGTATCTACCCCAACGCCACGCTAAAGTCAAATGTAAATAGATTTCCAATTAGTATTCTTCGCCAGGCCCATCATCTCCCTCCTCCTCTCCTTCGCCACCACTGAAATACTAAATAATATGTCAGGAATCATTCTGAATATCTGAAACATGCTTTTGGATACATACCTTTTCGCCATTGTAATCTCCATCCTCGTCTTCCTCAAAGTTATCGTCTTCAGGTTCATCCTCACCTTCTTCAGAATTTGGCTCTTCGTCTTCGTCTTCCTGGTCGTCGGTGAATTTATCTAAAAGCTTCGAGGTCTCTTCCCGATCAGCCTTGATTGCACCATTCGTTGCTGTAGCATGGGCATCTGCGTCCAGTTAGCCTGTATCTTGGTGTGTTCCTTCCAGAGATCACTCCATCGCAGCATTGGTTCACTCTCAATTGGTTATAGCAACCGCCGTCTTTATGCCAAAGGAACGTACCCAACATAGCGGCTTTCTTCTCTCCAGCTTTCGCAATATCCGCCTTGATCTTCTCTCCACTCTCGCCCTCCAGCACATCCCACAATTCCTTGGGAAACATCTTTTTGTCGAGCTTGATCCGCTTTAAATCAGGCAGGGTTTGCTTTGGCGGATCGTACTTCTTGCTATAAGTATCCACCCCAGTAAACGGATCGAAATCTGCCTTGGCATTGACACCATACTGCTTATTGAATTGGTCTTCGGAAAAGGTTTTCGCCGGGGCATCGAGATCTCGTTTGGTAGGGTGTGTGTAAAAGGGACCGGCGTGAACAGTAGATTGGATCGCGCGGAAGTTTCGCAGAGCCCTTTTCTCTCGTTCCGAAGGTGAGCTTTGTTTTTTGAGTCCCGGATGCTCCTAAAAATCGCCGGAAGATTAGCATATACTCTTACTGGCAGAGCAGAGCGTCCCACTGGAAAGGTCTTGTTTGGTTCAACGTCTAGCTTCGCTTCTGTGTCGTATTAAAATGTTGCACCTTTGAGCATATTCGCTCCACGGCCTCCTCCTCTGCCGCCTCGTGAAGCCATTGCTAGAAATAGTTTCTTGGTGAAGTTGCAGGAAGGTGAAGGTCGTTGAGTCAGAATTGGTGATGGAGGGGTCCTCGGTCAAAATTATTTGAGCTTGGGTGGAGTTTCTGTATGGAGGCGGCCGCTAGCGTGCGCCTGGCAATAGGTGTAAGGCAAGAAGGCTGACGAGGCTGCGATACCTAAACAACTACCGATACGAATACTTTGCCCCAATAGTATTCTCAAATATTATCTGAAACTTCAGCAGCCAAACACTCCACGGTTTTTCAGGAGTTCTAAGAACGTTAACTCTCGTTTGCACATTGACAAGAGCTGTGTACAGCATCTGCCGATTACCCTTACACAATTCTCTAGTATGGAGAACGTACCAGTAACCGGTCTAGAAGACCTAGAGAAGCACCTTCAACAACTTTTAGATGCCCCTGAAACCCCTTTAAAAGCAAAACTCTTTGATGAGGTTGAGTTACAGCTTAATGGTATTATGCTGCATTCTAGGTAGTCTTCCACAACTCACTAACTTGCACCAGAGAGTAACATTCCACCGCTCATTCCACGGTTGCTACCCAATCTCACTCAAATACTGTCTACCTACGAAAAAGACCCCACCATACTAGCTAGTCTGGCGACTAAGCTCCTCAAACCTATTCAATTTACACAAGCTCTCACTCTCGCATCTGAGGAGTCTCTCATACAAGCAATGCGCTCGCCTGCACCATCTGCCAATATCCTCGGCATGACCGTTGTTGAGAAGGCTGCTCGGAGCCCTAGTGACACTGCAATCCTCTCGATTATGAAAGGCGTAGTAGAGGCATTCATACGCACATGGCTCAGCACACCACATGTAGAGGTTGGAGA
>Ga0247734_1000835_pt1 | contig 25196 bp, 24 predicted proteins | sample UWRJL103311B2_FD_180933 | JGI IMG/M metagenome (GOLD analysis project Ga0247734, IMG submission 180933) | Plant litter microbial communities from Arlington Agricultural Research Station in Wisconsin, United States - UWRJ-L103-311B-2 | ecosystem: Environmental > Terrestrial > Plant litter >...
CGTAGCGATATCCACCACCGTCTTTGGTCTCCTTCACAGCTGGACCATGTAAAATCACCTTGGGAACAGTCAGCAGCAGCTCTCCTCAATATTCGAACAACATACTGGACGGTTTGGCGGCAACGGGGCCAGATTCAGCCAGTAGCAACCTACTACACGTTGCAGGTCATCTGCTGGGTCCTCTCTACTGTTCTTTGACATGGTTGGTCTATTGAGTGAGTTAAATAGCGACAGTATGGCCACACGACCCGCGGAGTCTATCACGGCTAGGTCACTGCCTGACGGATTCCAAACCAGATGCTTCAGCGGTACATCGGCTTCCACAATCCGTGGTAGAGGCAATGGTTCTGTCAGTGACCAGCTCCCATCTGCTGGATTGCATCGAAGATTTTGGAGATTTAGGGCAGTCCCATTTGAAGCTATAGAAGCAATGCTACCCCATTTGGACCAAGCTATGTGTCTGAAGTAAGTCAGTAAATTTCTGGCAAAAACAGTTATAATAATAAGTCTTATAAAGAAGGACAGATGATATGGCACGTCTATGTACATGGCACTTAGGCACGACCTTATGGCATCACTTGAAGCATAGATAAGACAGGTTGCCTAAGCATTGTGCACGTACTTGAGTAGTCTGCATCAAAGATTATACATAGCAATACTAACTATCACAAATTGCTGCGCATAAATCTAACAGCAGAGCTTGCATTTGTTGTTAGGAAGCAGACAAGACTCGGCACTTCACCACTTTGAGGCGTGCTACTCTGTTCTTTTTTTGTTCTGAGTATAACACGTGGTTCAGAGAAGAGTTGAACTGCTGATCCTGGGTATACTCTCACACATGAAGAGTATTTGAAATGAGAATTGAAGCAAACGAGAAGTAGGATCCACAACGTACTGGCAGCATCCACTCTCTCTAAGTTCATCGATCCTTTGACGAAGCTCTTTGGTAGGTGGCCTCGAGGGTAATGACTGTCCATCCATGAGTGACAAGCCGGCATCGTCGCCAAACAAGTCATCGACCTGGAGCTCGTCCATTCCCATAGGTTCGTCCATCATGAGTGGCATTCCCTCCCACCAAGTTTCCAATGAGGGAGACTAAATATTGCGAAATAGACTTAGTAGCTGGCTGCGGATGTCGTGACTGGGCCAGGAGCCGCGAAATCCGAGTTAATTTGTATTTGATCCGTATATAAGCAAAGCGAGCATACTATGTTACATATACAAATACAAATACAGGAGCGAAATGGTGTGAGTTGGGAAAATGTTCGTCTTAGGAGGTTAATTTGTCCAAGCTTTAAGCCGGACAACAAGCTGGCGAGGCTGGACATGTTTCTTTCCCCAAACCACCTTACCTAAGCGAGGCGGGCTTGGAGCTTTGCTTTGCTTTGCTTGGCATTCAGGCAATTCCCCCCTGTGCGAGATCCGGTAGCCTTGTTAGCCTTGTTAAAAAGCTGTTAGCCTTGTTTCCGGTTCGGGGTGAGCTGGTTCTGCAGGGACAGACCAAACTGCTAAGCGAGACGCTAGGTAGACAAAATTGGGGTCGGCATAGCAACGTTTCCGGGTTGCAACATACAACATAACATTTGATCCATTTATTAATTAAGTAATGGAATTCAAGACCATACCTAAGTAGTGAGTAATGATAGAGTGCATTGTGCTGTATTTGTAGCTGTGGAATGTGATAAGTATAACATGTAAATTGTGCATCTTGAAAGGGACTCTTATTAACAAAGAGGGGCTATTCTGGACTAGCCCCCTTAGAGGCTTACTCACAATGATGAGGCTCAATTATTTGAGCTGGTTTTATAGCTGGTTTGGATCGCAATAGTGTAAAGATAAATCAACGCAATGTCCAGCGACGTGAAAATTAATGATAATAGTAATGATAATAATAATAATATAGGACAAACGAGCCATGATATAAATTGTCATAATACTTCGCAGCGCCACCAGAATTATTGCATGATTTCCTGCTCAGTCCACACTTAGGTGCGTTGCAGTAGTTCCCGTGGTGACAATCATCCCGTAGCGAGTCTGACGAGGGACAACTGGTAGAATCCCAGCCAAGACCTCCTCTCTTTCCCAACGTCAAGTACGACCACGACTCGACTCGACCTTCTCTCACCAACACCAAGGACTGTGGCCCGACAATTCACTCGATTACGGACAGTCATGTTATAGGGATCAAGGAGAACCATCTCATCTTCAGCCATGTCCTGCACCCCTCCTCGCCCCATCTGCGAAGAGATCCCCAGTAGTTCGCCTCTCTCTTCTCCTCTTTCCAGCATAGGCTCAAGATCCCCCTCTCTACCAGCAGATTACCCTTCGCCGGTTTCTAGTAATGTCTCCGAGACTGGCTTGTCGCAGGCGCAGAAGCGTGAATCGCCCGAGGGCCTCATAGATGACAAGGACCTCCCCCCAGCTAAGAAGCTGAAGATCACAAAGCCAAAAGAACTTAAGACCGAATACCTTGACCTGAGCGCGCTCAACGAAAGCGTCGATGAGACGGATCATAAATTGAACGACCAAAAGCTGCGAAAATTGACCGAGGTATTACGGTCAAAGCGGAAGATTGTTGTTATTGCTGGGGCTGGAATCTCGGTCTCTGCGGGCAGTACGTATTTTACATCCCCTTTATTGTTCTTCGTTTACTAACGATTTCTAGTTCCTGATTTCCGCTCCTCCACCGGTCTCTTTACAACGCTGAAAACTCAACATAAAACTGCCAAATCTTCTGGGAAGCACCTATTTGATGCGTCGGTGTATCGCAATGATAACTCTACCAAAGATTTTCATGATATGGTTCGCGAGTTATCCCACTTGACGCAAAACGCCACGCCTACCCTTTTTCACCACATGCTTGCTACTCTTGCAGAGGAAGGTAGATTATTACGATTGTACACTCAGAATGTAGATGGTATCGATACTTCAATAGAACCTCTTGCCACAACAGTTCCTCTTAACAAGAAGGGTCCTTGGCCAAAGACGATCCAGTTACATGGAGGATTAGCGAAGATGGTGTGTAGTAAATGTGGTCATCTTGACGACTTTAATGGCGCTCTATTCGAGGGCTCAGAAGCACCTTCCTGTACCGAATGTGTAGAGAGAGATGGTGTACGCTTAGCAGGAGGTCTGAGAAGCCATGGAATTGGCTGCTTACGACCACGTATGGTTTTGTACAACGAATTCAATCCGGATGAAGATGCTATTGGAGCCGTTAGTCACGCAGACCTGAAGACGCGACCAGATGCTGTAATTGTTGTAGGAACCAGCTTGAAGGTTCCAGGCATTCGCCGCCTAGCAAAGGAGATGTGTGCAGTTACTCGAGGCCGACGGGGAGGCTTTACTGCTTGGATCAACCTTGACCCGGAACCTTTAGGTATCGACTTCAAGGACAGTTGGGACTTGGTTGTTCGAGGCAAGTCTGATGAAGTTGCTCATCACGTGGGTCTACCTAGATGGGATGACAAGGATTGTGGGGAATTCAAGGTTATCACAGAGAAAAACCCGCCTGGAAACAAAGTCCAAGTGGTTCTGGAGATGAAACCTCTCGAGGTTGTGAAGACACAAGGCCTAGTTACCCCCGATGCCAGTCCACGTCAACAAAGCCCCATCCTTTTGGAAGGCATCACCAAGTCGAAACAATCTTTGCTGTTTGGTGCCAAACCTACAACTATTACCGATTCCAAGGTCAAGAAGAAGGCTAATCGGAAACCAAAATCTGCCACAACATCTCAGCCCTCGAACAAGATTACTAAAGCGTTTACGACTAGTAAATCCGCAATATCCACATCAACCAAATCAGGTCTCAGCCGCCCTTCCAAAGACAAAGGCTTCAAAAAGGAGGATTCCAAATCATCTCTTGATAATCCATCTCATAAAACAAGTCCTCTATTCCCCAGCCTCAATCGTAAACTCAGTCCCGTATCTCCTACGAATCATCGCAACAACTACGAATCACCTTACCCCAAATTTGAGATTCAGGTTCCCAGAATTCAAACCGATCACTTAGCAACACCAACCACACCCACAGCTTCCTCGCCACAGTCCTACGATCGTGAAGCAACCATATCCCCCAAAAGCGTTCCATCAGGCATGGAGAATCTCATTTCTTGATTCCTTCCTCATATTCTCTCTTATATATATACATACCATGGCGTCTTATCTTCACGGGAAAGTGAACTAGAGTTACATTATGATGATTAGCAGTAACGGCATCTAATATCATGCTACAAGGCTGTTACAGACCATTATATATTGGCGTTTTTCTTAATTAGAATGGGGGGGTAGGTGGAGTTCTATGTTTTGGGGTGCATGCGATGCTGTATGTATACAGTTATGGAACATCGGAGCATGTGTTGCGGCGAATTGTCATATCATAGCGGCGGAGCTGTGGTCAGCGACCGTTAGGGATGGGATAGTGGCGGTATCTGTGTATAGAAATTAGACAACGAGAAATTTGATTCTCAGTCAAGTCTTTTCAGCCTCTAGTGGTATGTATTGTTATCATCAAATAGCTTAATACCGCAATGCCAACTCTCTGTTCCTTATTTATGTGAAGCTTTGCTCTTGCTGAGGGGTCAGATATGTGCTGTACTATATAAATTCTCGATTCACCAACTTGCTTTCAAAACACGAATAAAATTCCGCTTCTCAGATCGGCCTTCACAAACATGCTCACTGGTCAAGTTGTCTCATGCCCTCTCAACAAAACTAACAAATTCTCAGTACCCAGTTCCAATCCTCCATACTACACATACTAACATTCAATTCCACCCAAAAAAAAAAACACCTCAATACTTGTCTGTCAAACGGCTTTGATAGCATCCTCTGATGCTGTATCCATCTCATCACAATCATACCAAAAATCGACAGCCTTAGGGCCGGTTCAATGATGATGATGATATTAATTAACGTCTTAATGCGGGCATAAATCAAACAAGCTAATGCTGCCTATGACCCTGACCTCCCGAGGGGTACGAAGACGTGCTGAGCTAAGGATTTACAAACAACGTCTTGCTTTAAAGCATAACCCGAAAACAAGCCCGGGTCCCTGGTCCCGCGGTGTTGCAGTGCCATTGTATACACCCTAGGAAAGCATTTCATGAGAGAGAAGTGGCTGAGTAGCCGTGTAACCGCGCTCCTTCCGCGGCCGGTTGGGATAGAGGCAGATGTGGTATGCTGCTATCGAGAGGTGCTGAAGGTCGCCATCGTTGAACCCAGGAGATTCGAAGTTATTCAAAAACCTCCTTGACAGTTTAAGAACGCGAACCCCTCAACCCTCTTCCAGAGCAGGTAGCGAGCCTTGGCACGCATTAAGGCACATTTCAATACTCCAGAATCCAAATATCCCCCTTCTAGCGTGGTGTCTTGTCGGTGATGAATAGAGTAAAAGATGAAGAATTGAAAAGGAAAACCCCTTGTGCGCTCGGCCTCATGTCGTTCAATTGGTGATAGTTGCAGTGTTGGTAGGGCACGATCCGTTGTTGCGTGCGATTGTCAAAAACCTTGAGAGGGGAAAACATCGCGACCGGGCGTCCTTCCTTCTTCCAAGTACCACTTCTTGTAGTCTGTTGAATTTGTCGTTGTCACTCAACAACCGTCATTCACTCACTCTTATGAAACGAGCCGAAAAATATTCTCGCCGAGTGAAGTCGGTCATATAAGTGACGAGAAACTGTAGGGCCGGTTCAAAATCATACACAACAAACCAAATTCAAATTCAAAAACCAGAAAACACAGCCTAGTCTCTCCAACTTCTCCTCCATTCAAAACCACTCCATTGAGCTGGTTATTCTACTACAGTAAGTTGGAATTCCTATCCATCAGCTTGGCCAGTTGAGCATGTTACTTTTTTTTTCTCCTTTCAAAAAAGGAATCTTTTTGTTATTGTTATTATAGGTGGCCTCCTTGTAAAATAGGAGCTGGGGAGGAGAATCTCTGACTAGAAATAACAAAAACTGCACTTCTCTTACTATTAAATTTGATTAGCACTGCAACTACAGCTACTTTTTGAGCTATGCTTCTTCTAGCGAAATAATTGCAAGTGAAGTAATGCTCTTAATATTCCTGAAATCTGAGCTAGACGATAGTGTAGCTCCTTAACTTTGTCTTCTAAAACCTCAAAATGGAGCGAGAGAAACAAAAACAGCTGCGAACTGAAATTTGATAGACCAAGATTCAGGCTAGCCACCATTTTACAGTACAAATGCGAAAAAGCTGGAGGATTTGGTTATAACTTTGGTGATATAGTGTTGAAAACCACAACCTGAAAGCTGGGTGTCTTATCTCGTGCAATCCATCTGGCCATTGTTGGAATAAGAAAGGAATTTTGTGCCTCGGGGCTTACAGATTCCATGGAGGATGCTGTTTGATATGGCTTAATGCGGCTAACGGGTACGATGATCTCATTTTCCAGAGCAGAACCACGATTTTACACATCTCTCAAATATCAGAATCGGGGTAACTACCGTCACTTGTATCAACACAACACGAAACATAGAAACATAGAAACATAGAAACATAGAAACATAGAAACATAGAAACATAGAAACATAGAAACATAGAAACATAGAAATGTAGAAATGTAGAAACTTAGAAACGTAACAAGCGGGTAGGTCTAAATCTACGTTTATAATATACAGTCTCGTCTACGCAACGAGCTTAGAAACATTTGATTTGGTATCGTTCGACTACATCCACCCAATACTAAGAACCATCAAAAAGCCTGTCTACCAAAAACTTCCCCTCATGTGATTCCATACCGAAGATACCTATCTAAGCGCTAATCCTCCGAAAATCAGAAGTATAAATTCACGTTCTATTACTACTTTCTTCAATAAAGCTTAGCTTGATTTTAATGCAAAGAACCCGTCTCCGAACATCATAGCTAGTCTCACTTTTCCAAGCAACAAGCAACAAACAACAAACTACCCAATCTCCCCCTTTTCCATAATATTAAAGGATTCTACAATCAACATGCCTGATATCAGAGCTAAATGCGCGCTGTTTTAGTACGACAATTGAGTTTCAAAGAGGTTAATGATCTTATTTCACCAATCTTTAAAGGAGTATGGGAGGGAGCTGCAAAGGCCCATGTGATTATATAGGTTTGGGGATGTAAGGTGAAAGGAACAAGCAAGGTAGGTTTGTAAAGGTCAGTTTGTTCAAAAGATCAGTCAGCTCTGTTTCTTAACCTATGTGATATGTATACGATAATCAACAGATCAGGAGGATGGCACAAGTTACACCCACCAGGCTTAGTTCACGGCTTCAGCAAGACAGACACAATAAAGAACCAGACTGATAAAGGCATGATGATTGTCATTACACAGCTCCTAGGAACCAATGTCTAAATATATACAATGATCTCAACTGGCCAAAAAGGTCGCACCAATCACATTATTCATCCAAAGGCCAGTTTAGTAATTACACAATACCAAAACACAATGTGTAACATTACAGCATGCACCTCAAAGCCACTCATGGGGTCTTCGCAGGTAAGGTATTAAAAAAATCCACACAACCCAGTCCTAAACACCTTCCCAATCCCGTTCCAGGGGTGTAAATGCAACGAACTCCTTTAGTAGATGCAGGTCTTTTTTCGCTAAAACGCGGTTCAATCTTTAATACAATGCTCCCTTACTCTTCTTCCTAACTTTTTATTCTCATGTCGAAAGGCTTGCGAACTTGTCCTGGAAGCTATTCATTCGCTCTTGCTCAATCGCTTTCTGTAGTTTCCTAGTCTCTCGCACTGCTTCTTCCCGCTCGTTTTGGAGCTCCATGACTTCCATTTGAGCAATGTTCATGCGCCCCACGACTTCCTCCATTTCCTTGTCGGCTTCGGAAAGAGCTGTCTCCAACTCTGTGACTCTCTGCTTCAAGAATTCCATCTTTGAGTCCTCAGATACGGACATAGCCTTGCCAGATGTTGTTGAATGGATGCGAGGTGACTTCGAGGTGTTCGCGAACATTGGCGACAATGGCGTTTTTGGTGCAAACAGACGCGGTGATCGCATGCCTTCCTTCATGCGCTGAAGTTGGCTGTGGTGACTCTCTTTGATATCACGGATCTCCTCCTCATGACGAGAAATGCTCTCTTCCGATGACTGTTGGGCAGCCATAAGTTGATCCTCGAGAGTCTTAAGCCGGGATTGCATTAAGCTAATCTTTTGAGCATTCGATCTTTGTTCCATTTCACCACGCTCAATGGTCTCTGAGAGACGCTGTCGCAGAGAACTGTTCGAAGCAAGTTGTTGGCGCACTTGAGTAGCTAGCTCTTCTACACGCTTGGCTGAATCACGAAGTTCATCAGCCATAGCCTGTTCTGAAACAAGATGTAGCTTCTCAGCCATTCTGTGGGCTTGTGATTGATCTTGAAGCATATCTACCTCTCGCTTTGCAAAGTCTCGCTCTGAGATTGCCTCTGCGAGGTTTTGTTCTAGCTCTACCAGAGCATTTTTGGTCTCTTCATCCTTAGAACCCGACAATTCCAGGCTCTTCACTCGTTCTAGCGACTCTGCATATTCTTTCTTGAGATCCATGTAGGCCCGTTCAAGACTCTCAGAAGAAACGTGACTACTTCCTGGTCTTGATCCGTTCGACTCATTACGTTGCCTTGTTCCTGTCGGTATTAATATGTCGTTCTCATCGAGGAGGTTCCGCAAAGATCCAATTTCTTGCTCTGCACGATCAAGATCCATCTTCAAGCCACTGAGTCCCTTCTCACATTGCCATTTTTGCTCAATAGCTTCATCAGCCCGGCGGCGAAGCACGTTGATCTCCTCACGAAGGCTAGCAACTTCTTTGTCGTATGCCAATCGTCTAGGCGAGCTGGAAAGCGCTCTATCCCGTTCGACCTCAAGTTGTCGGATTCTCTTCTGGTTCTCACGGTTCTGGTGCTCCTGTCGCTCAAGCAAACTCTTCAGGGCTGCATGAAGGGCATCTCGTTGAAGCTCTACATCCTTCACCCGTTCTGCAAGCGCATCTCGTGATTCTCCAGTCTTTACAGACACTGATCTTGAGAGCGATGAAGGTCTTGAGCGGATGGTGGGTTGGACATAAGAGCCAGAATGTGCGACAGAGCTTGATCTGGTGAGTCCTTTGGAAGATCTGGAAGGTTTGGTTCCAACCTCTTCCGCTATGCTATTAAATTTATTCATTTGTTGGTGCATCTCCATAGCCTGCTTTTGAGCGTTTATTAGATTTATATTCTCATTCTTTATGTTTTGCAATTCCTGTTGCATTTTCGTTTGTTCGTAATTAAGTTTCTCGTGCTGGGCAGCTTGGGCTTCGAGACCTTCGACGCGAGCCCGTAGTTGGGGAACGATCTCATCCCGCAGGTTGTCCCGTTCATTATGGGAGGTCTGGAGTTCTCCTTTGAGGGCTGTCAAGAGGTCTTCGAAATTGTCTTTAACTTGTCTTTCATCTGCTAGGCGGCGGCGAAGATCTTCACATGTTGATTCAAGATCCTTAACTCGACCTCCTGCATTCATAGAATTCATGGAAGCAAGGTCGACCTGATTTAACCTGTTAGCAGGAAACCCATGTGGGGAAAACGGGGCTCGTACGTGCGATGCCTTCTCTTCCAGGCTGTGTATCTGTTTTTCAAGTTGTTTACGCCTCGTCCGTTCATCTTGGACTTTGGTGGTTAGTTCCAGTCTGATCTGAGCCTTCTCTTGCTCCGTCTTCCGAATTGCGCGTTCCAGATCATCCTGTTTAGAGTCTGAATCACCATATCTTATTGAACTAGTTCCAGAGTCTGAAAAGTAATCACTTGTTCTTTTGCTGCCAGGGTTTGCAAAATTTTGAGCTTCGGCTTGTAATCGATCTACTAGATCCTCTAGGTCCATCTCGCGTCTTATAGAAGACGCCAGCTCTGAGCTGATATCTTTCAATTCCCTCTCCATCTCTTCGACCTGTATTGGTGTCGTGGGAGTTGCCAATGGGAGTTGCAAATATGCGTTTCCGAAATAGCCTCCGTTTTCTGCATTTGCCTTTGGTACGTCGATAGCTGTCGGTTTGTTCCTGGCGGCGAGCGTTGTGGAGGCATGCGGATGGAGTTCTGGGGTTGGCGGTGACGGTATGGGTGAATATGTCTTTTCTGAGAAATTTGTACTAGCTGAGATCGGTGATGTGTTTCCTCCCCAACCAAAGAATGAGCCAAGTTTTGAACCTGCCGGTGACTTCTGTGGTGATTTTTGAATGGTTGCAGCAGTGTCCGTGGAGTCGTGAGAAACTTTTCGTGATACTCCGCTCGGCACATTGATTTTGTGAGGTGGTGTAGGTTTGGCGGAGAATACGGACATAGTAGCAGAACCTGGTACTGTGGTGGTTGAATCGCTATACCATGTACCTGTTGATGCACTCGCAGGAGTCAAAGCTGATGATTCACTGTCTAACCTCTCATGCCTTGGAACATGGGATTCTGAAGCAGCTGTGGTTGAATCAGGAATGCCTTGGGGTGTTTCTAGGTTGGTGACTGGTCCAGATGAGACGCGCTCGGGTTTCTCGGACGTCAATGCAAAGTGTTCTTGGTGTAATGTTCTGTTTCTACGTTAGAATTTGCTGCAGTCTACGTTTCCTTGCTTGGATCCAAACATACTTAGGAGGACTCTTTTGGATAGAGGAACGTTCTGGAGTAAAAGGGATGGTAGATTGCTGAGGGAATTCGTATAGAGTAGGGCTGTCGACGGAATACGGTCTGCTGAAGGTCTCGTTGGGCGGTGGAAGGGTGCTAGCAAGATGTTCCCCTGATGAGTACCTCGTGGCCAGAGGAGATGCCGTCAATGGCAGCGGTTTCCTTCGTACGGGAGATGATATTGGTGAGGTCGACACCGTCGATAGCGCTCGAGGACGAATCGCCAAAGGAGGGATCCCAGGTCGATTGTTCCGTACTTCGTGTGGGAGGGCTCCTAGACGGTGAGTGGCTGGAGGAGAAGACGTTTGCACATCAGATGATTCTGAAGCAGATGAAGTCTCAGGATGAGGAACCAGCGAGGGGTGCCCGTTTGGATAGTGAGGAGCCTCGGACGCCATTGTTTTTTGACAAGCCTTGATGGCTGCTAAGACATCGGTTTGGGGGAGAGATGTGCAATCCGAAAGATAGCTAGAAGAGGAGTAGTTCCGAGCGTGGTATGATCGCGGCAGATTCTGGATAGATCGAACGAAGTCTGAGTGGTAGTGGTAGCGGTATGGGTATGAAGCCAAAAGGGGTGGATTTCTGGACTTGCCCAATTTTGCCCTTTCTCAATCCCCTCTTGGAGCCAAGTGCGGATACTACACGCTGGGAATATGAGTGGCCAGGGAGCAAGAACGAAGGGCAAGATGACGGGGATAGCAGAGCGATCGAGTTTAGTGACTTCAGTTTGTGCAGGGAAAGGGGGCCAGCAACGACCAAAGCATGCAGAGCACGGATAAGCGCGGGTGAAGGTATTCAGGAACACCAATCACGGAGCCATACTGGAGTATACTGTTCTTGTCAGAGTGGTTGTGCCCCTGAAAATGAGAATGGGGTGTGGTCGGTGTGGGTGCAACGTTGAAGTTTGGTGGTTGGTGGTGATTGGTGGTGATGAAGGTTGACGTTCAAAAGAGCGGGGCGCCAAGAATAACAGCCAGTCAGCTTCCATGAAAATAATACGCAGTGCTAAAGTAAAATAATTAATTAAAGAACATTATTCAGTGCACTCCGTAGTGGCGCCGCTGGCCACCCAGTGGTACTGCTGACCGCCAGTAGCAATGAACAGCCTCTATCAGTCATTTCTTTTAGACGCCAATCCCTCATATTGCTAAAGTATCTAACGCCTTTACTTACAAGCTGTCGATCGTGAACCGTCTGTCAGTGGTCAGTGGTCAGTGGTCAGTGGTCAGAGTGTCAAAGAGAGAACTATTGATCAAGCCTGTTCACGAGTGACGAACGCATCTTGGCTCTGCTACTATACGAAGTACGATGAGTGCTAACGAGTGCTACAGGACGGAATAGTCTCGACGGTGATTTTAGAGATGCTCGCCCCCTATTCTCTCATTACCACACAGTGCTCCCTACGGCTACAAACAGGAACAGCTAAACAAACTAGGTAAACAACCATTAAACCACACACACGACTACCACCTCATCATACCAGGATCCCTGTCCATCATTGAGAAAACATGGCCATTGTACGGAGAGTAGAGTAGTACTGTAATGTTTCTCGCCAACCTCGCCAACTTTTTACAGAATCAGCACCGTCCAATTCAAGGTTTTCTACGAACCACCAAGGAACCTTTCAAGCTCGAGGATCTGCAAAATTGCCACTTTAACCCCTAATTATATATATATATCCCGACACATATGACATTGTCTCTACCGAAAAACCGTGGGGAAACAGGGGGCCATTGCCCATTACCTAGTGTACGAAGTACTCACTGTACTGTACTAAAAGGAGACTATTCTACGATTGCCGAAATGAAAGAATCTTGAAAGTTGCAACGCTAAATAGGAAATGGCTTTGGTTCATTTGTTCGCTGTACCGTACCGAGCGTACGCACCTTTAGAGTTCGCCGAGAACGTGGTAAACGGGGTGTTCCAGAAAGTATGAGATCAAGCTAGCAGCTAAATAGCAACTCCTCATTAGGGATTTGTTGTTGGGAGTAAAACACGTTTGCAATAACATTCAGAGAAGCTGGAAATCCAACTTTCTAGAACCTCAACAGGGTCACGGATTCGAAGATGAACACTGCTTCTTTCCCTTCTTTCATCTCCGCACGTCCGCAGTTATCGTCTCCAGATTCCAAGACCATCTAGGATTAAGTTTGGTAGATCCGAAGAACATCACGGACCATAGTACAACGCTAGAAAACTGTAGCTTTGAGCGTGGGGGCCATTAATTTCAAGAAGGTTGTTCCTGAAACTTAGTAGTGCTAAGTTAGTACTGTACCTACGTAGAACGTATCCAGACTAGTGGACCAAACAGCATGAATAGTGAACTTGAGACAACATGGCACCGGCATCACTGGCAATATACACTGATGGAAGAACAAGTAGCTTAATATTTCCACCACTCTATCTACCTCCTCCCTAGCACGTAGCTTATGAAGAGCACAATCCTCGCCCACGAATGTATTTCACGTAGGCAAGCCCGACTGTGAGAAGATGTTGAAGTTCTCCCAAACGCCAGATGCTATGCTCTGATGCAGAAAAAAGACTCGAGAGAGCCCCCATGCCGCCATTATCTACGGTCTATGTTGAAAGACTTTTATCTTTCTTGTAAAAACAACGAAAGAGAAAGCTTTAATTTTCCCTACCCATCTCATTATCTCCCGAATGCGCCTGGAAAATAAACTCAGAACTCCGATTTATACCCCCATGGTCGTTGAGACCAATGCAAACTCGCTGTTTATTTCGCCGTGAAAATCCGTTGTAGAAAGGTAAGGAAAATCATGAGAGAGACGTTGAGTCTCTCTCATATCGTAGCGAACGTTAATCATTTAGATTATAAGTGTCTTGGGCTTCTCCCAGGTGAAGTTCTGGTTTGTGAAGTGTCCATTCTTGGCAGTTTGGAAGTAGATTGGCTTGGCCAAGTCGAGCTCTTGAACTATCACACCAGGTCTCATATCGAAGTTCTTGTTGATGATAGCAACGAGCTCATCAGAGGAGAGATCCGATGTACCGTAGCTGTCGACGAAGATGGAGAGTGGCTCGGCGACACCAATGGCGTACGAAAGCTGGACAAGCGCACGGCGGCAAAGCTTAGCATTTACCAAAGACTTTGCGATCCAACGAGCGAGGTACGCAGCTGATCGATCGACCTTGGAGTAATCCTTTCCTGAGAAAGCACCACCACCGTGAGCTCCCCATCCACCGTAGGTATCGACAATGATTTTTCGGCCAGTAAGACCGGCATCTCCTTGAGGACCACCAATGACGAATCTTCCGGATGGTTGAATCTGGATTTGGTTAGTGGAAGTCAGATGATAGTAGCAAAATACTCACGTGGTAAATGGTTTCGTCGCTCAAGTACTTGGCGGGGATGACCTGCTTGATGATCTTCTCCTTGAGCTCCTTGCAGATCATTTCGGTGGTGATGTCGTCGCTGTGTTGAGCAGAAATGACGACTGTGTGAACCCTTAGAGGAACGACGGCACCATTGTCGTGCTTGTATTCGACGGTGACTTGGGTTTTGGTATCAGGTCTCAACCATGGGAGGCTGCCATCTCGGCGAGCAGCGGCCATAGCAGCATTGAGCTTGTGAGCCAGTTGGAGGGTCAATGGGAAGAGTTCTGGGGTCTCATCGGTGGCATAGCCGAACATGATACCCTGATCACCGGCACCAAGCTTCTCAATGACCTCGTCGTAGTGGAGACCTTGGGCGATATCTGGAGACTGCTCCTCAATCGCAACCAACAGATTGCAGGTCTTGTAGTCAAATCCTTTCGACGAGTCATCGTATCCGATGTCCTTGATGGCATCACGAACAATCTTCTGGTAATCGAGCTTGGTCTTGGTGGTAATCTCGCCAAAAACCATCACCATGCCCGTCTTCGTAGCAGTTTCGCATGCCACCTTCGACGCCGGATCGTCTCGCAAACATGCGTCACAAATTGCGTCACTTATTTGATCTGCTATTTTATCGGGATGGCCCTCTCCGACTGATTCAGACTTAGAAAAGTGTTAGTTGTGGTTGTGGAAGAAGAGGAAAGCCAAATACATACTGTGAAGAGGAAAGTCCCTTGATTGTGGTGGGTGAAGGCAGCTTTGCCGTTGCCGTTAGTTTGGGCCATGATGATAGTCGAATGGGAGATGAGGGACTTGAGGATGAAGATTATGGGCTGTTTAGAGATTCTATATGGTTGATGATAGAAAGTTGAGAACAGAAAAATGGGGTTGGGAAGAAAAAGTCGGTCAAAGAGAGCGAGCAATTTGGTGGGGTAGCAATTCACTATGGCGAAATACGCTAACTCTCTTTAGGATATCCCACCAGCAGAATTTAGAGGCCGGTGATTATACGTAAGTTTTGTAATTTCACCAGGTGAATATGATTACATTTTACATTATATATCAAGTGGTCGTGAACGTGACCTCAGAGCGGAAAATACTAGTTCTGGTAGTAAGGTTGTCGTATCATTTTTTACTAATTTACTTTAACTAGAAGGGTCAAACTTAAGAGTATTAGAATGGGTTTTTTCTATTACGAATTTTTCATAGCATAAACAGCGTTGTCTTTATATATATTACTAATTTAGTTTACGTAAGATAGCAAACTATGTCGTAGAGTAATAGAAAGTTTTGATTTGCTACTTTTTTTTAATACAATATTAATTATGAAGGATAATCTTATACAATTTAAGGTAAACGAGGATTGAAGAGGGGACTTGTACTAATCATCCTTTGGTAGCTACTAATGGCGTTGAAAATAGAAGAATAATGGGACCCAAATATACAATATATAAAGCAGTTTTGCTTACACTGTATTGTAATTCGGGAGCTCGGATTACAACTTTTCATTCGTATAAAGACCCCGACACCTAAGAAGCAGTAAGCATAAGTACTGAACAAAGAACCGAACAGAACAGAGAAATATCCGACCGAAGGGGCCTTACGCACGGGTTAAAATACTGTAGGTGGGTTTATCTGGGCCGCTGGATGGAATGAGAATGATAAACTGTCTCAGCCCATATTCGACTGGGAGTACAAACACCGTACTTCCGTCCTGTCCGAATGCTTCAAGATGGGCAGGCGATCCAAGGCAGGTCGACGTAATAAAGTTGACTTTCGTGCTACGAGCACCAAACGGAATCCGTGGTAATTGAGAGTTCCACTGCGTTCTCCATTGTTCTGCATCTGCAGCTTTGCTCAAGGCGGTGAAGATTATCGGCAACATTCTGATTTGATTGCGCGATTTGCTGGGCCGCCTTACAGTAGGGGGCTTTTTCTACCCCCATCAAATTTCATTTTCTCACTTCTTTGACTCGACTTGACTACCCGATGTCTGTATATCCAGATAGTGGGTGGGTTGATCAATCACCCCTATGCCTTCGTACGACCTTCACAACAATAATCGTACCGCCAGAGTTGATACATTCGGCATGGGAAATTAATACTTCATAACACTGTTCGGGATTTCTACAAAGCCCCCCTCTCTGTTACGTTCATAAGTGTTTGTGTCAACATCTGCCAGCCAGAGCATCATCTTTCAACATTGATGTTCAAGTGCCAAGTGCACCGCGAGTTCTGAGACTCCCGAACTCGCTTAGATTCTGGCCTGAGGTATCAATCCTTGGTGGATCGCTTATTATGTTCACTCATTGTGTTCTCTGGCTCTTCTGGTCCGTCCACCGTAACCGTTGAACCCTGCACGTGCACGAAGGACGTGTCACCTTATAGGGTGCGCGCGGTGCGGTCTAAAGTGGCGGATATTGACACACCCTCTAATACCTTGGGACATTACAGTAATACTTTGGCTTCTAAGTTTTTAAAAGGTAAATCATTGTGGTAATACTACTAATTCAAAGCCTAGTTGTCTTTTCCTTGCATTTAAATCTTATTTGAAACAAATAATACTAATGTATTTTGTCAATTTAATGGTACAGTGTGGCAATATCTGTCACTCTAGCCCACACCCCGATAGCCAGCCGACAGCAACAACAGCCTTGTGGCTACGCAAAATTTGTTTCGTACAGTAGAAGGCTGAGAGATTTCAGTCAATCAACCCCACCACTCCTACTATTCCATCCCACCACCACCTTCCACCATCCATCGCCTTGCATCATAAACAATACCATGAGCAAATACGGCGTCCTCGTGATGGGCCCAGCCGGTGCCGGCAAGGTATGATTTAGATTGCATTTCAAGCATTGTCAAAAGTCTGACGTCCGCCAGACCACCTTCTGCTCCTCCCTCATCACGCATCTGCGCAACAACAAACGGTCATGCTTCTACATCAACCTTGACCCCGCGGCCGAGGAATTTGTGCACGAGCCCGATCTCGATATCAAAGAACTCATCTCCCTTGGAGATGTCATGGAGGAAATGGGGCTGGGCCCAAACGGCGGCTTGATCTACTGCTTCGAGTTCCTGCTCGAGAACCTCGACTTTCTGACTGAAGCAATCGATCCACTAACCGAAGAGTACCTCATCATAATTGACATGCCCGGCCAGATCGAACTCTACACGCATATTCCAATCTTACCAGCATTGGTAAGGCACCTGACGAGGACCGGAGCGCTGGACATCAGTTTATGTGCGGCATATCTTCTAGAGGCGACATTCGTGGTGGATAGAGCGAAGTACTTTGCCGGGACATTGAGTGCCATGAGTGCCATGATCATGCTGGAGGTTCCGCATATCAACATATTGTCCAAGATGGATCTAGTAAAGGGCACAGTAGGGAAGAGAGAACTCAAACGATTCCTGGACCCGGATTCCAGCTTATTGGATGACATACCTGGATCCACTGAAGACGACGGCCTAGGTGAGGCAAAAGACACAGAAACGACCATGTCAGGGAACAGCTTCAAGCGCCTTAATAAAGCGGTGGCAAGTCTGATAGACAACTTTGGTATGGTCTCATACCACCAGCTGGATGTGCAAAATGAGGATAGTGTGGGAGGAATACTAAGCTATATCGATGATGCCATACAGTTCCATGAAGCACAGGAGCCAAAAGAACCAAATGATACAATGGAGATAGAATATGAAGATTAAACTAGGATCTCACGAGGCGTTAAAAGGATCGGAAAGCATAGCGATGGCGTTATTGTAGATATCCAAAGGCTATATTAATCGTTTTGTCCTTTGCTTCAAGTCAGTCCCGTCTCTGGCGTAATGTCGCCCAAAAGATCTGCGTTTGTCCTTCATATGACCAAATCATAAATATAACTCCTGAGCGTGCAAACACCCGCCACAAGTCCTGGTAGGAGGTTTTCCTTTCTCCAAATCCCATTCTAACGCTAAATGCAACGCAACAAGTGTTCCAAGACACAGCATTCGCTATCCAGACTCAGCAATTTGCCTATTCCATATCCCATCAACAAGTATACCGTCCCCTCATCGCCAGCTGCTCGTAGCAGCGTGACCACCCCCCATGCCTTGCCTCTCGTGGTGCAATTTCTGATATCCCTCGAACCTTTCATACTCCTTTAGCCAAAACTGACCCAGCTCGCCGGCCCATCGTCCCAGATCCCTTCCCGTTTCCTCAAAGCCTCTCTTCCACGCTATCGCAAGCGCCAGTATCACAGCCGCGTAAAACGATATCCGCAACCAAAATAATATCGTGCGCCAGATCCACGACAGCACGGCTTTTGCAAGCAGCAAGAGGATAACTGCGAACGCTACGATGAGTAGGCCGGAGGAGTTGGCGGCATAGTCGGCGAGGGTGTCGAGGTAGGGTGTTATAATGGGGAGGCTGCGGGACTGTACGGTGTAGAAGGTGTTGCGCACGGGTTGTAGATAAGGATCGGCGCTGTTGTAGAGATGGATTGCGGAAAGGAAGTATTCTTGGAGGATGTCCATTGTGTTTTCCGTGGGTTGTAAAGGTAGTGGTGAGAAAGAAGGAAGCGCGGGGCTTTACTTTGCGGTGTAGAGCTGGTGTGGCGCGCGAGGTTGATGTCGTGCTCAGAGCAGGTTGATATCTGGTCGTCGTGATATGTTGTGGTTTGAGGGCCTTTTCATGCTGAAAGAGTTGCGACAAGAGTGCAGATGTTGATGTTGGCTCGTGACAAAGTTCTTGATTTGAGCATCGAATATATCATTCGGAGCTCCCCAGCTTCACACAACTTTTAGCGCTTCGCTTGTCGTAGCTTCCCCTGAAAGTGCTGCAGCGAGGTTGTGAACAGAAGACTTCCAACTCTGGTGAGTCTGGTTCTGTTTGCTTTAATACCATTTCTTATTCATTCTGACACGTTTTCAAACTCGACTCCCATAAGAAATTGCAGCTCTATTTTTACCTACGTAACACCTAACAACTAAGCAAATTATACCGGTCAACCCTATATTTCCAGGCGGCTAGGCGGATAATACTGGATAAATCAAAGAATGCCATGGTGGCTTGTTCTTCAATTTCATCTGTTTACAAACAAGCTGTAATGGCAAAAGCATTGCTTATGCAGTATTGCAAACAATGCCAAGCTTCACTGAAAGTCACGACTATATTTACAAAAGTGGTGGATAGGTGTTTGGCTGTTAGCTTCAAGGCAACAAGGTTAAAGATATGCTTAGATCCACAATCTCGCACTTCACCTTCCTGTTTAGCTATTCCAACAAAATTTACAACTTCAATTGTTGTATCCCTTTGTGTCAAAACTATCTGATTGCTTTTAGGCAGCTATTTAAAGAGTTATAAAGTGATGGGACGAGGAGACTAAAAATACTCCAACTACAATTTCATATATTTTTTACTTCCCAAAAGCATATTTCCAAATCATGGAATCTTTCAACGCCAAACTCACTCAAGCAACAGCTCTAGATACTCGAGAGGTCCTGGGAGTAATTGCAGTAGTGGTAGATAAAGAAGGTAAAACCTTGAGGATCCAGACTTCTGATATAGCTAATAATATTTGAAAATTAGGGACTGTTCTCTATCATGGTGCTTCAGGGCATCAATCTCTAGACCCTGACGCTCGTACAATCGATCACAATAGCACCTTCGCTCTAGGCTCAGCTGGAAAGTTCATTACTCATATTGCCGCTCTTCAATGCGTAGAGCAAGGCTTGGTCACTCTAGATGAGCCAGTGTATCCTCATCTCCAAGAACTAGAGAGCTTAAAGGTCCTATCAAGAAACACCGGCCCTGATTCAGAGAGCCAACCTTTCCTACTCCAGCCTGCAACCAAGAAAATCACTCTTCGCCATCTACTCTCACACTCCAATGGCATAGATTATGAATACAATCCCATGGTCACTGAATGGCGGAAGTCGAAAGGAGACGAGCCGAAGCCTGACTTTCATCCAACTAGAGAATACAAGTCTCCCGAGTCTAAACTAGACACAGAAGTAATTACCACACCTCTTCTATTCGAGCCCGGCGAGGGCTGGCTATATGGTGCAAGTATAGAGTGGACACAGTGTCTCGTTGTAAGATTGACAAACCAACCATTTACCAAATACGTCAATGAAAATATTTTCAATCCACTAGGCATGACTTCGTCAACATACACTCCACAAAACGACGTTGAGATTGCCTCCCGGATCCTCAAGATGGTTCGACGGGATGGCGAACGTTTGCTCTCTGTAAACTATCCTCTGAAAGAATTGATATCCAGCGTCCCTGATCTCTCCAATCTCTTTGTAGACCTCATCTCCCAGTCATCCAGGTTGCTGAAAAAGGAACACGTTGATCTCCTCTTCACTCCACAGTTCGCGCTTGAAAGCCCAGCTAGAAGATACATCCACCAGGATACAGAAAACTATGCGGCTCCAGCTGGCATCCCAGCCACTATGAAAGAAGCACCCGTAAATCACAGCCTAGCGGCGCTTGTCGTGGAAGAAGAGCTGCCATTGTCGGGTATGCCAAAGGGCACAGTCACCTGGAATGGAATGCCAAATCTGATCTGGGCGATGCACAAGGAAAAGGGATTGGCGATGATATTTGCAACGCAGGTGCTTCCTGTGGATGATGAGAAGACTATTGGGTTGGCTATGGCGTTCTTCAAGGAGGCGTGGAGTACCTTTGGGTAGACTTTATACAGTGCTAGTGCTAGTATAAGTAATAGAGTATTCTAACATGATATTGGGGCTGAAACCATGCATAAAATAGTCCTCTAAGTACCTCAAAAAGATACATAAAACATCATCTTACAGTACCCATCGTGTCGAACTAAGCTGTACGAAACAGTTCTCTCAAGCTTAAGCTTTGACAATGCACCTACGGTAATTGACAGCGCCGGGTTTGACATTCAAAAACTGCATTATCCCTTTCTTCCACTCCTATTTATTACCTGTCTACTTCATACATGCTCCAACATCATAAGACATTTCGTCTCCTTTATTTCTGTCACCAAAGTAAGCGTTTGATTCGTTAACTGCTCTCAACTTGCCCAATAGACACGGACTTTAAATTTCCTTCGGCGAGATATTTTCTCAGAGACTTATCTCCAACTTGCACCAGAATAGAAGCTCAACATGTTTGAGTTTAGCTAACGTCTCCATATGAATAGGAGATTTCAAGAATTCTGGCACAGCATTGATAATTTTACACTTTCGGCTAGAGTGAATCATACTCGAACCCCATAAAGAAAGGCAAAGAAACCATTTTGTGCTATTAAAAGAGCTATCTAGCAAATTATGCCTTGGCTTCGAAATACTGGGTCACTTACACTTGCAAAGAGACCTGACCGAAGTTTATTTTTGAGGTTTTTGTACTTTTGTAGTTGGGAGGACTGTGAGTGCCAAATATGGATTCGGAATACCCTATGGTGCATAGGATGTATACGCTTCTAGCGGTATAACATGGGACTTGGTATGGGTGGATAGATGAGATTGGGCTAGATAGATCTACATACGCTTTACACAGCGTTCCAACATCAAGGAGCCGAGGAGCAAGTGCTGTAAATGTCCAGGTGTGGAGACTGGCTGATTTCGGATGGAAGGGTGGGAGCCGATATTTTTATAAAATCATCAGGCGGAGGGAGGAGAAGTGGGTATCTGGCTATGAATATCTGTTAGAGGGACATGATGGATTATGGTAATAAGTGTGGAAAAGGAGATATATTTTGACTTCAAGAATGATGCTGTTAAGCAGCCTACATTTATTTTAACGGGCAAGTAACTACAACCCTTTTCGTACCTCATAAAGAACTGATTATTGGAGGAATGAGAAATGATCGATTTAGCATCAATAAATTTGTGGGCTCATCGTTGATTTGAATACTTTCTTACCAGGAAGGGGGAGGTCTGCTCTTTCATTTCAAATCGGACATCTTGTCAAGCATGCGTCGTCCTAGTTTAGCAAACCCAATTACCGGTTCAGATCTACATCATTGAGTACATTATTCAAGCACATTTCACTAGACAATCCCCGCTTCAATTTAAGATACATTTTGATGGGACAAAAGGACTAAAATTATTTGTGAATAGAATGAGCATAGTCGTGCCGCGATTAACGCGAGCGCATGATGAAACAGACAGCCAGCGTTTAAAAACACACCAACCATTCTTCACATAACTGAATAAAACTTAATAGTAAACTATATTAATGTCCACCCCCTGAGATAAACTCTCAAAAACCAAAACATTTCTTCAGTCATATACTTGATTCTACAAACCACATATCACATACTACCTCAAAGATCGCTGGAAACTTCCTCCACCATAATGACCTGCTTAGAGGACCTAGATTCAGACGTTATCTTCTTATTGCTTGTCAACACTCCGAGCATAAATATCTTATGAAGTTTAATTCGAGCATCTCCACGCCTTTTCTCTGTTTTTCGTACGCGAAGAGATCTGATTCTACCGAGCGTTATAGCCCGCGAGATAGGCTATGATATGTTAGTCGATGCACGAGCGGCTCTCCGATCTTCACGCTTCACCTTTCGCGGTCTTCCCGAACTTGAGTGCATCGAGTGGATCACAAAATATAAATATCAGCTGCGAAATCAATCTTCAGTACCTGAAATACACTCTAGCTCAGACGCGATAAGTCTGTGGCAGGTACATCGAGACGTGAAATTTATAGCCAGGCTTTTTGTTCAGGATAAGCTCCCCGTCCTAAGTGGCTTAGAAGCTCTACAGCAGCCACAGCAGCCTGATCAACGAGAATATACCTTGGAAGACCTCTCTGACTCGGAGAAACTTCGGTTATTCCGGAGTATATATCGTTATGCGATCTATGGTGACTTGTTCTACTACGATATAGAAAGACCTAAGACTAAGAAAATGTCTTATATTAGTGCATATGAACAAGCTCATACCTTCCTGATTCTCTTCCCAGCCTGGCAAGTGGAGGAACTAAGTTGCATCAACGACTTCATGCAAGATAAGATCCTCGAGAAATGGCAAGAAACTGAAGATACTGAGTTCGAAAGCATCGCAAACGATCCGTCTAGCTGGGGTAAGTCAACTCTAACCCAGTCACTGTCGATCCAAGCATAACTAACTTCTCGATGTTGCAGATATGGATCGTTCTAACCGCAGTGATAGCCGCTGGGAGGATGACTTCTTTTCCCATCCCATTAAAGTAGGATATTATCAAGAATGGCAGCAGTATTTCGCAACGCTCACCCTGCAAGACCTCCGTAGCGTGTTTACAGCCAAAGATAAAGAGCTACAATCTATTGTTAAGAAGCGTGCATGGTACGGAATATGGGACTGCTTGGCGAATGCCTTGGGCGAGGAGCCATATGATGCGGTATTTATCACCCCAAAATTTGAAGAGTACGAGCAAGCTATTGCAAGCGGGATGAAAATGGGCTTTCAGAAGGATTCTATTACAAACCCAAATCACGCCTGGCTTTGGGCTCATGATTATCAACCGTGTGAGCTCTATGTGGAGGCTTCGCAGCGGTTTCCCATTGGAGAGGGTTTGAGGCGGTTCGGTTATGTGTTCTGGGATAGCAAGCGACTACATGACTCTGGGATTCTCCAAAAACTGTCAGCATCTCCGCAAATTTGTTATGTGGATATATAAGCTAATTGTGACTAGGCCGGCTGAAGTGTCGAAGGTTGCTTTGGCTAGCTTTCCAAGACCCATGTTCTCTGAAAAGAGCGTAGAGGATAGGATCAGGGAGCTTTGGCAGCAAACACAGCAGGTTTCTGCAAGCTGAGGTAGTCTGAAGGTTCGCTCGTCGTTGTAGTACCAATATATAATCCAATTGCTTTTGCAAATAAGTCAAATAGGCTCTGGAGTAAACACAGTAAACACCCGCCTAAGCACTCTTGTCAACCAAATCCCTCGCAAGATTTCTCGCAAAGCATTTCCCCTAAAGTTTTCACCCTCGTCTAATAAGCGAGCCCCTTTTCAAGCATCAACCCCCTTCACATCTAGCAGCAGGTCTTATGAAAATCCGTAATCTGTGAAAAATATGACTAACCTTATTTCCAACTTACTCGAAACTCGTATCTATCTACTTATCTATCTTGAGAAGGAATATCGTTGTTTTGACCAATAAGATGCCGATGTGATGTGATATGAACCGAAAGTCACAAGGAGGGGAGGTCCCTCAGTTAGGAGTAAGCGTTTTAGAGCCCAGCATCTTCTACTAAAGAAGAAGAAGGCGTTCCTGGATAGAAGCCATATACAGTGGTAGTGGTGCAAAGGTTAGTGCCAGAGGCGACAGCAACTAGGCCAATAACGCAACCAAGAAGAATTGCCAGGAAGGAAAAGAGAAAGAGAAAGAAAACAGAACTGCAGATAGGCTAAACGCTGATTAAAATATATTAGCATAGACCATCATCGTCGTGATTGAGCATAATATAGCACTGTGAATATGGGAGAAGAAACATCAACATTCATATCTTTGGGGTGGTAGGAGACGCCACGATCGAACCTTTCCCATAGCATAGTATATAACCAGACGGAGCGCGTCTGGGAGATGAGAATTCCAGACATCTACCATCATACATGAGAACCACTTGATTGTGATTCTCCATAATATATTCGTAAGAGCAGTCGACATATTTGTATTTGCAGTTCATTAGTATCAAGAGAACGGGAAGAAAGAGAACGCGCGAGGAGAAAGATAGAAATAGGAAATCGAAAACACAACAGTGTTCCTACATTTTACATCTCCATCTTATATGTTTTTTTTTACATATATACAATGAAAAGGAGAAAGACTCGTCCTACTAGAACCAAACCCCCTGTTAAAAACTGTTTCTTATTTTTGTTAAATCAAAAATTCTCAAAATACTCAACTTTTATATATATATCACACTCTAAAATCCCTCCCCCCCAACAACAACATCCCCTTCATTTTCGCATATGAAGGAAAAACACAGCAACGATCAAATCTCAAAAGACGACTTTTACTTATCCTATTATCACCCATAGCTATAGCATTAAAAACCCCCCAATAACCCCGCGCTAACCACCCTCCTCACCTTCCTTAATTCCTTTATGTTTTAGAAAGAAAATAGCAAAAAGCAAAAGAAAAAAGGAAATATAAAAGCGAAACATAACCCCCACTACCTACCTCCCTAGATCCCGATCCCCAGAAATCAATCTTCAAAAATCTCCGAGGCAGTGCAGTGTAGTGTAGTCAGTGCTTTTCCCTTTTCCTCTAAC